>Ga0208964_1000086_pt1 | contig 49541 bp, 41 predicted proteins | sample AOAMet1_08_M0_20_2_FD_188227 | JGI IMG/M metagenome (GOLD analysis project Ga0208964, IMG submission 188227) | Ammonia-oxidizing marine microbial communities from Monterey Bay, California, USA - CAN11_08_M0_20 (SPAdes) | ecosystem: Environmental > Aquatic > Marine > Intertidal zone | place... | reverse complement strand
ATCCATTTCTACTAAACCTCTAATCAGCTGATAAGGTAAATGTAAAATTGGCTGATCTCTATATAAATTAATCAACAGTGCCGACATAGTTGCTTTGTAGGAAAGAGAAGTTTCTCCACTTTCAATCGCTTCATTATGTATTTTTTCATCTAATACTCTCTCAAAATACTTTCTGTTTTCATCAATCATACGTATTCTGAGAGATTTATCTTCTTCTGTTAAGTTAGCATCTTTAATTCCTGCAATTTCTTTATCTAACATTTCGTTTACAGCTCCCTCATATTTTTGGGAGAAATCAAAATCTCCCATATTTAAAAATGGAATACGTTCCAGCCATTTTTCAACTAAGTTGAATAGGGAAGATGATTCTTCTAAGTCTAACATTTCCTCTTTCTTTTCTCCCTCAAATTGACTATGATAAGGACATCCTCCAAACTGATGCCTTTTTTCTATTTTAAGACCTAACATTACCTCTAACTTTCGGAATTGGTGGGATTGGAATCCAGAAGCAGGAGAAAGGTGATCACGGAAATCTAAGAAATCTAAAGAAGTCATTGTTTCTAAGATATCCAATTGACCTACTAGTGTAGTCATAATTTTATTTACCCTATCCATTCTTCTTACAACTACACCAACAGAAGATTCATCAATTTTATCCTCTTTAAATAAATCCATTATTGACTCTATTTCATGTAAGATTTGTTTGAACCACAATTCATAGGTTTGGTGAATAATAATAAAAAGCATTTCCTCATGAGCAGCTTTTCCTTCTTTATCACTTATTAGATCTTGAGCATCTAAGATCTTATTGAGTTGTAAGTAATTTATATAATGAACGGATGATGTTTTTTCTGACATTTATTAAAATTTATAATGCAGTAAAAGTAAGAAATATGATTTAAAAAAGAGTAATAGAAATCACTAAAAACAAATAAAGAAGTATGCTTAATGACTCTACCCAAAATGAAAAGAAAAATTCAGATTTTTTTTCATTAGATTTTTTAATAAAGATTGAGGAAACGATACAGGATAAAGAAATTGCAACAAAAAATCCAATACTTAATTTATTGTTCCAATATTGAAAGGTAGAGATAATTATTACGAAAAGTAAACAGATAAAAGAAATTAATTTTGATCTTAAAACTCCAAATACAATTGGAATAGTTTTTAATTTTATGTTGTCATATTTAACATCTCTAATATCAAATGGAATACAAATTGCAAATACAAATAGAAATCTGATTAGCAGATGAGCAATAACATTAGAACTAAAAACAATGCCCTCTTCTAAAATAAATAAAAGCATTGTGCTGGTAGTCCAGATTAACGAAATGACAAAAATCTTAGAAAATGGTATTGTTCTTAATCCAAAAGGGTACAAGATAGATATAATTCCAGAAAATATAATTGCAATTTGGGTATTAGTTTTAAATTTAGAAAAGAAATATAAACTTATAACAGAACTAATAATCATAACTAAATAAATAAGAAATTTATTTTTTTGAGTCCAATCTTTTCTATTGTGTTTTTGTGATTTGCTTATTCGAACAATTCTCTGAAAGTTATAGGTGAATATAGTTGCGAAAAATACAAACAGAGATACTTCTGAAGGAAACAAATTTTTTGAGTTAACGACTAAGAATTCTGAACTTATAGCTAGAGATAGAACGCAAAATGAGACAAATATATTACTGTTGATTAAAAATAAGAAAAAGTGATGTAATTTTTTCATTATTCAAAAATATGATTTTTTATTAATTATTCTATTTATTATAGTTGCAATGCTTAATTTTGACCGCTAAAATAAATACAGAATGTCAATAAATAATTTTTCGGACAGACACATTGGACCAAGAATAAAGGATATAGAAAAAATGCTTGCCGTTATTGGAGTCAATTCTCTTGAGGAATTAATTAGTCAAACTATTCCTTCTTCTATAAGATTAGATAAAGAGTTAGATTTACCAAATTCGGTTAGTGAAACACGATTTTTGGAATACATGAATTCTCTTGCTAAGAAAAATAAAAATTACAGATCATATATTGGCATGGGATATTTTAATACTATAATGCCGTCTGTTATTCAGAGGAATATATTAGAGAATCCTGGATGGTACACCGCTTACACTCCTTATCAATCAGAAATTTCTCAAGGAAGACTAGAAGCTTTATTAAATTTTCAAACAATGATTTGTGATTTAACAGGAATGCAAATGGCAAATTCCTCTTTATTAGATGAGGGAACTGCTGCTGCAGAAGCTATGAGTATGCTTTTTAACACTATGAGTAGATCAAAGAGAAAATCGGGAGCAAATAAGTTTTTTGTTTCCGAACTGTGTTATCCTCAAACTATTGATATTCTGAAAACAAGATCAGAACCTTTGGGAATTGAATTAGTTATTGATGATTATAATTCAATAGAATTATCAGAAGAATTTTTTGGTGTTATTTTGCAATATCCAGCAAAATATGGGGAGGTAATAGATTATTCTGAAATTGTAACTAAAGCAAAGGAAAATGAGATAGGAATAGCAGTTGCTGCTGATTTATTAAGCTTATCTATTTTATCTCCTCCTGGTGAGTGGGGAGCAGATATTGTTGTTGGTACTTCACAACGATTTGGTATTCCAATGGGATATGGAGGTCCTCATGCAGGATATTTTGCAACTATCGAAAAATATAAAAGAAATATCCCCGGAAGGATTATTGGTGTTACAAAAGATGCGGATGGAAATACTGCCTTACGAATGGCCTTACAGACAAGAGAGCAGCATATAAAAAGAGAGAAAGCTACCTCAAATATTTGTACTGCTCAGGTTTTACTTGCGGTTATGGCCTCTATGTACGGAGTATATCACGGACCTTCTGGAATAAAGAATATTGGGAAGAAGATTCATTCTCTCACCTCAAAACTTTCTGAAGGACTTACTCAATTAGGATATCATCAATTAAACAAAACTTATTTTGACACCATACTGATAAATGTAGGAAATGTATCAATGGAGAATATAAACACTTATGCTGAAGATGCAAAAATAAACTTCAATTATATTGATGAAAAAACACTTTCTATTAGTATTGACGAGAAAGATGATCTAAATAATATAAACGATATATTAGAAGTGTTTGCAAAAAGTTGTAACCACTCCGATTCTAAAAATTTGATTGATGAGATTTTATCTGGAAATTATGATGAGGCCTACAATAAAATTCCTGAAAATTTATACCGAAAATCAGATTATTTACAGGAAGAAATCTTTAATAAATATCATTCTGAAACAGAAATGATGAGGTATATAAAAAGATTAGAAAATAAGGATTTATCTCTTACACATTCAATGATTGCTTTAGGTAGTTGTACTATGAAATTAAATGCGGCTTCTGAATTATTACCTTTGTCTTGGTCGGAACTTGGAAACCTACATCCTTTTGTTCCTTCTCATCAAGCAAGAGGGTATCATATTATGTTTCATGAGCTAGAAGAAATGCTTTGTGAAATTACTGGATTTAACGCAATAAGCTTACAACCAAATTCTGGGGCACAAGGAGAATATGCAGGATTATTAGTAATTAGAGCATATCATAAAAGTAGGGGGGATATTCACAGAAATATTTGTCTAATTCCTTCTTCTGCACATGGAACAAATCCTGCATCTGCAGTTATGGCCGGAATGAAAGTTGTTGTTACTCCTTGTGATGAAAATGGAAATATTGATGTAAAAGCATTAAGAGAAAAAGCTATTGAACATAAAGACAATCTTTCCTGTTTAATGATTACGTATCCTTCTACTCATGGTGTTTTTGAGGAGAAGGTAATTGAAATCACTAATATTATTCATGAAAATGGAGGACAGGTTTATATGGACGGAGCAAATATGAATGCACAAGTAGGTCTTACAAATCCAGCAAAAATTGGAGCTGATGTTTGTCACTTAAATTTACATAAAACTTTTTCCATTCCTCATGGAGGTGGAGGTCCTGGAATGGGGCCAATTGGTGTAGTAGAACATCTAAAAGAATTTTTACCTACTAATCCAATCATAAATATAGGAGGAGAAAATGCAATTCATGCTATTTCTTCTGCACCTTGGGGATCTGCTTTAGTTCTTACAATCTCTTATGCTTATATTAAGATGTTAGGTAAAGAAGGTTTGAAAGAAGCTACTGAAATGGCAATTTTAAATGCAAATTATTTAAAAACTCAATTAGAAAAAAATTATTCTGTTTTATATACTTCAGACAATGGAAGAGTAGCACACGAAATGATAGTAGATTTTAGAGAATATAAAAGCGGAGGGGTTGAAGTGGTAGATATTGCAAAAAGAATGATGGATTATGGTTTTCATGCTCCTACTGTTTCTTTCCCAGTTTCGGGTACTTTAATGATAGAACCAACCGAAAGTGAATCCTTAGCAGAATTAGATAGATTTGTTGATAGCATGAATTCAATAAAGAGTGAAATTAATGATCTGATTGAAGGGAAAGCAGATTCTGTTGATAATGTATTAAAGAATTCTCCTCATACAATTCACTCTGTTATTAATTCTGATTGGAATCATACTTATACAAGAGAAACAGCCGTATTTCCTTTAGATTTTGTAAAGAAAAATAAATTTTGGCCTTCAGTAAGTAGGGTAGATGACGCTTATGGAGATAGAAATTTACACTGTACTTGCGCTCCTATGTCTGATTATTCTGAGTAGAAAATATTTGTTATTAAACACATTGATTTTGTGTGTATTAATAATTATATTTGCGTACAATTTTATAAACTCAAAAAAAATACAAATGAAAAAATTTTATTTATCAATTTGTGCAATTTTAGTAGCTGCTCCTTCTTTTGCTCAACAAAATGATGTAAGAACTGTTGAATGCAGTGATAACACATCAAAGTTTCATTGGTACACTTCTAATGAAAACACATCTAAAGCACCTCCTTTTTGGTCAGATGATTTATCTGACGCTTCTTTATGGACTATGACTGATTACGCTCATGCAGGAACGCAAAATTGGGTAATTGGAACTGCTGCTCCTACAGGGCAATATTCAGCTCCGATGGGAGCTATCGCTTCATCTACAGCTGCAAATGGATTTGCAATGTACGATTCAGACGCTTTAGCTACTTCAGCTGCAAACGCTCAAGATGCTACTTTATCATTTAACAATTCTATTGATTGTTCAGCATATCAGTATGTTAATTTATCATTTGAATCATACCACAGAAAATTTCAAGATTCTGTATTTGTTGAAGTAAGTAACGATAATGTAAATTGGGATAGATATGAAGTTCATGCTGATTTAGGAGTAAATGATCAATCTAATAATTTTGAGGAAGTTTCTGTAAATATTTCTGCAACAGCAGGTAATCAACCGACTGTCTGGTTCCGCTTCAGATATGAAGGTCAGTGGGATTACGCTTGGATGTTAGATGATGTCTCACTTGCTGAAACACCAGATAATGCTGCTTCTATTTCTGATGCAGTTCAAGGCGGATGGTGGGTAAACTATCTTAATGTCGCTGGAGGCTTACTTGCAGGTTTCGATTTTACTTTTCAAACTCCTTCCCAATTAGCTGTAAATCCTTACTCTTTTGAAGCAGTTTTACATAACGATGGTGTGGGAGCACAAAATATGATGTTAAATTCTGAGGTATTTGATGACCAGGGAAACTCAGTATTTACTTCTACTTCTAACACTATGGTATTAGACATGTCTCATTCAGTTGATACTTTTGCGTGTAACAATACTTTTACTCCTACTTCTAATGGTGTTTATGAAATGAGAATTTGGGGGACGGGTGATTCAGTAGTTACAGATACTGCTGTTTTAATGTCAATTGTAAATGATCATGTTTATGGTAGAGATTGGGATCAAGTTGCTGGTTCTCGTGGAGTAGCTAGAGATTGCGGTGGCATGGTAGTAGGTACTACATTGGACATATATGATAATGAAACTGTATACGCTTTACAAGTTCATATTGATGATGAATCAGCTGTAGGTACTGCGCTATATGTAGCTTTATATGAAAATAGTACAGACCCTGCAGCAGATCCTATTTTTATGACTCAATCAGATGATTATATATTGACTGCAAATGATATAGATAATTGGATTTCAGTGCCTTTTGATGGTGGATGGGATGTATTTGCCGAAACATCTTACTTAGCTGCTGTTGGAGGTTACGCTTCTCCTACAGACACATTTAAAGTAAATCTTTCAGGTAATTCTCAAGGTGCAACATGTTGGATTCAGGATAATGGATGTAGTATTGGATCTGGGGCGTTTGGAGATTGGTACTGGCTTTCAGATATACCAATGATCCGAATGAGTTTTGAACAACCGACTCCTTCATCTGTTGAGAATGTAATATCTAGAGAATTTAATGTATACCCGAATCCTAATAATGGTATATTTACTGTTGAACTAAATAATATAAAAGCTGATGATTACAAAATTTTAGTAACAAATGTTTTAGGACAAGAAGTTTATGTTTCTACTGAAAAAACATCTACATTAATTTCTGAGAAAATAGATCTTTCAGATTTAAGTAAGGGTGTCTATATGTTAGAGGTTTCTAATTCTGAATCTACAATAACTGAGAAAATTATTGTTGAATAACTAACTAATCAAACTATACATTAAAAAGCCGACTGAAAAGTCGGTTTTTTTTTATCTATTTTTTGTAAGTTAGCAGTCCAATAATAATAACAATAATAATAATATGAAAAAACTATACACAATTGCTTCATTTGTTTTGGTCTCTGTAATTTCTTTTGCACAAGTTACATCAGATGCGTTCCCTGAACCAACAGATGTAAGTACAAAAATTTTAAAATCGAAAAAGATTTTCTCTTCGATAGCAGTAAAAGCTAATCCTTTCTGGTCAGAAGATTTTAGTGGAGGAATCCCAATTACATGGTTCAATGCAAGTCAACCAACTCCTCCAGTGATTTCCGCACCATGGGTTTATAGAGGTCCTTCCACTAATCCTGGTGTTAATACAGGCTCTCAGGGAGCTTATGCAGGAACAAATGGTCCAATTGCATCTCCAACAGCTGCTAATGGATTCGTGCTTTTTGATTCTGACTACTATGATAACGGAGGTACTGCTGGTAATTTTGGAGCAGGAACATACCCATGTAATAGCATTACTGGTGGAGCTCCAACAGGACATGTTGGTACACTTACAACAGATGCAATTGATTGCTCTATGTATTCTGATGTTTCTATTTTATTTAATTCTTTTTATAGAGAATATACAGGAATAGCAAAGATTGCTTTTAGTATTGATGGTGGAATAACTTTTACTGACACATTAGAAGTACACCCAGATATTGAAGTTAATGAAAGAACAGAATCTGATTATCAAGTGATGCTTAGAATGCCATTTAATATTGCTGGGAATCCAAATGTTCAAATGCAATTCATTTATGATGGAACAATTCTATATAATACCTCTTATAATGGTTATTATTTTTGGATGATTGATGATATAGAGTTAATTGAAACACCTGCTCATTTATTAGATATTAAGAGTGAAACATTTGGAGGATGGTGGATAGGATACCAGAATACAGGAGATGTAGGAATAGATTTTACCTTTAATCCATTAAATCAAGTAACTGCAAATCCATATAGATTTGAATCAGTTATATTTAATAATGGAGCTGCTGATCAATATACTACTACAATGCATGTAGATGTTGAGACTTCCGGATCTTCTGTTTGGACAGGATCTTCTTCTCCTACAACACTTTATACAAATACAAATGATACTTTAGTGACTACAACAAATTTCACTCCAACTTCAACTGGTATTCATCAGATTAACTTTTGGGCATCCTCAGACTCTTTTCCAACAACTGATACAATTGGTAGATCTACTATTGTAACTGATACAGTTTATGGAGTTGATTTTGACTGGGCATCTGATGGAGCTAATGCTGGATCAGGATACTTTTTAGGTCGTAGTCAGTGTGGGCAAGTATTAGGAAATGCTTTTGATATGTACGCTCAAGATGAAGCTACTTCTATTTCATTTCATGTTAATGATCAATCAGTAGCAGGAGCAGAAGTTAAAGTAGAATTATATGAGATCGACGCAACAGTTACTCCTTATGCTCCTATATATTTAGGAGAGTCAGACGATTATGAGTTAACTCAATCAGATATCGGATCTTGGGTTACAATTGCTTTATCACAAGAATATGATGTTTACGCTAATACAACATATGTTGCTGCTGTTAGAGGGTATGCAAATCCAACTGACACTTCTTTAATTAGTTCTTCATCTAATAACAACACTTTAAGTTTTATTCAAGATAATGGTTGTGATATTGGTAGTGGTGGATTTGGTTATTGGTATTCTGCTTCTAAACCATTATTAATTAGGTTAAATTTAGGTGAATTCTCTGTTACTCCACCAAATTCAATTAATGAAGATATATTTGACAAGAAATTCTCTGTTCATCCGAATCCTTCAAAAGGAATCTTTAATATAGATTTAATTGATGAGAAGAATGGAGATTATTTAATTTCTGTATCTAATATCTTAGGAGAAGAAGTTTATTCTGAAACAAGATTAATTACTTCTACAACAATAAATCTATCTGATTTAGAAAGTGGTATTTACATACTAGATATTCAGAATGGAGATTCATCAATTAGTAAAAAATTAATAATTGAATAAAAATATTCTTATTAAGAAAAGCCTGACGAGAGTCGGGTTTTTTTTATATCCAAAATTTACTTATGTTTGTTATCTAATTTTAAATGTTATATTATGAAGAATTTTTTACTATTATTTGCTATCATTATTTCTCTTACCACTTTTGCTCAATACGACAATAATAATTTAGATTGCAATAATTCATCAAAAATCATTAAAAATAATTTTCAATCTGATAAGAGTGCTATTATTATTTGGGAGGAAGATTTTGGAGGAGGGTTTCCTTCTGGATGGAGTACTTATACTAACAATACTGGTGCAGGAAATAATGGAACCCCTGCTACACCACCTAATACAGCAACATGTCCTTGGAAACATTCAACAGAGGGTAGTTGGGGTTATTGGAATAGCGAGCCAAAAGATGCTAATAATAACCCAATGAATGCATCTACCCCAATTAATTCTACTACATCTTCTAATGGTTTTCTTATTTCTGATATTGATTCAGCTAATCACTGGAGTGGTGGTGGTGCTACTGGAACCACTTCTGGAAGTAGCTCTGGTTCTACTTATCATTATCTGGAATCTTATTTTACCACTTCTGCTATTGATTTAACTGGATTTACTAATGTAAGTTTAGAATTTGAACATTCTTTTAGATTAAATAATTCTGTAAACTTAACGGTTGCAGTTAGTACAGATAGTATAAACTGGACTACTTATAACGTACAAGGTAATGCTACAAATAATCAAGCTTCTGGAGATCCAGAATATTTAAGCTTAAATATCTCTGCTGTTGCTGGAAACTCTTCTAGTACTTATGTGAAAATAGGATGGAATGCAAGAGTATATTTCTGGATGATTGATGACATAAAAATTGTTGAGACTCCTGATAATAGACTATCTCTTGTCGATGCGGAAAATGGTGGATGGTGGATTGGATATCAGACTGCAGGAGGACTTGGTATGGAATACACATATAATCCTTTAAAACAGATAATTGCAAATCCATATACCTTTGAGGGAATGGTAACAAATGCTGGAGCTCTTAATCAAACAACTAGAATTAATGTAGATGTATTTGATGACATTGGAAGTAATGTTTTCTCTACCACAAGTGCTGATAGCATAATAACACCTCAAGATACCATGACTTTTATTGGGAGTAATACATTTGCTCCTACTTCTCTTGGTCAATATTATTTTCAGACTTGGGCATCCTCTTTAGATACTATTTCGGATACTATTATAAGTAGTTCTAATGTAACAGACAATATATATGGTAGAGACGCAAATGATGACTATTCAGAATATGGACTTGGGAGATCTTGTGGAGGAATGGTAATAGGAACTTATTTTGATATTTATGATACGGATGATGTTGCTTCTCTTTCTGTATTTATGAAAGATAATTCTGTTGCAGGAGCTGATGTCTATGCAGTAATTTATGAAATTGATCCAGTTACTAATGATCCAATTTATTTATTCCAGTCAGACGATTACACCTTAACTTCAAGTGATGTTGGAGGATGGGCAACTATTTCATTTGCTGGATCAGAAACCTTGGTCCCAGGAACATATATGGCAGCTATTGGAGGGTATGCAAACCCTGTAGACACTTCTGTTATTGGGATGTCTCAATATACATATCCTACTACATGTTATATTCAGAAGAATGGATGTTTAAATACTGGTCAAACATTCGGTGATTGGTATTGGCTTTCAAGAGTTCCAATGATAAGAATGAATTTTGGCTCTGTTAATCCTTCTGCAATTGAAGAGAAAGTTTTTGGAGGAGAAATTTCTATTTTTCCGAATCCAACAAATGGAATTATTAGTATTGATATGATGGATGTTGATCCTTCTAACTATGATATTACTATTACAAATATTCTTGGTAAAGAGATCTTACATATAAACGAGAATGTTTCAGGAATTTATAATAATCAGGTTGATTTAGCTAGTTTCTCAAAAGGAACTTATGTTATTCAGATTGAAAATAAATATAAAGTATTTACTGATAAGATTATTGTAAAATAGAAAACAGAATAAATATCAATCTTATATATCTGAGATTCCGAATACATATTTATTAATTATATCCATTTCTTTTGCAAAGTGTGATCCAGAGAATCCACTAATATCTTCATATGTAACAATCTCCTGATATAAATTAAGATATTTACAAGCAAGTGGCATATACGACCAGTGCCATTTCTCTTCATTATACCCAGTTCTTCTCTTTCCTTCTCCCTTTTCAGTATAAACTTGACAGAAATCAAATTTAGGAGCATTAATTAGAAGCCATTTATATTCTTTATTTGCTTTTTTATTTTCCTCACTAAAATAATCGTCAAAACCATTTATATCAATATCGGTCCCCCAATGGTGTCTAGAAGTAGTTGGCATAGAACTCCAAAGCATAATTTTCTTTATAATTTCAACCTCTGATAATTCCTCTTTTTTATAGTTATTATATTTCCTTTCCCAAATACTTTTTTGAGAATAGAAATCTCTTGTTCCAGATATAATTGTTAGCTGTATTCCATCTTTTTCTGCAGCCTCTCTCATTTTGATAAAAGATTCTAATGTTTGTTTTTGTAGGTACATTTCAGATTTATCATGGTATTTTTTGTCTACTAAAACAAAATCTGGATGTATTTCTACTTTAAATTTTCCAATTAAAAGATCTTTTATTTCACTGTTAGTCATATCTAGATAGTTAAATTTAATTTCACAGAATATCTTCTTGGAGCCAAAAGGTCTGTTGGCCGTCTATATATTTCGGCATTTGTTGCATTATTAATTATGAAGTTTAGTTTAGCAATAGTATTTATTCTGAATCCAATTGATAAATCAATAAGTAAATTACCTTTTTTATTCATAAGACAATCTGTAATAGAAGCAAATCTATAAAATAAATTCACAGGAATTCAATAGACAGAAAATAAAATCCTTTGGTATTAGAATATTTTAGAGTCTAAGATTCTAGATTTAGAACTTTCTTATTCATTATTTTATGTAAGTTTGCTATATGAAGAAACTATTACTCATATTACTTTGCTTGCCACTAATTGGATTTGGACAAAGTTTATACAACCCTCAACAATTATATGATGCTCCAGGGGGATTTTTTGATGAAGATTCTTTGAGAAGTATTCATTTAGATTTTTATAATCCAAATTATCATGCCTATTTAGTTAATTCGTGGTACTATAATCCAGACGAAAGGATTCCTGCCAAATTAACATTAAATGGAACTGTTTATGATAGTGTTGGAGTAAGATATAAAGGAAATTCTACATTTTGTTTACCTAATGACAATCTTAATCCTAAAGTACCCTATAATATTGATTTTAATTATTTTATAGATAGTCAAAAAGTATTGGGATATAAAAAAATGAAGTTAGCTAATGCATGGATGGACCCAACCTTTGTAAAACAGATTGTCAGCAGCAATATCTACAGAAATTACTTGCCTTCTGGTGAGTCTAATTTAATAAAACTATATGTACAAGGTAATTATTTAGGACTTTATATAAATGATGAGTCTATAAATAAACAATTCTTCAAAAAACATTTTGACGAAAAATCAGGACCACTTTTTAAATGTGATAATATTGATCGATTTTGTGATACCGCAAACGCTCCTTCCGCATACCCTCCTAGCTTAATATATCTAGGAGAAGATAGTTCATTGTATTATAATAGCTATGATATGAAATCAGATAATGGATGGGGAGATCTCGTTGAGTTTATTACAACCCTTAATAATAACTTTAGTCAGATAGATAGTGTTTTAAATGTAGATAGAACTCTTTGGGCGTTTGCCGTAAATCAGGTTCTTTTAAATTTGGATTGCTATAATACTTATTATATTCATAATTATTATTTGTATCAAACAAAAGACGGATTGTTTCAAATGATTCCATGGGATTTAGACAACACTTTCTCCGGAGCTATTATGGGATTTGATTACTTTAATCAATCTAATATATATGAATATGATCCCTATCATTATGGATCTCCAGGAGAAAGACCTCTTGCTGAGAAATTATTGAATGATCCTTTATATAGAAAACAATACACAGCGCATATTCGGACTATAATGAATGAATCATTAGATACTGCTGTAATTAGAAATCAGATAAACCAGTTGCAATCTTTAGCTCATACTGCTGCTGATAACGATCAATGGAAAGGATTTTCTATGTCTCAATATTATAGTAATGTAGAATCTGCTCTTTGGACTAGCTGGGGTTTTGGAGGAATTATGTCTACTATTGATGCAAGAAAACAATATTTATTATCTCATCCTGATATTTCACAGGTCCCTCCATTAATATCTAATGTCAGTGTAAACAATAATTTGGTAGAGGCAAATATCTTTAACTCTTCATCTGTTGACTTGATGATTACTTCAAGTCAATACAATTCTAAATTTCAACCTTTTGCAATGAATGATGACGGAATTAACGGAGATTTAACTCCCAATGATGGTATCTATTCCATTCAGCTTCCATTTGTTGGAAATACCAATGTAAAGTTTTATATACGAGCAGAAAATAATGATGCTATGATACTTTCTCCTGAAAGAGCAGAATATGAATTTTATGAGTATTCTACTATTTCAGGATTATCAGACTCTCAGATTTCTAATAAAAGAACTCTTTTAAAGGTTTGTGATGTGTTAGGTAGAGAATCAAGAATGATTTATAATCAACCTCTTTTCTTTTTGTATAGTGATGGAACAGTTGAAAAGAAAATAATTTTTGAGTAAATTTTGATTTGTAGTTTTTAGTATAGGGTTCGAATCCTGCTACCCCGACTTTTTTCTTTTTATTATGCTTATCATACTTCCTTCTTTTTATTTGCTTTTATTTGCTATTATGAAAAAGCTAATCTTTGTTTTAATTATGATGACTACACTAAGTACCCTGATTTTTTCTCAGAAAGGTTTGTCAAGTAGTTTTTCTATTGAGGGTGGACTTGGCACGTCACATGCACCAAGTTTTATTTGCTTAAATTACGATATTCATTTGAATGATAATTTTTATTGGATACTTAGCGTGGGCGCCCCATCTTTAGTGACAGGAATTAAATATGCAAATTATATGAGTGAAAATAGTCATACTTTAGTTTTTGGTAGAGACTTTTATGACGAAATGCTATTAAGATATTCTTGGATAAAAGAAAAAGAAATAGGATACTCTGGTAATTGGTCTTTCAACTATGGATTTCAGTTAGTTCTTGTAAAATGGCATTATGGTCAAGTTCATTCTGATCCTGGAGAACCACAAGTAGATGATTATATGTGGTATACAGAATCTTTTTTAAATACAAAAGGAGATTGGCTTATGCTGAAATATTTACCATACCCGCTTGTTAACTTAAAATATCAATTCTAATCAAAAAATAAACCCCTGCAATCAATTGACTACAAGGGTTTTTTTTAAAAGTGGTGCTACCAAGATTCGAACTAGGGACACATGGATTTTCAGTCCATTGCTCTACCAACTGAGCTATAGCACCATTTTAGATTGCAAATTTAGATTATTTTTTTATTTAGAGAAATATTTTCTAATCTTTATACAAGCAATAAAACATTCGTAAATTTGAAGCCTTATTTATATTGATGAATTTAATAATTGACATAGGAAACACTCTAGTAAAGTATGCTGTATTTAATAATGATCAGTTAGTAGAAATCCTAAAAACCTCTGAGATAGAAACAGGAAAGGTAAATACTCTTATAAAAGAATTTGACATTAAAAATGTCATTATTTCTTCAGTAAGAAAAGAAATGAACTGGAATTTGGATGTTGAAGTGATTCATCTCTCTCATAAAACTAGTTTACCAATTAATTTGAATTATAAAACTCCTGAAACTTTAGGTAAAGACAGAATTGCGAATATTGTTGCTGTTTCAGAAGAATATCCTAATAAAAATGCAGTTGTTATTGATGCAGGAACTTGTATTACCTATGATTTTATTAATAAAAACAAAGAATATCTAGGAGGTAGAATCTCTCCTGGATTAGAAATGAGGTATAAATCGTTAAACGAATTTACAGAATTATTACCAAAATTATCTGTTTCAGGAGAATCTAAATTTATTGGAGATGATACTGACTCTTCTATTTTTTCAGGAGTAGAGCAAGGAGTTTTGTCAGAAGTAGATTCATTAATTTCCGTATTTAGAAAAGAAAATGAGGATTTAATCGTTGTAGTGACAGGAGGAGACACTTTTTTCTTTGAAAACGCTTTAAAAAACAGCATATTTGCAGATCAAAATTTAGTTCTTAAAGGATTAAATATAATTTTAAAATATAATGAAGATAAATAAATATCTATTTTTACTTTCACTTACATTAATAAGTGCAAATGGTTTTTCTCAATTATCTACTAATTCTCCATATTCTAGGTTTGGTTTAGGAAACTTGAGTAATTCTGTTTCTCCAGAGCAATCTGCAATAGGAGGAACTTCTGTAGTTTTCTGTAATTCTGAAATTATCAACTCAAATAATCCGGCAACTTATTCTACTTTTAAATCAAAATCTTTCTTGTTTTCTACATCTTTAAATGCTTCAGTTACAGATTTTCAAACGAATGATCTGTCACAAACAGAGAGCAATACAAATTTCTCAAATCTTTCTTTAGGATTCCCTGTCAATAAATATATCTCTGTTAGTTCTGGTTTGCGTCCCTTTTCAGATATTGGTTATAAATTAGATTATTATGACGCTACTAGTTTGGAAGATACTGTTAATATTTTCTCTACTGGAACAGGAGGGTTGAGTAATTATTATTTTGGAGCTTCTGTAAAACTACATGAAAATTTCTCTGCAGGAATAAATGCAAAATATATTTTTGGAGGTTTGAGTAGAAACAGAACAGCAAACTTTAATAATGCATCCATATTTAATACAAGTTCTGTTGATCGAATAAATATTATAGGTATTACTTATGAAGCAGGATTATTATTTAACACTAATCTATATGAAGATAAAGATGTCTCATTTGGAATGACCTATCAGAATAATTCTGATTTAGAAGCTAAAAGAACTTTAATTGGAACTACTTACGAACTAAGTAATTCATCTTTAATCATAAAAGATACTTTTCAGAATTCTACTGAATTAGGCACAGTTACCATGCCATCAAAGTTCTCTGCAGGATTGATGTATTCCTCTGATAAATTGATTTTAGTTGCAAACTATTCTTCTCAGAACTGGAGTGATTATCAACTGAAATTTGGAGAGATAATAGAAGAGGATTATTTAGAGAACAGTACTTGTTTGTCTGCCGGATTGCAATATACACCTGATTATAATTCAGTAACAAAATACTGGAAGAAAATAAATTATAGGATAGGATCAAGGATGGATAAATCCTACTTGAATTTAAATAATAATCAGATTTCAGAAAAATCGCTTACTTTTGGTTTAGGTCTTCCTGTAAAGAGAAGTAATTCTTATTTCAATATCTCTATGGAAGTTGGAGAGAAAGGAACTACTGAAAAAGATTTAATAAAAGAACAATTTGTAAGGTTTAACCTTGGGGTTACATTTAAGGGAATTTGGTTTGTAAAGAGAAAATATGATTAATAATATAGAATAAAAAATGAAGAAATTAATATTACTACTTTTTGTTTCAACAATTACTACAAGTGTTTTTGCTCAGACAAATTATGGTACAGATAGCGCTACTTGTGTCACGAAATATCAGATTTACAGAAATGATTACAAAAACAAAAATTATGAAGAAGCGATTAAAAGCTGGAGATGGGTTTTGATCAATTGTCCTGAATTTAATGAATATATTTTTGCAAACGCTCCAAAGATAATTTATCATCAAATAAAGAAGAATGACAATAATAAATCAGCCTATATTGATACATTAATGATGGTTTATGATCAAAGAATTAAATTTTATGGAAAAGAAAATCTAGTATATGGTAAAAAAGGAGTAGACTTATTAAAATATAATCCCAGTAGATTTTCTGAAGCATATGAAATGTTAAAAGTATCTGTAAGCGCTTTAGGAAATTCAACCGATCCAATAGTTATTGTTTCTTATTTTGAAGCTTTAGATGATGTACAACGATCTACAGAGGAAGTCACAAAACAAGATGTTTTAGATGCGTATATTGTAGTTTCAGATATAATTTCCTATAATATTAATAATAATAAAAAATATGCAAAGTATTACGAGAAAGCTCTAACTAATGTGGAGAATATTTTTGCTCCTTACGCTTCTTGTGAAGATCTAATTCTAGTTTTTAAAGAAAGACTTTCATTAGGAACTGATAATATTACTTTGCTGAAGAAGATAACCACTTTGTTGGATAAAAAAGATTGCACAGAAAATGAAGTGTTTTATACTGCAGCTATTCAACTTCATGAATTAGATCCAACTGCAAAATCCGCATATGACATGGGGAATATGAGTATTGCAAAAAAGAATTATGATGAAGCAGTTTCATATTATAATCAAGCGATTCAACTTCAGGAAGATATAGATTACAAAGCTTCTTATTACTTAAAATTATGTTATGCTTATCAGATTAAGGGGGCTTATGCTGACGCTAGATCTGCAGCAAACTCAGCAGCTAGTTTAAAACCAGAGTGGGGAGAACCATACTTAATGTTAGGAGATATTTATGTTGCTTCAGCATCTAGTTGTGGTAGTTCTAATCTTGATAGAGGATCGGTATATTGGGTAGCAGTTGATATGTTTAGTAAAGCAAAAAGTATTGATAATATCTTAACTGAGAAAGCAAATAAGAGAATTTCAACCTACTCAAAATTCTTCCCATCAAAAGAAGATTGTTTCTTTAATGATATTGAAGCAGGTTCTTCTTACAAAGTAGGTTGTTGGATTGGTAAATCAACTAGAGTGAGAACAAGAGACTAATAATTTGAAATACACTTTTAGTTTAATATTTTCTTTGATAGTTCTTGCTTCTTGTGAGAATTCAGAATCCAATATTAGAAATTTTATTAATACAGAAAATTTAGCGATAGAACAACTTACAGACTCTGAGATTATTTATACTGAAAATGGAAATTTAAAAGTGAAAGTTATGTCTCAAAAAATGGAAAGATTTTCGGATAAAGAAGAAAGAATAGATCTAGCAGGAGGTGTACATTTTGATTTCTATAAACTAGATAGCACAAATACAAAATCGGTGCTAACTTGCGAAAAAGCTACTATTAATAATACTACAAATATTATGATTGCAAATAATAATATAATATTGACAGGATCTGACAATAAAAAGTTAAAATCGGAACAACTTATTTGGGATAAGAATAAAAATTTGGTTTATACAGAAGCAGAAATTACTATTCAGACTGAGGATGAAATAATTAGTGGAGTTGGATTTAGATCTACTCCAGATTTTGAGGAATACGAAATTAAAAACGCTAAAGGAGTTTTTAGTTTAGAAAAATAAAATATGTCAACTGTAACCATTGTAATTGTAACTCTTTTGTTTTCTGCTTTTTTTTCAGGAATTGAAATTGCTTTTATTTCCTCAAATAGATTAAAGTTGGAGTTAGATAAATCTTCAGATTCGTTTATTTCTAAAACAATTGCTATTTTTTCTAGAGATGAATCTAACTTTATAGCAAGCATGCTTATTGGGAATAATATTGCTTTGGTTATTTTCTCTATTTCAATGACTAAACTTTTAGATCCGTTTCTTAATGAAGTTATATCATCTTCATTTTTGTTGTTATTTACTCAAACAATTATTTCCACCATCATTATCCTGATGACAGCAGAGTTTATTCCGAAAGTAATTTTCAGAATAAACCCTAACTATATGCTGAAGATTTTTTCTTTGCCTTTGATATTTTTTTACTTTTTATTATATCCGATTGTATTTGTAATGCTCGCTATATCTGGATTTGTTTTAAAATATATTTTTAGGTTGGAGATTAATGAAGTAAATCAGCTATTCTCTAAAATAGATTTGGATGAATATCTAGAAAGTTTAACACAATATACTAATTCAAATTCGGGGAATAACATAGAAGTAGAGATGTTGCAAAACGCTTTAGAACTTTCTAATATAAAAGTGAGAGAATGTATGGTCCCCAGAACAGATATGGCAGCTATAAATATTAAATCTTCAGTTGAACAGTTACTGAAACTTTTTATAGAAACTAAATATACAAAAATTCCTGTTTTCAAAGATAATATCGATAATATTATTGGATATGTACATTCTGCAGATTTGTTTAAAAAACCTATAACAATAAAATCTGTTATGTTGCCAATTCCTATTGTGTCTGAAAGTTTAACTGCAAATGAGATGCTAAATACTTTCATCAAGAAAAACAAAAGTATTGCACTTGTTGTAGATGAATTTGGTGGCACATCAGGATTAGTTACGGTTGAAGATGTAACAGAAGAAATTGTTGGAGAAATTGAAGACGAACATGACATTGCAGACATAATTGATGAAAAAATATCGGATACAGAGTATTTATTTTCCTCTAGAATGGAAGTGGATCAGATAAATAATAAATATAATTTGGAATTACCGGAATCTGAAGAATACGAAACAATAGCAGGTTTATTTTTATCACTACATGAAGATATTCCAATAAAAGGAGAATCAATTAAGTATGAAAACAAACTCCTACTTATTGATTCTGTTGATGAAAAAAGCATTAAACTTATTAGAATAATGGTTAAATAAATAGATATTTGATCTATTTTCATAACTCAAATAACAATTGTATATTCGCAAACTAATTTAATTTAAGATAAGAAAATGGCAGTTTTAGAAAAAATAAGAGAAAAAACAGTTTTAGTACTAGTTATGATTGGACTTGGTATGTTTGGATTTCTTTTTATGGGATCAGATCAATCAAGTATTTTTTCATGTAATGGAGGACAATTAAATTCTATTGGTAGTATAAATGGAGAAGAAGTTGATATAGATAAATATAATGAGTACTTAGGGAATTCAAAAACGCAAAATTCAGAAGAAATAGCTCATAAGAACGCATGGGGAAGTTTAGTAAATGAAAAATTAATTTTTTCAGCTGCTTCTGATTTGAATCTTACCGTTACTAATGAAGAGATAAAAGAATTATTTACAGGTTCTATTAATCCAAATAATGTTTCTCTATATTTTAAAAATTTAATTGAAGATCAATTTAACAGATATAAATCTCAAATTGAAGAACGAAAAAGAAATAATCCTAACGATACCTCTACTATACAATATGATGATTATTTTGTTGATGTTAATGGAAATTTTAGTGGAGAAAAGGTTGGTAATTTTCTGGAAAATCGAGGTCAATGGCCTGTAGAACAAGAGAAAGGATGGTCACAATTGGAAGATGAAATATCCAAACAAAGATTATCTCAAAAGCATCAAACATTAATTGTGAAAGGGATCTATACTACAAAGTCTGAAATAGAAACAACATTAAATGAAAGAGCTAACGCTAATGTAAAATATATTTCTATACCTTATCCAGTGGAGGAAGTAGATGTTACAGAGGAAGAGATTTTGAGCTATTATGATAAGCACATTTCAGCATATCAGAATGAAGAAGAAACCAGAAATGTAGAGTATGTTACTTTTCCTATAGTTCCTTCTAAAGAGGATACTACAAAGACAGAACAGGAGATGATTAAGAAATCTCGTAATTTTGTTATTAATAGTAAATGTAAAATATTATCATTTCAAAAAGAGTCTGATATTATAGACACAAATTTTCTGGATTTAATTAAAAGTCAAGAAGTAAGAGTTAAAGGTCCATATCTTATAGATGGAGTATATAGAATAGCAAAATTTTCTGATAGTATTATTATATCTGATACTGTTAAAAAATATACAATAGCATATTTAGATAAAGAGATAGTGGCTTCTGAAAGCACAATAAAGGATTGTAGATATGAAGGGCAGAAATTTATTAAAGCGTCTGTTAGCCATGAGGTTATACAAGAGGATTCAAAATCAAAGAATAAGATTCTTCAATATTGGTGGATATTATTAGATATTGGTATAATATTTGTTTTGTTATATTTTATATATATAAAGAAGAGAGATGTTAAAAGATTTGTACCATACGTTGTATTACTTACAATATTAGTTGCTGTAGCTGGGATTTATTTTGACTCTGAATCAGAAGATGACGCAATGATATTGACAGATAATAGTGCTTTTAAATCTTTATCTGATAGTCTTAACATTCGTTATGATGCTGCTGATGCTGTTAATAATATGCAATTCAATATTAAAGACTTACAAGACTCAAGAGAAATTGTAAGGTGGATGTTTGATGCAAATACTAAAGTGGGAGATGTGTCAAATACAACGTATAGATGTGGAGATGATTTCGTAGTAGTTAGTTTATCTGCGATTAACCCTAATGGCGATAAAACATTAGAATCAGTAAGGGATATTATTATACAAGAAATCCAAAATGATCAGAAATTTGATGATATTGCTTCACAATTATCAGGATCCCCAAACTTAGAAGAGGCATCTTCTTTATTTAATACTGATACAGTTGCATCTGAAGTTAATTTTGAAAGCTTAGCAATTAATAATACTATTACTGACGCATTAGATGTTCAAAATTTCGTTGGAGCAGTTAACGCTCTAGATGAAGGAGAAACCTCTCGATTAATAAAGGGGAATAATGCAGCTTATCTTATTTATATAGTTAGTAAAGGTTCTAGAACTGAATATACTGAAGCTGAAAAAGATAAAATAAGACAAGAAAATTCATTTGGAGTCTATTATGAGCAGGCACTAAAGACCCTAAAAGAAAATTCAGATATTGTAGATAACAGATCTATTTTTTATTAATAATATAATTTCCTAAAACAAGAAGAAACTCCTATTGGAAGATTGGAGTTTTTAGAGTTTTACCTTAAGATATCCATCCTATAAGAGTTTAGATTTAGAAAAATAAATATTAGTATAGTAAATGAAACTAGTGAAGACCCTCCATAGCTCATGAATGGTAATGGAATCCCTATTATAGGAGCTAAGCCAATAGTCATACTTATATTTATTATCAAATGAATAAAAAGTATGCATGCAACACTATATCCATACACTCTACAAAATTGTGATTTTTGCTTCTCCGCCAAAAAGATGATTCGTAATAATAGAGTAGTGAAAACGAGTAGGAAAATAAAACTCCCTAAAAACCCCCACTCTTCCCCAATAGTACAGAAAATAAAATCTGTACTTTGTTCTGGGACAAAATCAAACCTGGTTTGTGTTCCGTGTAGAAATCCTTTTCCAAAAAAACCACCCGATCCAATTGCAATTTTTGATTGAATTAAATTATATCCAGCATTTTGTGGATCAAAGTCTTTTCCTATCAAAATATTTATTCTCTCAATTTGATGAGGAGATAAAAGATGATTATACAAATAACCGGTACTGAAAATTATTCCATTTGATATTATAGCAACAATAGATGAGACTTTTAAGCTTCTAACCCTATTAGAGGAGAAATAATAAATAATAAAGATTAGAGATGTAAAAAATACAGCAACTATCCATGGATAAATTAGTAAGGAGAATAATACTAAAGCAAATAGCACTAATAAAACAATTAACACATTTCCTGATAAACCTTCTCTGTAGAAGACCAAAATAAAAGAAGTGAATACTAATGCCGTTCCCATGTCGTTCTGCAAAATAATTAAGAAAAATGGGATAAGTATTATAGTGTAGTTTCTTATCATGGATCTAAATGAAAACAGGTTTTGTTTATTAAGGCTAAACATTTTCGCTAAAGCAAGAGAGGTTGTGAATTTTGCAAATTCTGAAGGTTGTATTTTAAAATTACCTATCTTGAACCATGAGTTAGCTCCACCAGTTTCTTTTGCAAAAAACAAGACTGCTATCAGTGATATTATAGTTATTCCGTACAAGACAAAAGAAAGCGTATCAAAAAATCTCCAGTCAATAATCAGAATTACAAATGCTGCAAACAGAGAAATACCAATAAATAAAAGTTGTTTCCCATATTTTGTACTTAAATCAAAAACAGAAGTAGTTATATCGTCATTATACATCGAGGCATAAATATTTACCCACCCAAAGAAAACTAAAAACAGATATAATAAAATAGTAATTCCATCTATTTTACCGAATATTTCTATTGTTTTTCTCATTTTTTATTCATTAGATTTCCGGTTATCATTTGTTTTTCCAGTATGGTTCTAGAAATAGTATTATTCAGATATTTCTCAATTATTAAAGTAGAAATAGGAGCAGCCCAATCTGCCCCATATCCACCATCTTCTACAATAACATATATTGCAATTTCGGGATTCTCCTTTGGAGCAAAGGCAAGAAAACTGGAATGTTCTGGTTTCTTTTTTCCGTCTACTTTTTTCTCAGAAGTACCTGTTTTCCCACAAATAATTAGGTTATCTATTCTTGAATTATATGCGGTACCATTTATATCTTCTAGAACTAATTCCATACCTTTTATAATTGATTCAAAATGTTTCGGTTGTATTGACGTATTATTTATTTGACTAAATCTTTCTGGTATATTATCGATTCCTTCAATTTCTTTGATAATATGTGGAGTATAATAATACCCTCTATTAGCAATAATTGTGGCTAGATTTGCCATCTGAATAGGAGTTACATCTATTTTACCTTGTCCAATTGCCATTCCTAACAAAGTATTTGAGTTCCATCCATAAGGGTATCCTTTGTCTAATTCTTCTACTGTTGGAATATTCCCTTTTTTACCTATCATAAAGTCATTGTTAAGGTAATTCCCAAATCCGAAGCTTATTACATGATTTCTCCAAGTTGTATAACATTCACTTTTAGATTTATTTTTAAATAAATTATCCCAAACATGAGAGAAATAAACGTTACATGAAACTTTAATTGCTTCATTCAGATTAGTATTATTATGTTTCATATGACACCCCATCTTTACATCTCCAAATTCATGTTGGAAATTACAGAGGTATGAACTATGAGGATTTACTGTTCCTTCTTGCAATGCAATTAATCCATTAACTAATTTAAAATTAGATGCTGGAGGATAATATTCTGTTAAAGCGCGATTTAATAAAGGCTTGTTCATGATGTCAGCTTGTAAATTAGGAAATTGTTTTAATCGTTCTTTACCTTGCATCATTTCTAACGAATAGTTAGGAGAAGACACTAATGTTAATATTTCTCCGCTACTAGGTTGAATAGCTACAATCGCACCTTTTTTATTTTGCATTAATTGTTCTGCATATTTTTGTAGATTAATATCCAAGGTTGTAGTAATATTTTTTCCGTGAACAGCAAGAGTATCGTGTTTGCCATTATCAAAACTTCCTTGAGGCCTGTTTAGAGCGTCTACTAAGACCATTTTCATTCCTTTTTTCCCTCTGAGTTGTTTTTCGTAAGAAGCTTCAACACCTATTTTGCCTTCTAAATCTCCTTTTGTATAATACTTACCATTTGATTTTTTTTCATTTACTTCTCCAATATAACCTATTACATGTGCAGCCACATCTACATTATAATATCTGCTGTTATTTACTCTGATATAGAAACCTTTAAAGAAGTTTAATTCCTCCTCTATTTGTAGAGCAGATTTAGAAGGAAGTTGTTTTGAAAAGACACTTTCAATATATTTAGAGTAATTTTTCGCATCTTTTAGTTTTGTTCTAACATCTTTTACAGATAGTTCGGTTAATTCACATAATCTTAAAGTATCAAATTCTACTACTTCTCTAGGTATTACCATTAAATCCTTTGATGCTTTATTTGAGACTATTAATTTCCCGTTTCTATCGTAAATTACTCCTCTTGCAGCTTGTTGTACTTCTGGTCTTATTGCATTGTTTTTTGCAGACCTCTTGTATTGTGAATTAATAATCTGAATATAAAATATTTTGGACATCAGAATAATTACTACTGTAAGTAAGATTCCTTTTATTATATTTTTCCTGCTTTGTAGATGATTATTCATTATTACTCTTTTGTTTTAAATGTAAAGAGCTGAAAAATAAGTATGATAATAAAAGTTATAATAGTACTTAAGATAATTTCCAGTAGTAATAAAATCGATAAAGAGTAGAAGTGTTCTAGTAAAAACAAGAAGGAATTATGAATAAATATTAGAGTGAGAGCATAGATACTAAATGTTTGAATTCCTAAGTTCTTCAAACCTAATTTATCTTTGTCGTCAATTGAGTTTTGTGGAATAAGGATGTTGTATAGGTAGGGTTTAAAAAATGAGACAAAGATTAAAGCAGATGAATTTAGACCAATATTTCCTTCAAATAGATCTAAAAATAGACCTAGAAAAAAAGCGTAAATAATTAGAAACCATTTTTCAGTATTTTGTGGTAGGGTTATGATTAAGATTAAGTACACAAGAGGATTAATATAATTATTAAACTGAACATTATTCAGAAACAAGACCTGTAAAAGGATAAAAAGTGGAGCGAGCCATAAATATGAGTAAATATGTTTCATTTTAATTCTTCTAACTCTTCCTTAATTAAGGAGTTAATAATATATACATTTTTTGCAGTATTCATATCGTTCAGGAATTTAATATTTACATTACAGAGTCCGTTTTCATTTCCTTTTTTATAAGAAATTACTTTTGCAATATTTATACCTTCTGGGAAGATGGAACTAAACCCATTTGTTTGTATAGTATCTCCAATTTGAATGTTTGCATGATTCGGAATATCATTTATCATAGCGGTCATATAATTATATGTATTCCATTTTAATGAACCATTTTGTTTGCTTTTTATATGTACAACACTAATAGTAGAATTTTGGTTCAAAATAGAAGTTACTTTAGAGAAGTTTTCTGAAGTTATAGAAACAATTCCAATCACTCCATTATCTACTATTACACCCATCCCACTTTTTACTCCATCTTTTTCACCTTTATTTAGTAATATAAAATTATTTTGTTTAAATATTGAGTTTTTTATGATTCTAGCAGGAATATATTCATTTAATATTGAGTTTGTGTTTATTTCTTCTTTGCTAAGAAGAGTGTAGAGTTTTGCATTTTCTGTTTGCAAAAAATCATTTTCATCCTTTAGGCTTAAGTATTGATTTAGATCTGAATAATAACTAAAAATAGCACTAGTATATTCCTGAGTAAAAGATAAAAACTTACTTTGCTGAAATTTATGATTTGAGATAAAAAGGAATAAAGAGAAAGATTCTATTAGAATGAATAATAGAATAAAATGATATACTTTAATAAATCGAAATAAATTTCTCATTATTAACTTTTACTGAATAAGGAAGGAGAATCCAGATGTATTTTTCAGAGCAATGCCTGTACCTCTAGCAACTGCTCTTAGTGGGTCTTCTGCAACATAAACAGGTAATTTAGTTTTCTGAGAGATTCTTTTATCTAATCCTCTAAGCATTCCACCACCACCAGTTAGATATAACCCAGTATTATAAATGTCCGCAGAAAGAGCAGGAGGAGTAGTAAATAAAGCATTCATAATTGCTGCTTCAATTGCTTCAATCGCATTATTTAAGGCATTTGCAATCTCTTTATAAGTTACAACCACTTCTTTTGGAATACCATTCATAAGATCTCTACCATGAACAGGAAAATTTGGTGGAGGGTCATCTAATTCTGTCATAGCTGAACCTACATTTATCTTGATTTTCTCTGCCATATTATCTCCTATCGCAATATTATAACGAGTCTTCATATAGTTTTTAATATTATTAGTGAATTCATCACCCGCTATCTTTATAGATTTATCTGTGACAATTCCCCCTAATGATATGACAGCAATCTCTGTTGTCCCTCCTCCAATATCAATAACCATATTCCCTTCAGGCTCCATTACATCAATACCAATACCAATAGCTGCCGCCATAGGCTCGTGTATAAGCCATACTTCTTTTGCTCCCGCATGTTCTGCAGAATCTAATACCGCTCTTTTTTCAACTTCTGTAATACCTGAAGGTATACAAATAACCATTTTTAGAGCTTGTGGAAAAAGAGTTTTCTTACGGTTTATCATTTTAATAAACCCTCTAATCATTTGTTCTGCAGAATGGAAATCAGCAATTACACCATCTTTTAATGGACGAATTGTTGTTATTCCTTTATGCGCTCTTCCATGCATTTGTCTAGCTCTCTTCCCAAATGCAATAACTTCATCAGTCTTAACATCTTTAGCTACAATAGATGGTTCGTCTACTACAACCTTATCGTTATGAATTATTAATGTGTTTGCAGTTCCTAAGTCAATAGCAATTGATTCTGTCATGAAGTCAAAAAATCCCATAATTTATTTTTTTAATGTTTAAAGTGTCTGTATCCAGTTGTAACCATTTTCATATTATTATTATTGCAATATTCAACCGATAAGTTATCTTTTATAGATCCTCCTGGCTGAATAACACATTTTACCCCTTGATTATTTGCAAGTTCCACACAGTCAGGAAAAGGAAAAAATGCATCAGAAGCCATTACAGCTCCATTTAAATCAAAATTAAAGGTTTTTGCTTTTACAACCGCTTGTTTTAACGCGTCTACTCTAGAAGTTTGACCTACACCGCTAGATAAGAGTTGTTTGTTTTTAGCAAAAACTATGGTATTCGATTTTGTGTGTTTACACACTTTTGATGCAAATACCATATCTGAAAATTCTTCCTCTGAAGGAGATAGCTTTGTAACGGTTTTCATATCATCAATAGTATCTGTATGTAAATCTTTATCTTGATGTAAGACTCCATTTAAAACAGTTCTGAATTGAGTTTTATCTAATTCAACATTCTTTTGGGTTAATATAATTCTATTTTTTTTTGATTTTAAAATTGTAAGAGCATCTGAGTTGTAAGAAGGAGAGATAATTACTTCAAAGAAAATTTTATTTATCTCTTCCGCAGTTTCTACATCAATTTCATTATTTGTTATTAGTACTCCACCAAAAGCAGAAACAGGATCTGCAGACAGTGCATCTTTCCAGCTGTCAACAAGGTTGTTTCTACTTGCAATACCACAAGCGTTATTATGTTTCATTACTATAAAAGTAGTATCCTTAAATTCTGAAATTAGATTTACAGCAGCATCTACATCTAACAGATTGTTGTATGAAAGTTCTTTGCCGTGTAATTGGTCAAACATATCTGATAGATTCCCAAAGAAAGTTCCATTTTGGTGAGGATTTTCTCCATATCTTAAGACTTTATTTTCTCTTACAGATTGTTTGAAAGCAACTTCTTCCTCATTAAAATATTTGAAAATAGCTGTGTCATAATGAGAAGAGATATTAAAAGCTTTTGATGCAAATTTCTTTCTTGTTTCTAATTGAGTGGATCCGTTTCCATTTTCTAAAATATTAAGAACATCAGAATACTGATTCATTTCAGAAACAATAAGTACATCCTTGTAATTTTTGGCAGCCGCTCTGATTAATGATATTCCACCAATATCTATTTTTTCAATAATATCTTGTTCTGTTGCTGATGACTGAACTGTTTTTTCAAAAGGGTAAAGATCAACAATTACTAAATCAAATTCAGGAATGTTATATTGATTTAATTGTTCTTTATCAGAATCTAACTCTCTTCTTGATAAAATGCCACCAAAAACATTTGGGTGTAAAGTTTTAACTCTACCTCCTAAAATAGAAGGATAGCTTGTTAAATCTTCTACTCTATTTACTTTAATTCCTTCTCCTTCAATAAAATCTTGAGTCCCTCCAGTAGAATAAATTTCTATACCGAGTTTTTCTAATTTTTTTATAATAGGTGATAATCCATCTTTATGAAAAACCGAAATAAGAGCGTTCTTTATCTTTCTTCCTTGTGTCATCTAAAATTTTTATTAGTATTGCAATTTTACTCAATTACTAGGGGATTTACAATTGAAAACAATCCTAATATGAAATGTGTTAATAACTTTTAAGATGATCAGAGATACAGAAATTAGATCAAAATATCTTTACAAATATCTATTGCTTTTGATGCGGAGTTTACATTCGTAATTACTAAGCTTAGTTTCGAGTTCTTTTCTATCATTTCGCATGTTCCGAAATTCAATTTCAGGTATTCAAGTATTTTCCCGAACATCTCAGATTCAAAATATGTAGAATCGGTTTTTGTTGTAAAATGCAATCTCATTGTTCCGTTTTTCAGAATTAACCTTTCAAAACCTAATTTTTTTGCAATCCATTTTAATCGCATTGAAGAGATTAGTTCTGTAACAGAAAGAGGAATTGTGCTAAATCGATCTTCTAAATTCTTCTGAAAATTCAACAAACCTTTCTCATCCGAAATAGCATTTAATTCTTTATAAATATTTAGTCTTTCTTCAATATTAGAGATATAATTATCTGGAATTAATATTTCTAAATCAGTATCAATTTGACAATCTTTTATAAAGTATTGTTCTTTTGTTTCTTCAAAAAGTTCCTGGAATTTATCTTGTTTTAATTCTTCAATTGATTCATTTAGTATTTTCTGGTACATTTCAAAACCAATTTCATTTATAAATCCGCTCTGATCTGCACCAAGTAAATCTCCGGCTCCTCTAATATCTAGATCTCTCATAGCTATACTAAATCCACTTCCTAGATTTGAGAATTGATCCAAAGCTTGTAATCTTTTCCTAGCGTCATCTGACAATTGATGATATGGAGGACTAATTAAATAACAAAAAGCCTTCTTATTTGATCTACCAACTCTCCCTCTCATTTGGTGTAAATCTGAGAGTCCAAAATGATTTGCATTATTTATAAGTATGGTGTTAGCATTTGGAACATCAACACCATTTTCAACAATTGTTGTAGAAACTAAAATATCATAATCCCCTTCAATAAACCCAATCATACGTTCTTCTAAGATCTTTCCTTCCATTTGTCCGTGTCCGACTTTTATTTTTGCATTTGGGACTAATCTTTGTAATATTCCAGCAACTTCTTTTATATTTTCTATTCTGTTATGAATGAAAAAAACTTGTCCGTTTCTTGAAATTTCATATTGTATTGCGTCTCGGATAATCTCTTCATTAAACCTGATTGTCTCTGTATGTATTGCTATTCTGTTTGGAGGAGGAGTATTGATGATTGATAAATCTCTTGCTCCTAATAATGAGAATTGTAAAGTTCTTGGAATAGGAGTAGCTGAAAGCGTAAGGATATCTACATTCTCTTTCATTTTTTTTAACTTATCTTTAATATTTACTCCAAATTTTTGTTCTTCATCAATAATTAATAATCCTAAATCTTTAAAAGTTACGTCTTTACCTACAATTCTGTGCGTCCCAATTAGAATATCGACTTTTCCTTCATTTAAATCTTTTAATGTTTGATTCTGGTGTTTTGTTGTTTTAAATCTGTTGATATAATCTACTTTACAAGGAAAATCTTTTAATCTATTCCGAAAAGTCTTGTAGTGTTGAAGCGCTAAAATTGTAGTAGGGACTAAAACAGCAACTTGTTTGTTATCCGCAACAGCTTTAAATGCTGCTCTGATAGCAAGTTCTGTTTTTCCGAACCCAACATCTCCACATACCAATCTGTCCATTGGAATTTCTTTTTCCATATCTTCTTTTATTGCTACGGTAGAAAGTATTTGATCTGGTGTGTCTTCCCACATAAAGGAAGCTTCTAATTCATGCTGTAAATATGTATCAGTAGAGTAAGAGAAACCTTTAATAGTTTTCCGTTTTGCATACAGCTGAATAAGATTAAAAGCAATTTTCTTAATTCTACTTTTTGTTTTATTCTTGGTAGTTTGCCATCTTGTCCCTCCTAACTGATTGATGCTTGGTTTGTGCCCTTCTTTAGCTGAAAATTTTGAGATTTTGTGTAAAGAGTGAATACTGATGTATAAAATATCTCCACCTTTATAAATTAGTTTAATACTTTCTTGCTTCTTACCATTATTGTTAATTTTATGAAGACCTGAAAATTTACCAATTCCATGGTCTATATGAGTTACAAAATCACCAATTTGAAGATTTGTAAGTTGTTTTAAAGTAATAGCTTGTTTGTCTGTAAATTTTGTTTTGCTCCTAAATCTGTGATGACGATCAAAAATTTGATGATCTGTATAAACAGCAATTTTATTGTCATGATCAATAAATCCTTCATGCAGATTACTTACTATAGTTTTGTACATTATTTCCTGTTCAGAACTCTCTAAAATCTGATGAAATCTTTCTTTCTGTTCTTCAGAAGAGCAAAGTATAATGTTTTTATAATTCTTCTTCTGGTTATCAAGTAATTCCTGAAAAAATAAATCAAATTTCTTATTAATTTTTGTTAGAGGTCTGGAATTTGATGAAATTTTAATATCAGAAGGAAAAATAATATTATTTCCAAATTCAATCATTCTGAACTCTTCTAATTGATTTGAAAACTCACTTCCGTTAGTAAATATTTTCTCTGGAGAAATCTGAGTGATATTATTATTCTTTAGTTTATTAAATTCTTGCAAAGCCTTTTCAAAGTTTTGTTCTAAAACTCCTATTGTATACAAAGAATCTTCTGTCCAAATTGTGCTGATTTTCGGCAAATATTCCAAGATACTTACTTGATTTTCTTCTATTTTTTTTGCTTCCGTATTTGGAATAATTGAAATTTTGTTTCTTTGTTCTACAGATAGTTGAGTATTGATATTAAATGTGCGGATACTTTCAACTTCATCATCAAAAAACTCAATACGAAATGGATTCTCATCTGCAAAAGAAAAGACGTCTACAATCCCTCCTCTAATTGAAAATTGTCCTGGGTCGGTTACAAAATCCGTTTTTACAAAGTTATTTTCAATCAATATTTCTTCTAATAAATCAGGGTGATGTGTGTCTGAAACAGAAAGTGTAATGGTTTTCTTTTTTAGAGTTCTTCTACTTACTACTTTTTCAAAAATTGCTTCCGGGTAACTTACAATAATAGAGTTTCTTTTATTGTTTAATTTATTTAAGACCTCTGATCTAAGTAGAATATTTGAATTGTCAGTTTCTTCTATTTGATACGCTCTTCTGTATGATGCGGGGTAAAAGAAAATCTCATGATTTAATAAATTTTCTAGATCATTTATAAAATAGGTTGCTGTTTCTTTGTCGTTTAAAATAAATAACTGTGGAGATGTAGCATTTTTAATGATAGAAGCAGCTACAATAGATTTGTTAGATCCAATAAATCCGTTTAGATGAATTTTACATTTTTCAATTTCTAACTCCTCAGAAATTTTATTTTTGAAAACAGATTGTGGAAATATTTGTAATAGAGATTTATTTTTCAATTTGAGTTATCTCCTGCATCATTTTTTTATACCAATCAGAGTTTGTATTGAACGGTTTCCCCCCCTTAATTCTTTTAAAGTTAATACAAGATAGTTTGTTATTATTGTCTTCATCCCAACCTACAACACCGCTAATTCCTATTATTGCACTTTCAACAGCAAAATCAGCTACTTCAAATATTAAATCCAAATCTTTTTGGTTTGCTTTAGCTGACCTAGAGAAATACCCACTTTTTTGTACTAATACTTTATTGGCTTTTAGTCGTTTTGCAAATTGTTTTGCAAACCATTGACCCGGATTTAAATCATCTAAGCGTACATGTCCGAAAGCATCTCTTAAAACTTGTCCACCTTCTTTTTCAGTTTCTGAGATGATCGTACTCATTCCAGCTCCTTCACACAAGAATATGTTTACACAATCGTGCGTATTCATTACATTATTTAATCGTTTACATTCTTTGTCAAAATCTATTTCTTCTTCAGGCAATAATACAGAATGAATATTCCACTTTTCTTTTGTAATTCCTATTTCTGGAAAAAATTGTAGATTTTGTAATCTTTTTCTGTATTCATGTGCTGTAGCTGCTGTTAACCAACCACAATGTCTTCCCATTACTTCATGTATAATTAATTGTCTGTCGGATGTAGTGTTTTCATTTACAATATTTTCGAAAAATACAGCTCCTTGCTCAGCTGCCGTCCAAGCTCCTAATGTTTGTTTAATAGGAAAAACATCATTGTCAATTGTTTTTGGAAGACCAACTACTGTTAAATTATAATTATTTTCTCTTAGATAATTTGATAAATCAGCAGCTGTAGTATTGGTGTCATCACCACCAATTGTATGCAGAATAGTCACTTCATCTTTCACTAACTGATTTGCTGCAACTTCTAATGGAGTTTCTCCATCTGAGATATATCCTTTATTTACACAATCTTCAATATTTGTTAGTTTTACTCTACTATTTCCAATAGGACTGCCACCAAAATTATATATAGCGTTAATATTATCTTTTAAAGATGAAGGAAAAGGAATCGTATTACCAAGAAGAAGTCCTTTGTATCCGTTTAAATATCCAATTATTTCTACATCAGGACATTGATTTAAATAATTCTCGGTTAATCTAGCTATTGAAGCTGATAAGCATGGGGCAATACCTCCTGATGTTAAAAATGCAATTTTCATACAGTAATATTTAGTGCTGCAAATATCGTGTTTTTTTATGTATTTTCTAAATACTTGACTCTAGTATTTTTTCTGTTAGAATCTTAGATATTTTAACATTACTTTCAATTGTCCATCCAGCAATATGAGGAGATAATATAGTCTTTTCGCTATTAATTAAATATTGCATTTCATCAGTAAATCCAATTTTACTTAGATCTTCAAATGAGGTTTTTTCGTATTCTAATACATCCAAGCAAGCACCTTTTAGTTTTCCACTTTTTAAAGATTTAACTATACTTTTCGTATTAGCACATTTTCCTCTTGCAGTATTAATAAAGTAAAAATCTTTTTCAAAATTATTAATGAAATTATCATCTGCCAAATAAGTAGTTTCTTCAGTTAAAGGCACATGTAAGCTTACAATATCAGCTTGCTTATATATTTCTTCCATACTATTTTGGAAAGGGTAGTCAGTTAGGTATTTGTCATAAGTTAGTATTTTTACTCCAAATCCTTGAAGTACATTAGCAAAAGCTGACCCATTATTTCCAAAACCTATGATTCCAACAGTTTTTCCAGCAAGTTCAATACCTCTATTACCTTCTCTTTCCCATTTTCCATTCCTTACTTCTCTATCTGATGTGTTTAAGTTATTAAATAAAGATAGGAGCATGCCAATAGAGTGCTCAGCAACTGATTGTCTGTTTCCTTCAGAAGCATTAAAACATTTAATATTTTTAGATTCAGCAAATTTTATATCAATATTTTCAAGACCGCTTCCAGCTCGTGCAATAAATTTTAAGTTATTTGCTTTTCTTATGAAATCAGAATCAATAACGAATCTGCTTCTAATAATAATCCCTTCATAATTATGTATTATTTTTTCAATTTCTTTTTTAGATAGATGATAAGATTCATCACAAACAAATTGATTTTCCCCCAAATTATTTTTTAGAGAAGGGTGAACTCTATCTATAAATAGAACTCTCATTTTATACAAGAATAGATTGTCCGATAAGGAAGTAAATAACTAATCCTAAAATATCATTAACAGTTGTGATGAATGGCCCCGTCGCAAGAGCGGGGTCAATCTTATATTTATCTAAAGTTAGAGGTACAAATGTTCCGAAAAGTGCGGCAAAAACAATAACAGAAAATAAGGAAAGACTAACTGTTAAACTTAAATCTATTGGGTAATTAAGTGCAAAGGTTGCTCCAAAAATAATAGTAGAACAGATAATTCCATTCAGAAGAGCAACACCTAACTCTTTTACTAATTTACTAAGAATTGTATTTATCTTAACACTTTCATTTGCTAGTCCTTGCACTACAATAGCTGCAGATTGAACCCCTACATTTCCACCCATTGCAGCTATAAGGGGAATGAAAAAAGCTAATTCAATATTTTTATCTATTTCAAAAATTCCAATAACTTTTGCTCCTAACAACCCTCCTACAAGTCCGATTAATAACCAAGGTAAACGAGCTCTGGTAAGTTGCCATACACTATCAGAAGATTCTACATCTTCAGTAATACCAGAAGCCATTTGGTAATCTTTTTCCGCTTCTTCTTTTACTACATCCATAACATCATCAATAGTAATTCTTCCTAGCAATACTCCTGTCTTATCAATAACAGGCATAACAATTAAGTCATATTTATTCATGATGTTTGCTACTTCTTCATCATCTTCTGTTGCAATAACTGAAACAATATCGTAGTTAGCGATCTCATTTATTAGAATTTTAGTTTCAGTAAGTAGTAACCTCTTTAAAGATAGGGTACCAACAAGTTTATCTTGATCATCAACAACATAAATTGTGTGCACTTCTTTTACTTCAGAAGATTGTTTTCTCATTTCCTTTAAACATCTAATAGTAGTCCAATTTTCATTTACTTTAATAAGTTCTTTTGCCATTAATCCTCCAGCAGTGTCTTCTGGATAATTAAGAAGATCTTCAATGTCAGAAGCATGATCATCATCTTCTATTAAGGAAAGTATCTCTTCCTTTTGTTCTTTTGGAAGCTCAGAAAGTACATCTGTTGCATCATCAGACTCTAAGTTTTCAATTACCTCAGTAGCAATTTCTTTAGATGATAGGGTAGAAAGAATATGTTCTCTTGTTTCATCTTCAATTTCAATTAGAATTTGTGCCGATCTTTCTTCATCAATTAGTTGAAACAAATATGTAGCCTGTTCAATTGATAATTCTTCAATTATTTCAGCAATATCTGCAATATGTAAATCGCAAATTAATGACTGTGTTTTCTTGTCTGAATTATTAGATATAAAATCAGATAATTCAGATAGGAATTGGAGATTTATTTCTTTTTTACTGGACATTTTTTGTTAAAAATATGAATGCTTCTACATCTAATTGTTCGGCTCTTTTTTGTAGTAATATGTCTATTTCAGAATTCGAGTTCAAAGTAAATGATTTTAAGGAATTTCTCAAAGTTTTTCTTCTCTGATTATATCCTGCTTTCACGATTTTGATAAATGTTTTTTCATCACATTCTAATTTTTTTCTACTATTTCTTTTCATTTTTATAACTCCTGATTTCACTTTTGGAGGTGGATCAAAAAGATGATTGTCTACTTCAAAACAATACTCAATATCATAAAAAGCTTGTAATAAAACACTTAATATTCCTTTCTTTTTCCCTTTTATACTTGCAATTCTCTCAGCAACCTCTTTTTGAAACATTCCCACAACTTCTGTTACTTTATCTCTGTTTTCAAAAGCTTTAAATAATATCTGAGAGGAAATATTGTAAGGGAAATTACCAATTATTGAAATATTATTTTCAAATATATTTAGGTTTAATTTCAGAAAATCACCTTCAATGATTTTTAACTTAGGATAATGTAATCTTAAATAAAAAACAGATTCTTTATCAATTTCTATGACGTGTAAATCTTTATTTTTATCAACTAAAAACTGAGTTAGAACTCCCATCCCTGGTCCAATCTCTAAAATTGTGTTTTCTTTTAGAGTTATCTGACTTACTATTTCTTCTGCAATTGATAGATCTTTTAAGAAATGTTGTCCAAGATATTTCTTGGCTTTTACTTTTCTCATGAATTTCTTTTCAATCTCTTGAAAAGTTTTGAAGCAAATACAAAATCATGTAGTTCCTTATTTTCCGCATGAATTAATTCTTCTTTATTCCCTTCCCACCAAATTTCTCCATTATGAATAAAAGCAATATTATCTCCAATTTGCATTACCGAATTCATATCATGAGTATTGACAATTGTAGTAATATTATATTCTTCTGTAATTTCTTTAATTAAATCATCAATAAGGATAGCTGTTTTTGGGTCTAGACCTGAATTTGGCTCATCACAAAGTAAATATCTCGGATTCATAGAAATTGATCTTGCAATAGCAACTCTTTTCACCATTCCTCCACTTAATGCAGATGGTAGTAAGTTATTTTGGTTTTCCAAATTCACTCTTTTTAAACAGAAATTTACCCTTTCTATTTTTTCTTCTTCTGTCTGATTTGTAAACATGGTAAGTGGGAACTTGATATTTTCTTCAACAGTCATATAGTCAAATAATGCTCCTCCTTGAAAAAGCATTCCTATTTCTTGTCTGATAAGTCGTTTCTCTTTTAATTTCATTTCATTAAAAATTCGGCCATCATAACTAATGACACCTTTGTCAAATGGATATAATCCGATTAATATTTTTAGTAGAGTTGTTTTTCCTGACCCACTTTCTCCAATAATCAGATTAGTTTTTCCTCTTTGAAAGTTAAATGAAACATCATTTAAAACTAGATTGTCTCCAAACTTCTTGTGTATGTTTTTTACTTCTATCAAAATGAGATGCCTGATAAAATTAAATCTGTAAGGATGTAATTAAAAATTAGAATTATAATACTACTATAAACTACAGCTTTAGTACTTGCTTTTCCTACATTAATAGCCCCTCCACTAGCGTGGTATCCGTAATATGCAGATACGGAAGTTATAATAAATGCAAAAACAACTGATTTAATTAATGAATAGGTTACGTAAAAAGGAATAAACTCATATTGAATTCCTAGAATAAATTGGGATGTAGGTACACCAACAGAAAGACCTCCTAGCCAACCTCCAATTATACCAATAGAGATGCTTAATATAATTAAGATTGGGAAGAAGATAACAGATACAAGTATTTTAGGTAAAATTAGGAATGAGGCAGAGTTTATTCCCATTATCTCTAGTGCATCAATTTGTTCAGTAACTCTCATTGTTCCAATCTCGGAAGTGATACTTGATCCTACTTTACCAGCTAATATTAGCCCTAACATTGTTGGGGCGAATTCTAAAATTACAGCATCTCTTGTTACTAATCCAATTGTATAGTCTGGGAATAATGGACTTGATAAGTTAAAATATTGTTGTATAGCAACAACAGCTCCAATGAAAAAAGAAATTATGATGACAATACCTATTGAGCTCAGTATAATTTTCATTATTTCTAGATTAAATTGCTTTAGAAAAACAGAACGTTTTTCTGGACGACTCATTACTTTATTCATCATAATAAAGTAATCCCCTATGTTTTGTAATCCTTTTATCATTAGAGGCTAAAAATAAAAAATATTTTTTATAACATATCCGTTATAATGTTTGATATTTTATATAATTTTGAACTTATATGAAAACAATAACTCTTCCATCTATTTTATTTCTTTTTATTTTACTTTTTACTTCCTGTAAAACGTTTAAGAAGGACTGTAATGATTGTCCTAATTTTGGGACAAATTCTGTTAAGAACTCTGAAATGAATTCATAAAAGTTACTTTAGATTGATTCTAAATAGTTAGATTTGCGGAATGAAAAGATTATCGGAATTACAAGTAGGAGAAAAGGCTTTTGTTGAATCTATACAAGATGAGTTTGTAGAGCAACAGCTTTTAGAAATGGGTGTGACTCCAGGTCAATTGATTGAATTAGAAAGAAAATCTCCCTTTTCAGATCCTATAGCTGTTGTGGTATCTAATTTACTAATAAGTATTCGATTATCTGATGCAGATAATATCATAGTTAAAACTCAGAATGACTAAGAAGAATATTAAAGTTGCATTGGCTGGTAATCCTAATTCTGGAAAATCTACTTTATTTAACGCATTAACTGGACTAAATCAATCAGTTGGGAATTATCCAGGTATTACGGTAGATAAGAAACTCGGCAATTGTACATTAGATAGATCTACAAAAGTTCAGATTATTGATTTACCTGGAGCATATAGTTTATATTCAAAATCATTAGACGAGAAAGTAACACAACAGATACTTTGTAATAAAGAGAATAAAGATTATCCAGATGTAATTGTTGTTGTTGCAGATTCATCAAATTTACGAAAATCTCTTTTATTTTTATCTCAGATTATTGATTTGAAAAGAGAAGTCATCTTAGCTCTTAACATGCTTGATGTTTCTAGAAATATGGGTATTGTGATTGATATACTTCAGCTTGCAGATCAGTTAGGTATTAATGTGGTTGAGATAAACGCTAGAAAAAGAACAGGTATCAAAGAGTTAAAAGATGCTATTTTATCTGTTAGTTTTCCAAAGAAGGAAATTCTAGATATTAAAGAAATTTTCCCAGATATTATAGATCGAGCTAATATTATTAGAGAAAACAACAATAATTATGCTAGCTTTTTATCGCTTTGTAGACACTATATAGATAATAACTCAGCATCTAAGATTAAACTAGAGGTTCTTATAAAAGACGAGCAATTTATTCCAAGTAGATCGCAAGCTAAAGAAACAGTTAGGAGGTATAAAAGGATTGATAAAATACTTCATCAATGTATTGGAGAGAATAAAGCGTTAATTAAAAGAAATTTCACAAAAAAGATTGATGACTTATTATTACATCCAATATTAGGTTACACATGTTTCTTGTTAGTTTTATTCTTAATTTTTCAGGCAATTTTTTCATGGTCTCAGTTACCAATGGAGTGGATTGACAGTGGTTTTTCTTATTTTTCCAGTTGGGTGGCAAACACCATGAATCCAGGGGTTTTAAATGATTTAGTTGTAAACGGTATTTTAGCAGGATTGGGAGGGATTATCATATTTATACCTCAAATTGCATTCTTATTTGCTTTTATTGCTTTTTTAGAAGATACCGGTTATATGGCAAGAGTTTCCTTTATTATGGATAAGATGTTAAGAGGTGTTGGCTTGAATGGAAGATCTATAATACCATTACTTAGTGGAGCGGCATGTGCAGTTCCAGCTATTATGTCTGCCAGAACTATTTCTTCATCTAAAGAGAGATTGATTACTATTTTTGTTGTTCCACTAATGAGTTGTTCTGCTAGATTACCTGTTTACACATTAATTATCTCAATGATGATTCCTGATACTGCAAGTTGGGGACCTTTTAATATACAAGGATTGGTGATGATGGCCTTTTATTTACTTGGATTTATCGCAGCTCTTACCACCGCATTTGTTATGAAATTTATTGTGAAATCAAGAGAAAGAGGTTTTTATGTAATGGAAATGCCATCATATAAGATTCCGGATTATAAAACGGTACTATATACAATTATAGAAAAGGTTAAGGTGTTTTTGTTTGATGCGGGTAAGGTAATTATTGCTATTTCAATCATTTTATGGTTTCTATCTTCATATGCTCCTTCAGGGAAATTTGAACAAATTGAACAAGACTATGCTACAGTTGAAAATTCAGAAATTATTATTCCATCTAAGAAATTAGAAGTTTCTTATGCTGGTATAATTGGTAAAACAATAGAGCCAGTAATTAAGCCTCTAGGATTTGATTGGAGAATTGGGATTTCCTTAATAACATCTTTTGCTGCTCGTGAGGTGTTTGTAGGGACCATGTCAACTATTTATAGTGTTGGAGGAACGGATAATTATTCTATAAAAAATAAATTAAAATCTGCTAAGAATTTAGATACAGGAAAACCATTTTTCACAACTGCTGTTGGAGTCTCTTTAATGTTGTTTTATGCATTTGCAATGCAATGTATGACAACTATTGCAGTTGTTTTTAGAGAAACTAAAGGTTGGAAGTGGCCACTAATTCAACTTTTTTATATGACCGGACTTGCATACATATCTTCCTTTATTGCTTATAATTTATTAAGTTAATATCGTGGATTTATCCTCTTTTTTAACATCTGAAACCATCAAGAAAATTAATTCTTGGGAAGAAAAATTTAATGTAAAAATAATTGTGTGTTCTCCCTCAAAAAGTAGGTTAGGGGTTTTTATTCCAAAAAGGCATGATAATCATGTTATTAGAATCAATAATAATTTGAATAAATATGCATTTTTAATTACATTAATTCATGAGATTGCTCATGCGGTTATCTGGGAAAAATATGGTAGAAGAGTAAATCCTCATGGTGAAGAGTGGAAAGATCAATATAAAAAAATGATGCTTCCATTTCTAAATCCTGAATTTTTGCCTGAAGATGTTCTAAAATCTCTTTCAAATCATATGATTAATCCGAGAGCTTCTTCGGTTAGAGATTTGGAACTTAGTATGATTTTAAAGAAATATGATAAACATAAGAGTACTTTTATCAGTGAAATACATAATGGAGATGAGTTTTCTATTGATAACGGAAAGAGATTTGTAAGAATAGAGAAACTCCGAAAAAATTATCAATGTAAAGAGATTTCTACAGGGAAGTTATATCGTTTCTCTCCACTAGCAGAAGTCAAGTTAATATAAACTAATTTAGTATATTTGCTAACTAATGAAAAAGAAAGAGAAATTTCATTTATTATATTCTGTAAAAAGAGAAGTTTATTACAATTACATCCGTATTATTCGTTTATTTTCTTATTTATTTAATAAAAATAACGAATATCAATTTTTGTTTATATTAAGCCCTCCTTATGCTGGTTCAACAATGCTAAATCAACTAATTTCTTATTCAGATAATGTTAGTTGTAATAATAATTTAGGAACCAGGGAAGGTCAATTACTGCCAGGAGTAAAACATTTTATGTTTCAAAAAGATAGGTGGAATGAAAATGTGCAATATCCTTGGGAAGAAGTAAGAAAAACATGGCTGAGATATTGGGATTATTCGAAGCCAGTTTTTTTAGATAAGAGCATTCCAAATATTATGAGAGTTGATGAAATTGAGAAAGTATTTTCACCTATAAAGTATATGTGTATGGTACGTAATCCGTACGCTCAAGTTGAAGGATTAATGAGAAGAAATAAGCAAGATGCAAAATCAGCAGCAGAATTTGCAATTAAATGTTTATATTATCAGAGTAAAAACAGAAAACGAGAAAACATTCTATTTTTTACTTACGAACAACTTTGTGATAATAGACAGGAGGTTTCTCGAAAAATGATTGAGTTTATTCCTGAACTTGCAGATCTTGATATGAATATAGATCTTACGTCACATAATTTTAAGAAGAAAGGTAAAATGAAAATGGCAAATCTGAATGATGAAAAAATTGCAAAAATATCAGAAACAGATTTTGAAATAATAAATTCAATTTTTGAGAAAGACAAAGATCTTTTAAAAGAATTTGGATATAAAATTATTAACAATGATAAATAATAATTACGCAGTAATAATGGCTGGAGGTATAGGAAGTAGATTTTGGCCAATAAGCACTTCAAAGATGCCTAAACAATTCTTAGATGTACTAGGAAATGGAGAAACTCTTTTGCAACAAACTTTTCGTAGATTGTCAAAAATTTGTCCTACTTCTCAGATATTAATAGTTACAAATACTGACTATAAAGACATCTGTAAAAATCAACTTCCTGATATAAAAGAGTCGAATATACTTTGCGAGCCAGCTAGGAGAAATACATCTCCATGTATCGCTTACGCTAGTTTCAAAATTCAGTCTGAAAATGCAAATGCAAATATTATTGTAGCTCCATCTGATCATATTATTACAAATGAAGATGAATTTACAAGAATTGTAAATGAATGCTTACAAGTTACTATAGAGGATGATTGTTTGATTACTCTAGGAATAAAACCAAATAGAGCGGAGACAGGTTATGGGTATATTCAGTATTCCAGCGAGAGTTCCAATTCCAATTCATTATTAAAAAAAGTTAAAACATTTACAGAAAAACCAGATTTGGAGCTTGCAAATCAGTTCTTAGAAAGCGGTGATTTCTTATGGAATTCAGGAATGTTTATTTGGTCTGTTAATTCTATTATTGCTTCTATTAAGAATCTTCTTCCTGAAATGCATGATGTGTTCTCAGAAGGAACTGAATTGTACAATACACCAGAAGAGATTTCATTTATTAACAGAGTATTTCCTACTTGCAGAAATATAAGTATTGATTACGGTATTATGGAAAAAAGTAAGAATGTATTTGTCTATCCTTCTGACTTTGGTTGGTCTGATTTAGGAACTTGGGGTTCACTATCTGATCATGTTAATTCAGATAAAAAAGATAATACACTAATATCGAAACAAGTATTATTATATGATTCTGAAAATAATATTGTGAGAGTCCCAAAAGATAAAGCAGCGGTTATACAGGGGTTAGATGGATATATTATTGTAGACACAAAAGAGGCTTTGCTTATTTGTAAGAAAGAAGAAGAACAAAAAATAAAGCAATTTGTTGCAGATGTAAAATTTAATTTAGGAGATGAGTTTGTTTAGAATACTTACTCTATTGTTTATTACATTCCCGTCTTTCTCTCAAACAGATTTTGTAGATAGTTTATGGAGTTTTTCTAAAGAATATAATCTTAGAGGAGAGAGAGATTCTTCTGTAGATGTTTTATTAGAAAATATTAAGATTCTAGAAAAATCGGATGAGAAAGATATTATTAAACTCTCTTCTATATATAATAAATTAGGATTGAAGTATCAGATATATGGGAATTGGGGAGAATCTGCGCTTGCTTATATAAGATCGATGGAGTTATTAGTAGATACTGACGAATATAATAAGCTTAAATCAGAGGTGTATCTCAATCTAGGTCTGCTTTATGTGAAAACAGGATCTTCATCATCTGAGTATTATTTAGAAATTGCTGAGGAGTTAGCTTTAGAAGAAAAGAATGATTCTGTTCTGTTTATATTGTATAAAGCAACAAATCGATTAAAAGAAGGGTTAAAATTAGCTAGAAAAACAAATAACAATCAATATTTATCAAATTATTATTATTTATTAGCTCGAGCAAATGACTCTGTATTATCATCTTTATATTTTGATTCTTGCAGATATGTTCTTCCAAAGCTTCCTGAAGCAAAACTTCAGAATTTTCAGTATCATGCTTATATTGTAGATTACTTTCTGAAGAATAATCAGTTAGATAGTGCTCTGTTTCATTGTAAAAAGGCGGAAGAAATATCTGCTTTAATAAATGATGATGAAGTGAATTGTCATTATTTAGGATGTTATGAAAGTTATTATTTGGCAAAGGAAGATTATAAGAATGTTTGGAAACATAGAAAAATGGCAGATTCTGTAGAAAGCAACTATCTCACTTCAAACACAAAGATTGTATTAGATTCAATTGATAAAAGAAGGGTTTTTGCTGAGAAAGATGAGAAGATAGTCATTTTCGAGAACAGACAAAGAGTATATTTAGTAGTTATAATATCTATTTTATTAATCCTTATTGTTATATATATTAGTAGCAGAAGAATTAACAAGAAGAATAAAGAACTGCAAGAATCTAATGAAAGTCGAGATAGATTATTTTCAATTATATCACATGATTTAAGAGGACTGGTTTCTTCTATCAAAGACTTGTCTAGTTCAGAAAGGAATATTGATAAAATAAGAAATGCTTCTAATTCTTTATTATTAGAATTTGACTCTTTACTTCATTGGTCAGCAAAGCATCTCGATAATTTAGAGTATAATCCCAAGATAATTGATGTTAATGAGACAATAGATGAAATATTATCTTTATCCTCTTTTCAATCAAATTTAAAAAATATTGAAGTTGAGATATGTTTTAAAGAGGAATTTATAATTTATGCAGACGAGAATATGTTTAAGGTTATTTTAAGAAATATTATTAATAATGCAATTAAATATTCAAAACCTAAAAGCAAAATAAGCGTCATGGCTGTTGAAAATAATGGAATATTCTTATTGTCAATTCAAGATAGTGGATTTGGTTTTAGCCATAAATACACAAATAAAGGTCTAGGATTAGGGTTGGAATTATGTAAAGATTTTCTGAAAATTAATAATGGAGAACTAATAATAGAAAGTTCCACATCAGGAAGCGTTATCACTATATCATTTCCTATCGAAGAATCTAATTAAATAAATAATTTTTCACATCCGTTTGGTATGCTCTTGAAATAGGTATAGTATATCCTGATATTTTTAGAGAAGAAGTGGAAAACGTTGAAGCCCATTGTTTATTAATAATATAGGATCTATGAGTTTTTATAAAATCCTTTGGTAGTTTCTTGAATATTTCCTTTAAAGTGTAATGTGTTCTTGTTATCTGTTTCTCAGTATATATCTGGACATAGTCATTGTCTGCTTCAATAAACAGAATATCATTATATGATATTTTAATAAAATCAGAATGCCCTTTTTTTACAATAATATAATCTTCAAATTTTTTCTTATTTTGTATTCGATTTTTTGCTCTATCTATTGCAATATGTAGATCTAGTTCTGATATTGGTTTTTCAATAAAATGTAATGGTTCAAACTTAAAACTATCTATTGCATATTTCGGAAAAGAACTTACAAAAACAATTAATGGTGGTTTTTCTAGAGAGTTGATTAGATTAAGACCACTCATTTCTTTCATTTCAATATCTGAAAATATTAAATCTATTTTATTTTCCTTTAGAAATTGTAATGCTAAAACTGGATTTGTAAAGGTTCTGATTAGTTGAATATCTTTATTCTCTTCAATCAGGATCTTTATGGAATCAAGATGATTAGGGTTGTCATCTACTAATATTGTTTTGATTTTCATTATGGATATTATAATTGGAAACAAATTTAATAATTACATATTAAAAAATAATATAAATCAAGTATTTTCCATTTACCGTATTTTTTTGTCGACTTACCGAAACAGTATTGTTTAGGTTTTTTTAATCTATTATTTTTGTGTCAATATAGGGGCAGCCGAAAACCTAATAGAGTAGGCGAATTTATAAATTATAATATTATGAAAAAATTAATGTCAATTTTCGCAGCATGTTTATTTGTATTTGCTTTAACTTCTTGTGATGGTGGTGATGCAGCTTCAGCTGATTCAGCTGCTTCAGGATCAGAAGAAGCAGCTTCAGGAGAAGCAGCTTCAGAATAAGAAATTTACAGAATAAAGAAAGCCCGGTTTTAACCGGGTTTTTTTTTCTAATATCATAACGTTAAAAAATAAAATGGAAAAAATTAAAGAGATATTATCGAAACTAACCTTAAAACATTATATAGGATTAGCAGTTGTTGGTATATTAGTATACTTTTTAACTGGCTCTTCATCAAAAGGAATTGAATTAATACCAAGAAACACAGTTGTTGTTGGTGTTGTAAGTGTAGGAGACATGATAGATAAGGCAGATATTCAAGATTTGTTGAAACTGGATCTAGATATTATTGAGGATCTCTTAGACAACTATGAAGATTTAAAAGAAGAAGCAGAGGATCAATCTGATTTAGCATCGAGTATTTTGGAAGATCCTGAGAATATTGGAATAGATATTACCCAAGATATTTTTATTTATGCAGTTATTGAAGATATAGAAAAGGAGGAGGCATATTTATGCGTTTCAGGAGGAGTTGATGATAACGATAGATTGTTAGATATTCTTGAAGAAATAGAAGATCTTTCCGGGGGATTTGAAATAGATGAAGAAGATAATTATAATATTGCAATTACAAAAGGAAGTAGAGAGGTAATGGCATTTGCTTGGAATGATGATAAATTTTTATTTATTTCAAATCCTGAAAATTATAGTTGGAGTAAAAAAGAAATTAAAAATTTAGAAAATGAAGTAGAACGTTTATTTTCCTTAAAATCTAAGGAGAAACTAACTTCTATTAACAGTTTTGGTGACTTCTATGATAATAAAACAGATTTATGTGCTTGGGCTTCTGCTGAAGGAATGGATGAAGATTTGTTAGATGATATTGTTGATGAGATTGATGATGAAATCGGATCTGATCTTGAAGTTGAAGATTTGCAAGAATGTTCGGCTTCTCTTTATTATAACTTTGGAGACGGAAATGTTAGTGTAAAAGCTGCATTATACGCTAGTGATGGAGTACAAGATTTAATAGAAGAAAAAACAAATATTTCTACTTCTGAGTTTTCTTATGAGTTAACTATGAAATTTGATGATAGTGGAGACAATACTATTCATGTTATATTAAGATCATTATTAACTATTGTTGATGAAGCAGGTTTAGATAATATGGGAAGAATGATGTATGATTTAGAAAGAATGTTCTAATTTGCAAATAATAAATGCATGTAAGAGTTCAAAATATAAAACCAAAATATATGTCAGAGTTGGAAGTGTCCGGCTCTGACATTTATTTGCAAAATCAAATTGTTTTTGAGAAGAGGAAGAAATATCTACTTAAAGCAAATTCTGGACATGGGAAATCTTCAATACTTAATTTTATTTATGATTGTAATAAAAATTATACTGGAAAAATTATTTTTGAAGGAAATGAAGATGATTCCATTATATCTGTAAGAATAAAAAAATTATCTTATGTTTTTCAAGATTTTAAACTTTTTCCTAAATTAACTTTATGGGAAAATATTAAGATTAAGAATAATCTGACTAATTTTAAAACAGATCAGGAGATTTTAAATTTGATTGATAAGTTAGGATTGTCAGAAAAGAAAGATCAATTGGTAGAAACTCTTTCATTAGGTCAAAAACAAAGAACAGCAATTATTAGATCTCTTTGCCAGCCATTTGACTTTCTTCTTTTAGATGAGCCTTTCAGTCATCTTGACGAAAGGAATATTGAAATACTTACTACTATAATAGATAAAGAATTAGAAGATCAGAACGCTGGGTTTATTATGACTACTTTAAATAATGAATACCTTTTTAAGTACGATAAAATTTTAAATCTGTAAAATATGATTTGGAAACTTCAGAAAAAGACTTTGCTTCCACTTCAAATTTTTGGTTATGGTATAACGCTATGTATCGGAATTACCATCGCATTGATTACACTAACAATCTATACTGATCTAAAACCCATCTTACAATCCGAATCAAATGTTTTTAATGATAATGCAGTAATTGTAAATAAAAAGATATCAATATTAAGTAATATAAATAAAGACAAGATTTATTTTACAAAAGAAGAGTTGAGAGATTTTGAAGATCAAGATTTTGTAAAAGAAATTGCAAAATTTAATAAAGCTACCAATTTTAAGATATTTTTATCTTCAGATATCTTTAATATTGGTTCTGAACTTTTTTTTGAGAGTATTCCAGATAAGTATCTTGATATAGAATCAGATGATTGGAAATGGGAAAAAGGTTCTGATTTTGTTCCGATAATGATGCCAGAAGATTATTTAAAACTATATAATCTTGGATTTGCTGAATCGCAAGGGATGCCGCTTTTGTCCGAGAAAGTAATTTCTAAGGCTAAGTTTGATATTCATCTTTCCGGATCAAATAAAAGACAATCATTTAAAGGAGGTATAGTAGGTTTTCCTAGTAAGATAAATTCAATATTAGTTCCAGAAGAATTTTTAAATTGGGCAAATAAAGAGTTTGGAAATCATAAAGAAAATAACCCAAGTAGAATATTGGTAGAGTTTACTAATCCGAATGATGAAAGAATAATAGAATTTCTGAAAGAACATAATTATGAAGTCAATAAAGAAAAGATGGAGAAGAATAAATTAATTTTCTTCTTTAAGATGGCTTTTGTTTTCGTTTTTGTAATATCTTTAATTATTATTCTACTTTCTATTACATTAATATTACTAAGTATTAATCTTATTTTCCAGAAGAATAGGGAAGTGCTAATTAATTTATATTTTTTAGGTTATCAAATAAAACAAATTAGCTATTATTATAAATTATTAATTTCTATTGTTACACTTTTCTCAGTTTTCATATCATTAATGATTACTTTAATGGTAAGGAGCGTGTATTCAGAAAAATTAGTATCCTATTTTAATTTTGAAATAAGCAATACTTTTATATATACAAATGTTATGATAATAAGTGTATTATTATTAATTCTGTTAAATATATTAATTGAGAGAAAAATTAGAAATCTGATTCTTAGATAGATAAAAAGGTGATCTCACCATTTACCGATATTTTGTAAGCTATGTGATTATTTTTATTTATAATTGTTTTTGAAAAATAGGGAAAGCTGAAAACCTCAAAGAGTAGGCAAGTATTAAAATATAAAAATTATGAAAAAATTAATGACAATTTTAGGAGCTTTCTTTTTTGCTTCAGTAGTATTAACTTCTTGTGGAGGTGGAGTTGAAGCAGATGCAGAAAAGACATGTGAAATGATGTGTGAAGGTATGGATTTGATGACAAAAGCAATGGCAGATCCAACAAATGCTGATTTATTGACAGAAGCTACCGAGTATGCTGAAGAAGCAGAAAAATTTGGTAAAGAAATGGAAGAAAAGTATGAAGATGATGAAGAGGCTCAAAAGGAAATATCGGCAATTCTGGCCAAATGTGATTGTAAATAAATTATTATAATTAAACAAAAAAACCGAGATTCTCATCTCGGTTTTTTTTGTATCATTGCTATAATAAGGGTTAGATGAAAACCTTTTTAGAGTAATCAAAATTAAAAAGAATAATTTACGGAAAATTTATCACAAAACAAAAAGATCTCATTAGGATTAGGAGTCGTGTTAATAATTTCACTATTCCTTCCATGGTTTGATTTTTTCATTTTCTCCTTTTCTTTAATTGGAATGCCAGAAATAATCTCAGATCTTTCCACATTTCTTGGAGAAGGAATGACTGACATTTCATTTAAAATTCAATTAGCTGTTTATATAGGATATGTATATATTGTTTTGGCAGCTGCTGGTCTATACTTTAACTATACTGGAGATATACAGAAATCTAAGTTGTCTTATTATTCAATGATTGGGTATTTTGCATTAGTCTTATTGATAAATATGTCTGATATTTCGGGAGGCCTTGGTGATAAGGAAAGAGGGGGGCCGAGTATTTTTGATTTATTAGGTATTGGTTTTTATATATTTATAGCTTCTTTTATAGCTAATTTAAAATATCTGAAAGAATAGAAATAAAAAACCGAGATTCTTATCTCGGTTTTTTATTGTATTATTTTAAATTTCCACACATGTCTTCAGGTTTTACCCACTCATCAAATTCTTCTGCAGTAAGGTATCCCAAATTAATACTTTCTTCTTTTAGAGTTGTACCGTTTTCATGAGCTGTTTTAGCTATTTTAGCAGCTTTCTC
>Ga0208964_1000081_pt1 | contig 50192 bp, 39 predicted proteins | sample AOAMet1_08_M0_20_2_FD_188227 | JGI IMG/M metagenome (GOLD analysis project Ga0208964, IMG submission 188227) | Ammonia-oxidizing marine microbial communities from Monterey Bay, California, USA - CAN11_08_M0_20 (SPAdes) | ecosystem: Environmental > Aquatic > Marine > Intertidal zone | place... | reverse complement strand
CAGCAGAACCCCGACGCCTCGAACGAAACTCACAAGCAGGCTTCCAAGTTACTGGTAAGAACCTGCGAAGGTATGCTCAAAGGAGGCATTTATGATCATCTTGGAGGCGGTTTCCATCGCTACAGCGTCGACCGATTTTGGCACATCCCCCACTTCGAAAAAATGTTATACGACAATGGTCAGCTCGCGACCGTCTACGCCGAAGCATTCCAACTTACCGGCCAGGAGGAATTCAAAAATGTTGCGAATGGAATTCTAAAGTTCGTGAGTCGGGAACTGTCCGCCCCTAGCGGTGGATTTTATGCTTCTCTCGATGCAGAATCCGAAGGTATCGAAGGAAAGTTTTACCGTTGGGACCTCGAGGAAATCAAAGCGGCACTGACGGATCAGGAGTATGAGCTTTTTTCAAAACTATATCGGCTGGATGAGCCTCCGAATTTTGAAGAAGAATTTTATGCTCCACAATTAAAATTGATGATGAGTGAACATGCGGCTGCCCGCAAATTGACCCTTGCTGAATTGGAGTCTCAGTTAACCCCGATTCGGAAAAAACTATTTGATATTCGGGCAAAACGTCAACGACCGTTGCTGGATACAAAAATATTAGCGGCCTGGAATGGGTTAATGATTCGAGGGTATGCGGATGCCGGTCGAATTTTTAACAATATGGATCATGTTAAAAAAGCAGAAGACGCTGCTGATTTTATTTTAGAAAAAATGGTCTCTGCCGACGGGCGACTCTATCGAACCTATACCGATGGACAGGCTCGACTTAATGCCTACCTGATTGACTACGCCTGTGTCATTGATGGTTTAATTTCACTTCATCGCGCTAATGGCAATCAAAAATGGCTTGACGCAGCAAATCAGCTCCAAAAAACTCAAGACGATTTATTTTGGGATGAAAAAGGAGGCTACTTTTACACTTCAAAAGACCACGAGCAACTTATCGCTCGTAGCAAACGAGCCAGTGATGGAGCCATGCCCGGGGGTAACAGTGTTTCCGCCGCTAATCTGCATTACCTTGGAACGACCCTGAAACAAGAGGCCTATCTCAAACAATCGAAGCAAACCGTTTTAGCGGCATCTGCTATCTTGACCCGCGCCCCTCATGCCGTTCCAAGAATGGTGATAACTGCCTCTAAATTTGCTGAATGATGCCACTCCGCATTTCGAATAAAAGACGACTTGTACAATGACTAAACACATTGCCGACGCATTTCAGTTTTGCCCTCGATGTGGCGCAGAGACGCAGGCGACTGGAACCTCTCCTTTCGCATGCAAAGAATGTGGTTTCGTATTTTACTTTAGTCCCGTCGCTGCGGTTGGCGGGATCGTTGTTAATTCAAATAACGAACTACTGTTTCTGGTGCGCGGGCGGGATCCTGGCAAAGGAAAATTTGGTCTCCCGGGTGGCTTTGTAGACCCTGGCGAACCTCTTGAACAATCTCTCTCTAGAGAAGTGATGGAAGAAACATCACTTACAGTAACCCGCGCCAGCTATCTTTGTTCGTTTCCCAATCAGTATACTTACCGCGGAATTACAATTGATGTACTAGACGTTTTTTTTGAATGCAGGGTTGATTCATTTGACCCGCTAACGGCTCAACCCGGCGAGGTTGAGTCATTCCACATTGCCCGACCTTCACTAGAAATTCTTGACCGATTTGCATTTGAATCTAATCGCCGCGCAGTTGAGTTTTTTCTCACCCAAGAGTGAACGCCATTAACGCGTGTTGCGGGTGATTATTTACACCCTCATTTTCATACACGAAATAGAGCGTGAGAAATGCGGAGCAACCGTTTGAGCGAGTTGACATTCACGGCATCCCAAGGTTAGATGTTGTTTCGATTTAGATTTCGCTAGATCAACAATCGTCTTCAAACGTAAGCTCGACAGCCTCTGCAAAGTATCTGGCTGGCGGCATGGAAATTCTTAGAGGAGTTGTGTCATGGGCGTTATCATTCGCTCAATTATAGTGCTGATTGCCTTAATCATTGGAACTCAGAACTGTCACGTTTTAGTTGCTCAAGAAACAGCGGCAAACACAGCCAATCCCGCTAGCCTCCTCGATGGTCTCGATGAAGAGTCGATCGGCACTGAAGCACCAGCCGAGTTCGTTTCTGCTGACATTGCGTGGATGCTGGTCTGTTCAGCGTTGGTTCTGATGATGACCGCACCGGGTTTAGCCTTATTTTATGGTGGACTGGTTCGTAAGAAAAATATCCTCAGCATAATGATGCAATGTATTTTCTTGATGGGATTAATGTCGATCTTATGGGCTGTGGTTGGGTATAGCTTGGCATTCGGCGGGACAAATCCTTATTTCGGCAACTTCGACCATGTTTTTCTTGCCGGTGTCACACCCTCGTTTGTTGATGGTGAAATTGTTACGCCTGCGACAGGGACTTTGCCAACTTCTGTTTTCATGTGTTTTCAAGGAATGTTTTTCATCATTACTCCAGCGCTTATCTGCGGAGCCTTTGCCGAACGACTTAAATTTTCAAGCATGTGTATTTTCATGGTTCTGTGGGGTTTACTAATTTACTGCCCGATCTGTCATTGGGTATGGAGTGATGCCGGCTGGTTATGCGAGTGGAACCCGAAAGCAAAATATCCTGCTCTCGACTTCGCAGGCGGGACTGTTGTGCATATTAGTTCCGGTGTGTCCGCACTTGTTTGCGCCATTTTTGTCGGTTCACGAATTGGGTTTAGAAAAGACCAGATGCCGCCACATAATTTGACCTATACATGCATCGGCACAGCACTTCTCTGGGTTGGCTGGTTTGGGTTCAATGCTGGTAGTTCGCTTTCAGCGGGTACCGGTGCAGTAAACGCGTTCGTCTCAACCCACTTCGCTGCGGCTGCCGGAGTGATCGCCTGGGCGGGTGCCGAATGGCTATTACGAGGCAAGGCAACCGTTTTAGGCGCCTGTTCTGGCGCAGTGGCTGGATTGGTTTGTATCACACCAGCCTGCGGGTCCGTCACCGCAATGGGAGGAATTGTCCTCGGCTTCGTCGCCGGTATTGTGTGTTTCTTTGCCTGCACATCGCTTAAGAAAAGATTTCAATATGACGACGCGCTCGACGCTTTCGGCGTACATGGCGTAGGCGGAGGCGTTGGCGCAATTTTGACCGGCGTGTTTGCCAGTCGTTCCATCACTGGCGAACTAGAAGGAGGCCGCATGGGACTGATTGAAAGCGGCTTTACGAACTACACGCAGCTGACGAACCAACTGGTCAGTATTTTGGCTGCCGCCAGTCTTGCCATCGTCGGATCAATCATCCTTTTAGCCCTTCTGAATGTAACGATCGGACTGCGAGTGACCCCGGAAGAAGAGCAACGCGGCCTCGATGTCACACAACACGGTGAAGAGGGCTATATTTTTCTCTAAAATCAACTCGTGGCTCTGCTGGTAATTAACCGGCGAGCCTGGCATGACCGGAAACTCAGTTTCCCAAAGCGATATCAAAAAACGTAGAGACTGAATTAACAAATTCGTATTGTTCGATCTGGATTGGTTCAACCTGCAATTCACATTAGAATAGCGGGTTACTCCATCCCCAATGACGCTTCAATACCACCGATAAATTTATGTCTGCGACCGATAAAACACTACTACAGTTGCGAACCGCTATCGACGAAGTTGATCAGCGACTGGTTCAGGCGATCAACGATCGATCAAAACTGGCAGTTGAACGAGCCCGAATCCATCGAGCTCAAACAGGTGCCCGTGGAATTGATCAGCATTCTGAAGTTCAAGCGGTCCAAAATGTAGTTTCCAAAAATCAGGGTCCGATCCCCAATTCGGCGCTCGAAGGGGCTTATCGAGAAATTCTCAACGGCGCCTTTGTCTTAGGAAGACCAACAAGAGTTGGTTACCTTGGACCTCAGGGTACGTTCAGCCATCTTGCGGCCTCCAAATTTTTTGGACCTACAGTCGATTATGAAAACCTAAGAGCACTCGAAGGTGTGTTTGAAGAAGTGGCTCGAGGCCATGTCGATTATGGACTGGTTCCGATCGAAAACAGCACCGGCGGTGCAATCATCGAAACCCTCGATTCATTTTCTGATTACCACGGCCGATTGACAATTTACGGAGAAATTCGATTAGCGATTCAATTTTCTCTTTTAGGAAAATGTGACCGTGACAACGTCAAAGTTATTTACTCAAAAGGGGAAGCGCTAGCGCAGTGCCGACAGTGGCTGTCTCAAAAATATCCGAACGCCCAGCAAATCCCCGCCCAGAGCACCGCCAGTGCGGCAGAAATCGCCTATCTCGCTAATCCATCGGATGGAGTCGTGGCTGTCGGATCAAGCAAAGCCGGGGAACTCTATGAGTTAAACACGCTGTTTGACGGCATCGAAGATTGTAATAACAACATCACGCGATTTCTAATTTTATCAAAACGCGAAACTGAAATTACCGGTAAAGACAAAGCATCATTGATGTTTACTTGCTCCGACCGACCTGGTTCCTTGGTAGATATTCTCTCAGTTTTCAAACGATACAACATCAATCTAAGTCATATTGAAAAACGACCCGGTCGCGAAGTTGGAAGTGACTACACTTTTTTCGTTGATATTCTTGGACATGCCAATGATGAAAAAATTGCGGAAATTCTCGGTGAAGTCCGAGCTTACTGTAAAAGCCTCCATGTCCTCGGAAGCTTTCCAATTTATGACGAAAATTACCGCTATCAAAATGAGATAATTTCCAACCAGTATTCTTCACTGAAAGAATTGGAACCCGCCATCGAGACGATGGATCAACGTGTCGTCGACCTGGTTAACGAACGAGCTAATTTGGTTGTGAAAGTCGGCGATTTCAAAAGAAAATCTGATGTTCCAATTTATGCACCTCACCGCGAACACGCCGTCCTCAACAAGATTAAGTCTCTGAACAGCGGTCCATTAACCGATAAAACATTTGAATCAATCTATCGCGAATTGATGAGCGGCAGTTTTGCAATTGAGAAACCTCTAAGCATTGGTTTCCTAGGACCTGAAGGAGAATTTTCACACCTGGCTGCCGTGCGGCATTTCGGATCAAGCGTGAATTTTATTCCCGCACGTGAGATTCGTACCGTCTTTCAACAAGTAGTAAACGGAGAGATCGATTACGGACTCGTTCCTGTCGAGAACAGTTCCGTGGGAGGCATCAATGAAACACTCGACTCATTCATCGACCTTCACGATCAATTAAATATTTATGGTGAAGTGAAATTTCAAATTCGGTTCTGTCTTCTTGCCAATTGCAAACCAGAACAAGTAAAGAAAATTTACTCGAAACCAGGTGTTTTTGAGCAATGTCGAAATTGGCTGAGCACTCAATATCCACAGGCCATGCGTGTACCAACCGAGAGTACGGCGTTGGCAACCATGAAAGCAAAAGCTGAAATAGATAACGATCCTGACTGCGGAGTCGCAGCGATTGGATCTTCTCTGGCCGGCGAAATTTACGGCCTTAGGCCACTTTTTGAAGCCATCGAAGATCGGCAAAGTAACATGACTCGATTTTTGATTTTATCGAAGAGCAAAACCCTAATCTCCGGTAACGATAAAACTTCCATCATGTTTACTACCACTGATCGATCGGGAGCTTTGATGGATGTGCTGGAAGTTTTCAAACGAAACTCAATCAATCTCACCCATCTGGAAAAACGGCCCAGTCGAGAAGAAAACTGGGATTACACATTTTTTATTGACATTGAGGGGCACCGCACTAATTCAGCGATTGCTCAAATCATCGGTGAGGCTCGTGCCCACTGCAAAAATCTAACCGTCTTAGGCAGTTTTCCGGCAAGCCAGAGAGTTCTCTAAACTCAAACTGCAAATCGAAGAATCGTCAGTAACGCCTTGATCCCATCCCACCAGCCGATCTTCTTTCCCTCTTGATAAGTTCGACTGGAATAGCTGATCGGTACTTCAACTACCCGAACTTTTTGTTTGGCGATCCTCGCCGTAATTTCCGGCTCGATCGCAAAACTTCGGCTCACTAGGGCCGGAGCGAGTTTCTGGGCCACTTCCCGAGTGAAGACTTTGTAACCAGTTTCGATGTCGGTCAGGTTCAGGCCGGTTAACAAATTTGAGAAACGAGTGATGACTTGATTAGCAATGTAATTAGAGCGATAGCCAGAGGGCTGCTTGCGAGATCGATCCGAGACCCTGTTAATAAACCGACTCCCATACACCACATCCGCTTGACCATCAATAATCGGTTGAATTAGTTGCAAAATCTCTTCGGGATGATATTCCAAATCCGCATCCTGTAAAACAACCACCTCACCACTAACACTCAACAGGCCTGTCTTCAGCGCGGCACCCTTTCCAATGTTTTTTTCATGTACTTTTACAGTTAACCGATTAGCAAAACCATCCGTGCTAGTTGAGTGTTGAGCGGCAAGCCGCTGCGCTATGGCAAGGGAATCGTCTGTGCTGCCATCATCCACGAGGATAATCTCTTTGGAGAAAGGATTGTCAACTACACGATTCACCAAAGTCTCTAGGGTTTGAGATTCATTGAAGAACGGGATTACAATCGACACAACAAGTCGGGGATCTACCGGTTCATGTTGATGTTTCGGTAATTCTGTATTTCGATAACTGTCGATATGATTGGTCAACTGACCCTCAGCCGGCGAAGTGTATTTGCTACCCACTTCACGAAAGAAATGAATTGATTCAGCTAGTTTAGCTTTTTTCGCATTGCTTATTCACCTTTTTTAAAAAAATAGATCCATGCCTAAGATTCCATCGGCGTTCCTAATGCGATTTTGATTCCAGTTCGTCGATTACTTCACATAGAACTAGTTTCCAAAGCCGTCGTCTAGTCAAACTGAATTGTCACCATAAAATTGACGTCTATGAAAGTAGTATCTCTTCAATCCGGAAGTAACGGAAATTGTTTTTACGTCGAATCAGGGGACATTAAGCTCCTGTTTGACGCTGGCATCAGCGGGAAACAAGCCGAAATGAGACTCGCTCACCACGATCGAGACATTCGCGACGTCGATGCACTGTTTATTTCTCACGACCATAGTGACCACACTCGTGCGGTTGGCGTTTTCCAGCGGAAATTTGGAATGCCAGTTTACATTACCCGCCGAACACTAGACGCGGTTCAACGCAATCAGAAAATCGGCAAACTCGATCGTATTCGACTGTTTACTGCCGGAAATTCTCAGTCGTTTGGCTCTGTTACGGTTCACTCGATTCCGACACCGCACGATAGTGTCGACGGCGTTGCATTTGTTGTCGAAGATCAAAAACATCGTGTTGGAATTTTGACTGATTTAGGGCATGCATTTGATGGGTTGCGGGATGTTTTAAAATCGCTGGACGCTGTCATCATTGAAAGTAATTACGATACGGAGATGCTTGAAAATGGACCCTACCCGGAGCATTTAAAATCACGAATTAGCGGAGATGGAGGGCATCTCTCCAACAAAGATTCAGCGATGTTATTGAAGCAAACAAAAACCGAACGTCTTCAATGGGCCTGTCTTTGCCATCTTTCCGAAGAAAATAACGAGCCGGCTCGTGCTCGCGAGATTCACCGCGAAATTTTAGGAGATGATTTTCCAGTACACGTGGCAAGTCGTTACGATGTCAGCGAACTATTGGAGCTGCGTTAAACGACCACCGATGAAATTAGATAATCACTAGATAATTTTCTGGCTAATTTCACCGGTCGTTTTGTTTTTCAAGATCACCTTTGTGGAACCATCGGGCATTCGCTCTTGTTTTACCAGGTGGTGTTCATCATCAAAATCCCGACTTACTGAAATATGATCCGTTTGCTCCTGACCTCGCCAAACCGGCAACTCGATTGACTCCCATCGTTTCGATTTTACCGACTGATAGGCGGCGTCCATGATCGCATTGACGACGTAGCCATCGTAAAAAGTTTCCGATGGTTCCCTGCCCTGCTCCAGCGCATCGAGCACGTCGGTAAACATATCGACGTAGCCTAACGCACTTGGTTCATCCCCGACCGGAAACAGCCACCCTTTAGAAGATTCGGCTTTTTCTGCAACATAATCCGCCTCCCCTCCGGCGGAAAACATTTCCATGCCCGTTCGCAACCAGTGGTTTAACCAAATCGTACCCTCAGTGCCAGCGACTTCATCGCGGAGGTCCATTCCACCGCGGAATGCCCAGCTGACTTCAAATTGGCCGATCGCGCCATTTTCATAACGAACCATACCAATCGCATGGTCTTCTGTTTCGATCGGATGAACTTGTGTATCCGCCCAGCAAACTACTTCCACCGGGCGAATGTCTTTTCCAATAAAATTACGGGCGATTTCGATGCAATGACAACCCATATCGATTATCGCTCCACCGCCTGACATTTCCTGATTCCAAAACCAATCGCTGTGCGGACCGGGATGCGTCTCGCGAGAACGAACCCACAGCACATCTCCAATCGCTCCCCCACGAACGGACTTTAACGCCTTGAGAGTCTTTGGTGTATAAACCAAGTCTTCGAGATATCCAGCAAAAACACCCGCTGCTTCAACCGCTTCCATCATCTCCTGCGCCTCGGCTGCCGTGCGTCCGAGTGGTTTAGTACACAGCACCGGTTTGCCGGCAGCAGCGGCGGCCATCACAGCCGATTTGTGAAGGTGATTAGGCAGAGCCACAATCACGACGTCGATGTCATCGCGTTCAATTGCCGCCATCATGTCGTTGGTTGCGACTGGTATTTCCCACTGCTTTGCAAATTGATCGGCCGACTTTTGAGTTCTTGAGTAGACCACCGATACACGATCTCGTCCGCGTTTTCCATGCAGCGACATCGTATAAAACATGCCGATAAGTCCCGCACCTAACAAACAAACTCGCATTTTCTTCTCCGCTTAGGGGTTGGTTACCGACTGGATGGACATAGTTTCATCAGACTACTGCTACCGAGTGAGACCACATTGGATACCCAAGACCGCTACTCAGAGAGGTGAGATTCCAGGTGCTTGGCAACATCTTGATCATTCCAAATTTCCAAAGGCTCGTAACTTGGATGTTTGCTTTCGACATAAGGATTATTGTGTTTTGTGTTGTAACAACAAATTAACGACCAACGCGAATGTTGGCTTTTGTTTTGATCCGACCGATGGAGCGTATTACCGTGAAAGAAAATTGCATCGCCGGGCGACAATTCACAATAAACCAGTTCTAAACGTTCGAGTACCGCTGCCACGCGTTCGAGATTAGCGCCTGTTTGCCCTCCCGTCTTCCCGTGCTCAAGTCGCCCCAGTTTGTGAGATCCACGGACCACCTGTAAACAACCATTTTCCTGTGTCGCCCGATCGACTGCGATTAAACAACTCGCCATATCAGGGTAAAGACAGCCATTGTCGTACCAATAACCATAATCCTGATGCCATTCCCACGCTCCACCAATGAGTGGTTCTTTCAGCATCATTTTATGGTGGTAGTGATAGACTTCGTCAGCTAACAACGACTGCATTGCCATGACAATTCGCTGGCTTCGAACGATCGCCGCGTAGGGAGAGTGATCAAGTTCGTTATGAACAACCAGGCGGCTTTCGCCACCGGAAGCATCTTTCTTGGCGTAGGCCTCGGTCAAACTCGCTCGATCTGATTTAGCGACGGTCATTAACAGATTTGTTTCACGCTCATCTAACAAACCCGGCACGATTAAGTAACCGTCTTCGCTGAATTCACGTTGTTGCTGCGGCGTTACCACGAATCCCATTAACTCATTCCCTTGATGCGTTTGACGAGTAGCAAACGGCTATTAAATCAGTTGAAATAATATGTTCAGTTAATCCCAAAATAATCATGGATATACTGTTTTCGATCACCCTGATGTTTAACGTATTGCAACATCGTAAGCAACTTTGACTGATCTCTTTTCAACTTCTCAGCGAGACCTGCGCTGTCTTTTAAGTGTTCTGGCAGTTCACTAATTACTTTGACTTTGAGAGGTTGAAGTGTTCCCTCGATGACGCCCCAGCGGTCCATCATGGCTAACGCAGTTTCCAAACGACGATCGTGTTTTTGTTTATAGTGAATTCGTTCTCTCAGCCAATCAATTCCAAAAGCATTTATTTTTTCAGTTTCATTTTTTAAAAAATCGTGAACGCGTTGGTAAAACTCTGCATCTGGATTGCTCCAGTTCATAAATTCCATCTGAGTTGCAAGGTCGCGTTCGTCATACAACAGTACGCACTGTGAAGGTTTTCCATCTCGTCCGGCTCTGCCGATTTCCTGGTAATACGACTCCAATGAACCTGGTAAATCTGCGTGTAAGACATATCTAATATCTTCTTTATCGACACCCATTCCGAACGCATTGGTTGCCAATACGAGATGCCCCGGTTCGTTCATGAAAGATTCCTGAAGTGACTTTCGCCGCGATCTCGGTAAATCTCCGTGATAAATTAAATGCGGAATTTTGTCGGCCCACAGTCGGTCACTAAATTCCATTAACTTTCGGATCAATGTGAAATAAACAATTCCACATCCATCAGTATTTGTTCGTGCTTTGACAATCGTTTCATATTTCGCGTCATCATCCCAAACTTGTTCGACATTTAATTCTAAATTTGGTCGGTCGATACCCTCGTGAAACAACTCCACCGTTGGAGGTTCCAAATTTAACTGTTTGACAATGTCCGCTTGAACCTCGGGAGTTGCCGTCGCCGTCAATGCGATAGTTGTAGGGTTTCCTAGGCGATGCCGAATCTCTCCCACGCGTGTGTAATCTGGACGAAAATCGTGCCCCCACTCGCTGATACAATGTGCCTCATCGACGGCTAGCAGCACAAGATCTCGCTTGGCGACTACCTCCCAGAACTCTGACTTTCGAAATCGTTCGGGCGTCACATATACTAAATCAAAATGGCCCAAAGCGATTTGTTGGTACCGTAAGATACGCTCCGATCGCTGCAGCGAAGAGTTGATAAACGTAGCATCAACGCCTTTCTCAAGCAGAGCGTCTACCTGATCCTTCATCAACGCAATCAAAGGAGAAATAACCAGCGTCAACGGAGCCGTGACCGACCGCAGGGGAGGTTCTATCTGTTGTCCCTCGAGACGCGCTCGATTGGCCAGTACAATCGCTGGCAGTTGATAACAGAGACTCTTTCCCATTCCCGTAGGCATGATAATAAGACTATGACCACCCGATAGCACTCGCTCAATAATTTTTTGTTGGCTTCCGCGATACTCGCGGTGTCCAAATATTTCAAACAATGTGTCAGATGACAGAGACATTACGGGTTGGGTAATCTAAAAAGTAAGAGGATTCGGATGAAACTAAATTGCTTTTGCGGTGTTTAGTATCGTAATGACCTCCGGGTCTCGTACAATCGAGGCAAAGTCGGTCTGATGTTTAAATCAAATATTTGGTGAGGGGCAATCCATTGAGCAACATTTGTTCAAACCACGGAAAAACGAATCGACCTACGAGGTTATTGGTAAAGCGTGTCTTACTGATCGCGTTCGTTTTATCTAGTTGGGCTTTGCCGGTCGAGGCAGATGAGCGGGTCCCTGTCATCAGGAGATTCAGTGGCAATGTTACCAATCTCAAGCTGTTAATGCTCGCCCCGAACTCGAATATTATAACTACCCAAGCGCAATGGAAAACCCTTTGGTCAGAGTGGCGGCCGAATCAAAAACCTTACCCTGTTGATCTAGACAAAATTCTAGTCTTGGTAGAGACGACCCCAGGCCCCAATCGAATTTCGACTAATCTATTAGAACGAGATTCAAAAGGTAATCTGGTATACGCATTAGCTGCCACTGAAAAAGCGGGTCCCGGGTTTGGATACCTAATCATGGTAGTTGATAAATCAGGAATCAAATCGATCAACGGAAAACCAATTGGGATATCGCCGATCAAGCCGATTGTTAAACCAACTGATCCCCAACCAAAATCGAATCCTGGAAAAAATCAAGCGAAGCAGCCAAGTAATGCAAAAGAGTTGATTCGCGTCAACATGATCGGTCGAATTAGAACTCAGTTCAAATCAGTTGGCAGAGAAACCCCAAGTAACGTCATCTCGGCAAATGGAATTATTTGGGAACTCGATTTTGACAGCAGCCCCAAATTTTCAAGCGAAACTCAAAACCTCAACAACTCGTTAGTCAATGTTACTGGTGAGTTATCCATGGAACGACAGCGAGGGGCTCGAACCGCAAGACTTAGATACATTGTGAAAGTCGAAAGTCTAAAAATTCTCCAAAAGTCTACTGACTTAGCCGTCGTTGAAGTCCCCTCCCCGTCAAATGTTCAGCCGCCTACTAAGCCACCGACAGACAATTCAACATCGGTCGATCCCCGGATGTTGAATCCACCAACGCAACAAACACCGAAGACTCCAATTCTCCGGAGAGCGACGAACTTCAGTGAGATTTCTCTTGTCACTTCCGACGGTCAGCAGCAAACCATTCTTGCTGACGGTGCAATTCACTATGAGTCAAAGTCTCGAAACATATCGCGTGACTGGACGGCGAGACCGGAAGAAATCGAAAAGTTAAACCAGTTTGTCAAAAACACGGATTGGGATTCAGTGCCCAAGCTGACACGAGCTGATGAAGGGACTGAAAATGAAATTGGTTACACAATTTCGATCAAGAGTCCTCGGTTTGTTCGCCGCATCTACATTGAGCGATCAAAAATTTCTAGCCAACCACAAATTGAATCACTGTTTAAGATTCTTGGTGAAATGGCAAAAAGCAATTAGGTTCGTGATTGAGTAGAATCTGCCAATGGCAATTCTTTTTGTAGATTAGCCAGTAAATCTTTAAGTCTTTCAACTTCGACACCGCTTAGCCTGGCCGATTTAACAAGATACTCCAGCATGGGAACTGGGCGACCTTTGAATACCGTGTGTAACATTTGGCCACTGGCATGATCAACACACTCTGCCTCACTGTATTGGGAACGATACAAGTACCGATTCCCTTTCCGCTGGAACTCGAGGACTCTTTTTTGCACCAGTCGATGCAAAAGAGTTTTGATCGTTCCAGAAGTCCAATTCGTATTTTCCTGAATCCTGCCGGCAATCTCACCGGAAGTTACCGGTTCGCTCGCCCAGATTTCATGCATTACCCGCCATTCGGCATCCGTAATACTTGGACTGATCTTTGGCATTTCACGCTCCTGGCAAAGGGTAACGAAAATGAATTGGCCCAGATGAATTGACCAGCAGCTTTCAAGCGATGTGCGATTGAAAAAACACCTGAGTCGGGACTCAGGTATTTAATTCAAACGTGTTAGCCTTAAACACAAATTGCCAGCCAGATTCAACCTTCGGCTGGCGTTTTGCTTAGTGCTGATTATCTTACGAGCACAGGATTTAGAGCTTCGCTCACTCGTGTCTCATCACTGTCGTATACAAAAATTGATTTTTCTGCGATCAATTTTTTCGCCGATCCAGAGGTTTGAAGTGTTGAACGAACAATGTGATCGCCCTGTGATTCACCGACAGCACTGAACCGGAAAACCTTCTTCTGGCCCGGGGCAATGGTTGGATCGGTAAAGGTAATCGAATTGTTGGACTTGTTAAAATTCGGTGTATCTTTCGCCACGACCAAGGAACCGGGTAGTACCACATTCACTTCGACGTCGTTGGCCGCTCTGCTACCGTTGTTTTCGATTTCGACGAGGAACTCAGCCTTTGATCCGACTTGGACTGGACCCGATTGATTTTTGATCCCTACGTTTAGGTCTGCACGTGTAATAACCTGAGTAGCAAGTCTGAATTCTTTTTTTACCGTATCGTCGCTGATAACGAGGATGTTACAAATTTGCTGTCCCTCTTGAGATGCAATTGCCTTTAACTGAATCTGTTCCATCGAATTAGGAGGTAGCTTGTCAAAATTCCAAGTCAGCACACTTTGGTCAGCTTCGATCTGAGCGGGACGACTGATGGTGGTGACCTTTAATCCGCTAGGGACGGAGACCATCACGCTTAGGTTGGTAATATCGACTTCGCCTGTGTTTTCCACATCGATTGAGTAGATTCCACCTCGTTGCAAAAAGTTAATTTTTGGACCTGCAGCCGAAAGATGTAATTCGGGTTCGTAAACGCCAATCTCAAATGTAGTTTTTTGTTGTTTGGCATTGCTGGCTGTTGCACTGATTTCAAGCTTGCCTTTGCCTGGAGCTATTGCAAGGGACTCGATGGCTACCTTGACGGATCCACCTGGCCTGATTGACGAAATCGTCGACGGTTTGATCGCCTGAGTTGGTCGAAGGTACGCCGGGTAATTCGTTTCGATCTGAACTCCGGTAGCAATAGCATCACCCACATTGGTAATTTGCAGTTGATGTTTTTGCGATTTACCTGCTGTAATTTGTTCCGGGCCGACAATCTCCAGCGATAACTCCGGCTGTTTCACGCCGACAATGGTCTGCTGGACATTTTCAAGGACGACTTGCGTACCTATCTTCAACGGCGCTTTTTTAGTTGGCACCAAATTTAAAATCACTTCTTGCGATTGTTCGTTTCCAATTCGCGGAATGATAAATTCGTACGTGCGACCTTCGACTTTTGATGGCGATGGATTAGCGGAAAGGAACTTAGCATGCTCAGATATCTCCGCGATGAGCTTTACATTTTCAACAACTTCACTGCTCAAATTTTTGAGCTTAATTTGAAGCGCTGCAGATTGATTAACATTGACGGTTTCCGGCGACCGGATTTCCGTCGAAACCAATTGGTTCTGAATTGTCACCGTCTCACCGGTGCTCGATTTGATTTTGGCCGGAGCCGAATTACGCTGTTTTGGATTAGATCTTACAACGGGAACCGACCTCGTTGGGGCCATCGGTTGCAATAGTTGATTGCTCTTTCGCTGCGGAAGTCCAGTCGCCCGAGGCGGTTGCGGGATCGGCGATCCAGTTTGATCAAACTGGATCTGTGTTGGGTTTGCTAACGCCTGGCGACTCACTACGATCTGAGAAGCATCACCCTGATTCGCTTGCGCGTTTTGCAATTTAATGACACGCGAAGTCGAAGCAGTCCGAGGTTGAAAACTACCTCGCTGAGCTTCTACCGTACGACTCTGTGAAGAAACACCGATAATAAAAACCAGCATTACTACGAACTTTGATGTCACCTGCATCACAAACGCTCCGACTTCTTTGACGGTTCGAAAATAAGGAATGTACTCCTTATCGATCATCGACCCAGAAAATCAGAACTTCTATTAATTTCCACTCAGCCCTAAGATCCACCCTGGACAGCCCAACTTAACAGTAGCTGGATTTTAAGACTAGAAATTGAGAAATGTTGCCATTAGGCGGAATTCACCGCTCATAGCTTAATTGCAAACAGCAATATGCCTGAAAGCGGCTTATTCACCTTCTGTGACGATTTGCAGAAGAACGCCCAACCCAGTCCCATCACCACGAAACTTAATAAGTCCGTTGATTTGTTTACGGTTTAAGCATTTGATGGTGTCATGCAAACGGCGCTTTGGGCAAATGCTATCATGCGCTTCCAATGGGTCGCTGATGTGAGTCGGCCAGCCATTATCTTCGAATGCGTCGAGGACACGCTCCTGGTTCTCAGCTGGCCATTTAAAACGCTTGATCAGTTTGTTACCTAAGCGAAGTTCACGTCGAGCACGATCCCATACGGGTTGCGGAGCCGTTGTATTAACTCTCGGAGTCCCATCATTCAACTGCGACCGGTTGAGTGAAATCCATGGCATTGTTCGGGGCTGCCTCGGTTGCAGGTTTTGATAGCGGTTTGCTTGATCAATCGCCGGAGTTTGAGTTTCAGGAGAACTTGCGGGCGAGTTCACCGTAATATGTGAGGATTGGCTAGGATTTTCTTGAGACAACCTGTTACTCTGAGAAGATTGCGGGACATTCGTGTAGCTCGACATAAACGTGTTCCTTAGTTTTAGACAAGATTTTGTTGGAACTGGATCTTTAAGTGACCGGGAAATAATTCTGAGTAGAGTTGTTCTTCCCTACCATTAATAACTGAATTGTCTTCCACATTTGACAAGCCAGTCGACTACGAAAAACCGTAAACCATTGGTATATATGAGTTTAAGTTTTTTTCTTTTTTGAAAAAAGCTTTCCCCTACGTACCTGATTAATAATTAGATCGAAATATTGACATATAAAGTTTATTTTATTTTACCCCACTGTTTTGGGGAAATTTGAATAAAAGTTACTTATTTAGGAAGAATATGAGAGTCAGAAAATTAGCAGATTTTACTGGATTGGCAGTCGCTTCTCTCTTGATTACCCAAGTAGCTCTGTTTGGACAGGAAAAGTTGGAATACCCAGAATCAAAACAAGTAAACCAGGTGGACAATTTTTTTGGTACGCCGGTCGCCGATCCTTACCGCTGGCTTGAAGATGATGTACGCAATTCTGAGAGTGTACGTGAGTGGGTCGACTCGCAAAATGCACTCACTTTTTCCGTCATCAAACAGTTGCCTTATCGGAACGAGATTAAAGCTCGTCTGACTAAGTTGTGGGATTATGAAAAGTTTGGGACACCGTTTAAGCGCGGTGAGCGTTATTTCTACTTCAAGAACAATGGGCTCCAAAATCAAAGTGTGCTCTATAAGCTCAAATCGTTAGAAGACGAGCCGATCGTCCTAATAGATCCAAATCAATGGTCAGCCGACGGAACCAACGCTTTGGGCGGACTGGAATTTAGTAACGACGGAAAACTATTAGCCTATGGAGTCCAAAAAGCTGGCTCTGACTGGCGTACCTGGAAGGTCATGAATGTCGAAACCGGTGAACAGCTTTCGGACGAGTTGAATTGGATTAAATTCGGAAGTGTCTCTTGGACAAAAGACTCAAAGGGCTTCTTTTACAGCTGTTATGACGAGCCTAAATCCGATGAGAAATTTCAAGGGTTAAATCTTGGACAAAAGGTTTACTATCATCGAATTGGTGATTCGCAAGACAAAGATCAACTCATTCACGAGAATCCAGAAAATCCAAAATTTGGATTTTTACCTGAGGTGAGTGAAGACGGTAAGTATCTTGTTATCACTGTTTGGCAAGGGACTGACGATCGCTATCGTGTGTTGTATCAAAATCTCGACGATCCAAATTCTAAGTTAACGGCGTTGATCGAAAACTTTGAAAATGAATATAGCTTCCTAGGAAATGATGGAAGTAGATTTTATTTTAAGTCAGATTTTGACGCCCCCAAAAAATGTATTCTCTCGATTGATACACTTCACCCCGAACAAGACCACTGGAAAGTGATCGTTCCGGAGTCTGACGATTCGATGGAGTCCGCGGGCATCGTTGGCAAAAATTTTATTGTCCAATATCTTCAGGACGCAAAATCATTGGTCAAGCTATACAAACTTGATGGAAAATACGCTCGCGAGGTTAAGCTCCCTGGAATTGGAACAGCAAGTGGATTCGGCGGTCGTCGTGACCAGAAAGAAACCTTTTATAGTTTTTCCAGTTTCAACCGGCCACCAAGTGTTTATCGCTACGATTTAGAAACCGGAATTAGTACTCTGATTCGGGAAGCAAACGTAGATTTCAATCCGGATGATTTCGTTGTGAAGCAGGTTTTTTACAAAAGCAAAGATGGCACACAGGTGCCTATGTTTATCGCTCATAAAAAAGGTCTGGAACTGACCGGAAAAAACCCGACTCTGTTGTATGCCTATGGTGGGTTTAATATTTCTCTAACACCGAGTTTCTCAATTTCCCGCCTGCAATGGATGGAAATGGGGGGAGTATTCGCAATGCCGAATCTGCGTGGCGGCGGCGAATATGGAAAAGCTTGGCATAAGGCTGGCACTAAAACAAACAAACAAAATGTATTCGATGACTTTATTGCAGCCGCAGAGTACCTCATTGCCAAAGGCTATACCTCTGCCGATCACCTAGGCATTCAAGGGGGAAGCAACGGGGGTTTACTGGTAGGTGCCTGCATGGCACAGCGGCCCGATCTCTATGGTGCCTGTTTACCAGCAGTTGGCGTAATGGATATGCTGCGGTTTCACAAATTCACCGCTGGCCGATTCTGGGTGGATGACTATGGTAGCTCAGAAGCAAGTGCTGAAGAATTCAATGCTCTCTTCGCCTACTCCCCTTATCACAACCTGGTAGACGGAGAAGAATATCCACCGACAATGGTTACCACCGCGGACACCGATGACCGAGTGGTTCCTGGCCATAGTTTCAAATTTGCAGCTCGACTTCAGGCAGCTCAAGCCGGTTCAAACCCTGTGTTAATCAGAATTGAAACCAAAGCTGGACATGGCGCCGGGAAGCCGACCGCAAAAATCATCGAGGAATATGCTGATCAGTGGGCGTTTTTAGCAAAACATCTGGGTTTAACTCCTCAATTTCCCTCGAAATAGGTTGTTCAACTGCGGTAAATCACGGATTTACTATTGCCGAGATGATTCCATTCCGGCAACTTTAAATTCAAATAAGACAGACTTTTTAAAACGACTTTGGGAGTGTCAAAGAGTATGAGTGAATCACGTGCAACGGAATCTGAATCAACCCCCGGTTCTCGTCCATCTCCTCCCGAAGTCGACGGTGGCATTGACCTCAGCGAAAAGGGACGTGGAGAAGCGGGCAAACCCGTTTCATTGAATCGCCGATTGTTCATGCAATTTATGGGATTCCGAAATGGCAACATCGAAGAACTGGCTAGACTGTTTGAAAATGCTTCAGCTCAGGCGGTCATCTATCAGGATATTCATGACGCTTCCGGTTTTGGTGTTCTTGCCTTTTGCGAAGACCCGGGTTACATCGTCGATGAAATCCAACCATTGCTTCGAACTCAAAAAGATTTGGAGTACCGTGAAGAATACACCATGCTCGGACGTACCTACGCGATTGGATATGAATCGGATCTCGAAGATGTTCTGATCAAGCGACCTGCTCAGCGGGTCTGTGACCCCACAACTCCCTGGGCTGTCTATTATCCTGTACGACGCAGCGGTGATTTTGAACGCCAGTCTCGCGAAGATCAGCGGAAGATGCTCGCCGAACATGGGGGTATTGGACACGCTTATGGCAAAGCAGGCTACGCAACCGACATTCGATTGGCAGGCCACGGACTTAATAAAGACGATAATGATTTTATCGTCGGCCTGTTAGGAAAGCAGTTGTTTCCATTGTCGGCACTGGTCCAGCACATGCGACGCACCCGTCAGACATCAGAGTTCATCCAAAAAATGGGACCGTTCTTTATTGGACGTGCCGTTTGGCAACCCCAATACGACTCTACTGCTCGCCTCGTTTAATTTCCTTGAAAACCAAAAAAGGCTACCTTGAGGTAGCCTTTTGTTTGGTGAAAACATCTTTGTTAAGACTTAATTTTTCGACCGACGCCTTTTCATCCGAGGCTTGTTGAACGCTTCTTCCCAGTCTTTGTTTTGTGGTTCGTATTTATCGCCGGTCAATTCTTTGAGTTTCTTTTGTTGATCTGCTGTTAACTCGCCGAGCAATTCCTGTTGGGCTTTGTTTTTTAACGATTCAATATCTTCCTGAAGCTTTTTATTAATTTCTTTGCTTCGTGATTTGAGCTTTTCAATTTGTTCAGATGTTATTCCAAGGGCATCTGCCACTTGACCGCTTGCTAATGCCCCAGCAGTGCCTGCTTGTTTCATGTGGGTTTGCAATGCAACTTGTTTTAGACGTTCAAGTTGATGAGGAAGGAGCAAACCTTTCAGTTGATCTTTTTGCTTCTCTTTAATTTTAGCAATTAAAGCCGGGATGCCTTTCATTTGCTCGGGCGAGAAACCTCCACTGGTAATTGAACCTAATTGCTCCTGCATCTGTTCTGCAAACTCTGCTTGAAGATCCTGAACCTGTTTCAACTGATCACCCACCAATTCAAGATCTTTTTGAACACTTGGGTTTGAGAGCATACTGAAGGGATCCGGCGCGGGCATTGCAAAGTCACCACCGCCAAATATATTCATTCCCGGACCTCCATCGGAAAATCCCATTCTCATGGTAGCCCCGCCACCACCGAAACTTTCTGACGTAGAAAAAATCATTGGTCCGCCAATATCACCTGAACCAATTACCGTCATTTCTACTTGCTGCCCGGTCGATAATTCGGCCCCTGGTTCTTCATCTTGAGCATGAAGCATATTAATTGCGAAAACACTCGCAAGGAAAACCGCTGGGATGGTGAACAGGTTTTTCGTAAACATTTATATTCTCGTATCGCAGATGTTAAAAAGTATGAACTGGTAAGTGAGTCCGCAAGAACTATTTTTCTTTTCGTAATTCAAACCGTTGGTTAAAACCATTGATTTGCTCCACCGCTTTCTCCAAATTTTCAAGCATTTGCTTGTGCATATTCTCTTCCATATTTCTAGGATCAAAATCATTAGGAAAATTCGGTTCCGGCATTGGTGGTGGTAGGGGGAACATCATATTCCCACCGAATCTAACTACATTGCCTGTCCGCAATTTTGATTTTTCAATTGGAGACACTTCGACCGTGATTTCCTTGCCTCTCCGAATCAATCCGAGAGAAAAGCTTTGCTTCGCTCCGCCGGCAAGCTGCACAATACCTTCGAGGTCTTGTTTTGTTTCGAGTTCTTTATCGTCAGCAAAAATAAGTACGTCATGTTTTTCGATTCCAGCTTTAGCTGCCGGTGAATCATTTGAAACTGACAGCACTAAAAGACCTCTGTCTCCTAAACCTAGTTGCGAACGCATGGCTTCGTTAACCGGCCGGTAAATCGAACCAATTGCAAAACCCTTATTTGCATTTTTTAAATTAGCTTGGTTTTGTGGTACAGCCAGCCTGCCAAGCGGGAATCCTGGAAAGTTAAAATTGTTTAGAGGTTCCATGTCCTCCATTTCGTCTAGTTCAATTTCTTTTCGCTTGCCATCCGGACCAATGATAACCATTTTACCTGACGACTTGGTTTGCTTTTCTCCATTTGCATTCACTGTAGTAGACGATTTGCGAATGATGATTTGCTGTCCGCGTCGCTGACCGTTGCGAAAATCTTTCGCTGTATCGGCTACCTCTTTTTGTTGTGCTTCCCACTGTTTCAACGCTTCTTCTTTATCGATTGATTGATCGGGATCATTCTCAGCAAAAGGTGTAAACGCAGGTTTCTCGTCTGGCACCTTTGTTTCTTCGTTTTCTTGAATTTCTTCTTGCTTGATTGGCGGGACTGTCAAGCCATTTTCTTGGGCTTGTAACTGGCCCGTAGATAGACAGGCCGTTACAAGAAACAATCCGATAATAGACTGAGTAATAGTCAACATGCATTTCATTTCACTACTCCTTGGTACTACCAATTTTGCCCTTTGCTTAGTCACTTCTTTTTCCAACTAATTAGCCGATCGTATAAAGCTCTGCCTAAAATTCAACCACTGTTAAGACAACTTTGATTCCTACTTGATCTTAGCTGCTTTAAGTAAGTCTTATGATTTGCCGTTTCTAACAAATTCGATCCCTAACCGCGACAGCATTGGTTTGCTGTCCATCTTGCGGACACAGTCGACACCTAGCTAAAACTGTCAAAAAATACCACGGATAGAGTCCAAGTTATCGCTGCTACGAATGACAGAATCGAGATTAGTTTTGCCCTTCTCAACGTACGTATATTTAATTCTGGACGCATTCCAGTTTTTCTTGCTTTTACTAAACGTTTGGCAGAACGCCAAGACAGCCAGGAAACAACGATTCCCAATACCGGTATTACGGCGATTAAACATGACACGCACGAAATCACTAAACAACGATTACTTCGATCCGCGAACAAATTAGACAAAAGATTAATAAGTTGAACGCTTGATTCTTTTGAATTGCCTACGTAAAAAACTTCGGGTCGCGTTGTGTTAACAACAGGCGGGGCAATCACTTGTACATCATTAATAATTTCGATTTCATCTTCAGGTACGATTGCTTCAGGCAATACACCTGGATCGCTTCGATGATCCCAATGAGTGGCAATAGCGACATCTTTTATTGGTTCAGAAGAAACACTCGCCATTTGGAAGGAAGACAATTCATCATCTTCGAGTTGGCGAATTGCTTCCAATAAATTAGTCACCGTCTGAAAACGCTGTTCGGGTTTCTTTGCCACCATTTTTTGAAACAACTGATTGATGGCGCCTTCGTTATCACACCCCGTATTGATCATGGGTATTGCGGCACTGCGGTGGGCAAGAATCGTTTTGACAATTGTCTCCCGCGAAAATGGACTTTGCCCCGTCATCAAACGGTACATCGTGCAACCAAGCGAATAGATATCCGATCGCTCGTCAGCCGACCGAGTATCTTCGGCTTGTTCGGGCGACATATATTCGACTGTTCCCATCATCTGGCCGGTGGTCGTTAGCTGAGCCGATAATTGCTGGTCAACCGAGTCAGCAATTCTCGCCAATCCCATATCCAGTATTTTTACTTGACCTTCATAATCTAACAGCAGATTCGAGGGCTTTATATCGCGATGAATGACTCCTTTGCGATGAGCATATTCCAAGCCACTGGCTACCTGAGAAATATAGTCCAGTGCTAAGGGCGTTGGAATTATTCCCAATTGGGACAAAACCTGAGATAGATCATGACCTTCTACATATTCCATGACGAGATAATGAAACCCTCGATGTTCTCCAGCATCGTACGCATGAACAACACTTGGATGCGTCAATCTCGCGGCAACCTTTACCTCCTGATAAAATCTTGCCACCGCATCTTTTGATTCCAAAGCTGTGACGGGTAACACTTTAATTGCTACTTTGCGATCCATCCGACGGTGTTTCGCGAGCAAAACCGTCCCCATGCCGCCCTGCCCTAATTTGTCGATTACGATGTAATCGCCAAAATAGATTTCCGCTGACTGACCTGAACGAAACTTTTCTGCTTGATACTCCGTTACGCAACCATCTTTGATCAGTTTTGAAATCAACGCGTCCGCGCCTGTATCAATTTCCTTCGAATAGTCTGTCACATGGTCCGAAGATAACAGTCCGGCCGCGGTTACTTCCTGGAGTACTTTTTTCGCTGATTCGGCCATGGGACTCTGAATAAAATTTGATAGAAGAGGCTTTTACTTTAGTCGATGGAGTCTCGTTGTCATATTCGCATGATTCACCAGTCAGCTGTTTTTGGCAAATATGTCTAATACAGCTCTATATTTATGGTTTGAATGCCTATTTATGGTCGCTTGTTAAGATGCTATTAAAACTTGATCTGGTCTAATTTGGATATTTTCGTTTGAGATTTTGAGTTGGACCTTCACCCGAATGGTTGTTGACGAAGTAGAAGAAAGACAGTCATAATTTTCACTTCAACCCAGTAAGCGTCACTGGAAAATTTAATCTAAAAATTGCAAACAAGAGATCTCAATTGGATACCAAAACTGCGATTAAATCAGCCATCGATACTGCCAACATGATTTCGACCTCTTACCTCGGCGATCTAACCGATGAGGACATGATGCATCGCCCATCACCAGGTTGTAATCACATTAAATGGCAAGTTGGTCATTTAATTATCAGCGAAAATAATATGATCGGTCAGTGTTTGCCAGGTTCGATGCCGCCACTTCCTGACGGTTTTGCTGATCGCTATACCAAGGAAACTTCTCGTTCGGACAATCCGGATGACTTTGACAGTAAAGAAACGTTGATGTCGCTTTACGAGCAACAAAGAGCGGGTACCTTGGCGGCACTTGAGTCCATCGACGTGGAAGACCTTAGCAAGGAAGGGCCGGAACCGATTCGAAGTTACTGTCCAACCGTCGGCGCCGCATTTTTAATGCAAGACGCCCACTGGATGATGCATGCCGGCCAATGGGCTGTCGTCCGCCGCCAACTCGGCCGCGAACCACTGTTTTAATTAGACATCGAGCTCGCTGATGTCGAGTGCGTACTTTTCGATGAATTCTCGCCGAGGTTCGACTTTATCCCCCATTAATATGCGGAACATATTGTCGGCCTCAGCCGCATTGTCCATTTTGACTTGGATTAGCGTTCTATTGTTCGGATCGAGAGTTGTTTCGCGAAGCTCTTCCGCATTCATCTCACCCAATCCCTTAAAGCGGGTGACATGCATGCCCTTCTCTCCCGCAGCCCGGACAGCGTTGACAAGCCCTCGGAGATCTTCGACCGGTGTCTCATTATCGCCCTTACGAAGAATATATCTGGGCTCTTCAATTCCAGTTCTATCCTTTGGCATTAACGCATCAATGTTAAAACCAAATACTTCCAGTTCTTTGAGTCCTGCATTAATTGTTTTGACTTCATAAAACTCGTTGATTCGTACTTTATCGTTCTCGTCAGTATCTTCGGCTACACTTCCGTCTGTCTCCACCGTCAACTCTTGGCCAGTTTCAGATTCCTGTTGCTTGATGAAGCCGTCCATTGATTTTCGGTCGGTGAACCAATGCTCTTGCGAGCCGATTGTCACATGGAAAACAGGTAGCTTTCCCGTTTCTAAATCCATTCGATTAGCGTGGGTCTTGAGGTTAATTCCACGTCGTTCAAGCGCGAGCACTGCTTCTTCAACACTCGCAAGTGTTGAACATAGTTTTCGCATTTGGTCACCAGTAATAATGTTATCATCGCCCTCAAAAGAGGTGTCGACTAGACCGCGATCCAACAATTGTCGCCGCATTTCTTCTTCGCTCTGAACATAATATGTCTTCGATTTATTCTTCACTCGGAAAAGAGGAGGCTGAGCAACATACACATGCCCGGCTTCGATCATGTGGTACATCTGTCGATAAAAGAAACAAAGCAAGAGTGTACGAATGTGCGAACCATCGACGTCCGCATCGGTCATGATGATTACTTTGTCATAACGACGTTTGCTAAGGTCTTGATCCTCTCCAATTCCTACTCGCAGAGCATTGATCATGCTTTGCACTTCTTCATTGGCAAGAACTTTATCTTCTCGCGCCTTATAGGCGTTGATGATTTTTCCACGAAGCGGCAGAATTGCCTGGAATTCTTTGAGTCGACCACCTTCAGCCGAGCCACCGGCCGAATCACCTTCGACGAGATAGATTTCGCATTTCTCTACGTCTTTTGAAAGGCAATCCCTTAACTTCCCAGGCAGACCTCCGCCGCCCAATACTGATTTTCGTCTGACCTTATCTCTCGCCGCTCGAGCCGCTTCTCTCGCTTCGGCGGCTTGAATTCCTTTTTTGATAACCAGTTTCGCGTCTTTAGGGTTCTCTTCCATAAAGACTTTGAAATATTCACCAAACGCTGAAGTAATAATCCCTTCTACTTCGTTGTTGCCTAGTTTTGTTTTCGTTTGACCTTCAAATTGAGGTTCTGGCACTTTCAGCGACAAAATAGCCGTAATGCCTTCACGAAAATCTTCTCCGGTAACATTTAAGCTTTTCGGAAACAGATTATTCTTTTTGGCGTAATTATTTAACGTTCTTGTCAGTGCAGAACGGAAACCTGATACGTGGGTTCCGCCTTCATGAGTGTTGATGTTGTTAACGTACGAGTAAACCGATTCTGAAAGATCGGTTGTATATTGAAGCGCTATTTCAAAACCTACATCATCCTGCTCACCTTGCATGTAAATGACACTTGGGTGAATCGGATCACTTGATCGATTAATGTGCTCTACATATTCAATAATTCCACGCTCGTAATAAAACTCGTCGCCTTCATTGGTTCGTTGATCTTTAAAAACAATACGAACGCCGCTATTAAGGAAAGCTAATTCCTGAAGACGTTTACTGAGCACGTTGTATTCAAATTTAGTCGTTTGAAATATTTGCGCGTCAGGCTTAAATGTAGTCTTAGTTCCGACTTTATCCGTTTTACCTACTTGGTTAACGGGACCTGTTGGTATTCCCCGTTGATATTCCTGCTGGAATATATGACCTTCGCGATAGACTTCTACTTCACACCATTCCGAAAGAAAATTGACAACTGTTACCCCGACGCCATGAAGACCACCTGATGTCTGATAGGCTCCTTTTTCAAACTTTCCACCAAATTTTAAGAACGTCATCACTCCTTCGAGTGTCGTAATTTCTCGTCCTTCTTGTTCAGTTAATTGTTGGTGTGTATCGGCCGGAATACCTCGCCCGTCGTCCAGTACTGTGACCGATCCATCCGAATTGATGGTGACATGAATCACTGACGCATAACCTGCCATCGCTTCATCGATCGAATTGTCAGATACTTCGTAGACAAGATGGTGAAGTCCTCTTGCCGTCGTATCACCGATGTACATACTCGGCCTCTCCCGAACATGCTCTAAATCAGAGAGTCGTTGGAGATCATCACTTTCGTAGGTATCTTTTGTTTTCTTGGCCATAAGTTTCTATCGGTTATTTGAAATTATCTGTTGCTTTCAACAATCAGCAATTTCATCAGATTACATATTTCCAACCCGAAAACGAATATTTTTAAACTTCGTTTTTGGATTACTTTTATTTAATGCGTCGAGTAGTTTTTTCTTCTTAAATTCTAACTGCTGGTTTACTGCTGAATTCGCAACATAAATTTCCAGCACTCCTGATTTCACTAACCCTACTTTGGTTTTTGAATTCCATTTATCACCAACAATTTTTTCCCAAACTTGTTGTAGCTCATTCGCTTTGGTTGTTTGAGAATAGCCTTTTCGAGCCATTAATCGCCCTAAAATATCAGCCGGCCGTTTTGGCTTTCTGAAATATCGTTGCCGAGATTTAACCAAGTGATTAGCTTGCTTAAAGTCGACTTCTTCGTAGGGATCAGTCAATGCTCTGTCCTTGATTGCATCGGAAATTGATGTGGTTACGGATATTTACTAAAGGCTTATCGACGATCTTTAGATAACGGCATAATCACATAGCCGTACTTATCTTCTGTTTCGCAGTAAACTGCTGCTTCTCCGTTTTCTACATCAAATATGAATGACTTTTCCTGCGGTAGAACCTTGAGGAAGTCTGCTACATAACGATGATCTAACGTAATTGTTAACTCATCACTTGTATAAGCTACTGGCATCTCAATTCGGGACTGGCCTACTTCCGCTGTATTATTTGTGAGTACAAGAGATCCATCTTTAAATGTAAAATCTACTCCCCTGCTCTCTTCGCTAGTAACAATCGCTGCTTGACGCAACGCTGTATACATTTGGCCTACCGGGATATCAATTCGATTTGTTTTATCTCGTTTAGGTAAAACATCTCTCCATTTTGGAAATCGTCCTTCTACTAGACGAGTGTAAAAGACTCCACTTGGACCTTTCATTAGGAGGTCATTAGCCCTGGTAGAGATTTGAACTTTAGTGTCGCCCTCTGGAAGAATCCGTTCCATCAATTGCATTGATCGGGATGGAACAATTGTGGCTGTTTCCGGTTTTGGATTGCCAACTTTATCCAAGCTGCCTTCCATTTTCGCTAACCGTCTCCCATCGGTACCTACGGCGATTACCGTATCATCGCCCATCTCTAGAAGGACTCCGCCCAATGCATAACGACTACTCTCTGAATCAGTTGCGAATAGCGTTCGTTTAATCAGTTCTTTGAATACACTCCCCTGAACCTCATAAAAATCTTTATCATCGAAATATGCTACGTCTGGAAATTCATCCGGATTCTGAGCTTGCAGTTCAAATCGACTGTTCTGACCTGTAATCAGAATCTTATCGTCGCTCGCATTGATGGTTAGAAACTCGTCGTTTGACTCTCTCAAAATCATGCTTAATCGGGAAACCGGTACTACCGCCTTCCCTGGGTTCATAATTTCTGGATTAGGCACCGTTAAACGTACACCAACTTCTGTATCAGTTGCGGTAAGAATTACAGTGTCAGCTGTTACATCAAGTTTGATGTTCTGAAGAATCGTTTTCGGGCTACGAGCAGGAGCTACTGCGGCAGCAATTTGAAATACTTTAAAAAACGATTCTCGATTGATTTTTATTTTCACAATCTGTCCTTAAATTCAACTTTGGTTAGGCAATCCATTTTTGTTTTACTAGTCTTAGTTTTCTTTTAAGTAGTAGTAATAAAGCGACGCCAAAATTGTAGGTAACTAGTGGTTTGAAAGTCTTAAGTGCTTATTTGGTAGTCATTAACAACTATTAAACGTTTGTGGAAAAGCTGTTGATGAGCTGTCGGTAATGTGTTGATAGTAGGTCAATAGAAATGTTTGAAAATAGGTTTGTGTTACGAAGTGTTAATAAGTCAGTAGCCAGCATCAGTTTGTGAACTAATTAAGAACAGGTTTTCAAATGAAATTTATTTGACTTGCGAACTTCTCGGTCAACTCCTGTTTGAGTTTAAAAACGATGGATTGAATAGCTGAATCAGTGTCATTGGAATCTGAATCAGAGGATATTAGTTTTTCTATTTTTCGGTTAGCGTGCATGATTGTGGAGTGATCTCTGTTCCCTAAATAGGAACCAATCTTAAGAAAGCTAACACCAAGAAGCTCTCTGCTGAGATAAACAGAGACTCCCCGAGCCATAACTATGGATTGTTTTCTTGAGTTACTCTTAAGATCAGAAACTTTTAAATCAAACTCTTTAGCAACACTTTTAATAATTAAGTGGCAGAGTGATTCAACTTCACTAGCTGATTTTTTGAAGATCTTTGTGAGCCTGGAAGCATCAATGATTTCGGAGCGATCATTTGCATCGGCAGCTAATGAAGTTTTGATTTGAGCGAAGACGTGGTTTAACTTTGGCACAGTGACCTGAAGTCGATCGGCTAATAATTGAGTGGCATCATCAGATAATTTAATCTGATTAATACTTGCTAATTCGCCAATAATCTCCAATCGAGCTTCCGGGCCGGGAGGGTTAACGGGCAGACTTAATCCGAGTGAAAGTCGTGAGACAAGACGACTTGAAAGCCCATTACAAAGTTGCGGAGAACTCGGCATTGTTATAACAATAGGCCGGTTTTTTGCGGACATTTGATCCAAAACGCGAACTAATTCAGCTTGGGCTGCTGTCTTATTTTCAAGTCGATCAACATCGTCAATTATCACCCCAGCGGACTGAATAATTTTGTTCCGAAAATCATCTACTGAGTCAGTTTCAATTGCAGAACGAAATCTGCGATCAAATTCTAATGCCGACAAAAATATTGGCTTTCCAAGTTGAGACTCAACTTTGGATTGATTGAATGGAATGACCTCATCTTCTTGATCTGATCGCTCAGTCAGACCTGAAATGATGGTCAACGCGAGAGAAGTCTTGCCAGTTCCTGATGGACCAAACAAAACGATTGGCCACTGAGAGTCGAGGTTGTTTCGACTTTCGTCGCTAATCAAGTATTTCAATAGTAAATTTGAGGTATCACCGACAAACCGCGCAAGACCCAAGGGGCGAGATGGAGAACGATTTTGTTCACCACCGAATTTTCCATCCATCAGGAAGCGGAAAGGCACCGAAAAGATCTGCTCAGCAGCCATCGGGTTCATGCAATAATTAGCTTAAAAAAACAGTAAAATATGCCGAATCAGTCGAGTCATATCCTACCAGTTTTCTACCAATTCGACGAGTTGGTTTAACCGATAAATAGAGTCTATTTACGGCTTATTTCCCGCAAATTGGAGGCGTTTTCAAGCGGGTGACAAAGGGAATGGTAGTCCGCTATTTGAAATGCCTTGTCAAACGCCTCTTCCCTGTCGAAATGTCTCGACAATTAGGGAAAATTTCATTTCCGGTGTCGCTGGTTTAGGAGTAGCAGACAGGAAAATTTAGGAAGGTAGCGATGGTTGAGGAAATCTAATCAACCAAAGCCTTGGAAAAACCCACTTTGATAAATTTTCAAACCGAACAGTAGGTCTGATTAGGGGGGTAATTTCGATGAAACAAAGTCAAAGTTGAGGTTTTGTGAGCCAAATACAGCTAAACGCAGTCTAACGGGTGCTAAGTTTTCGAGTCACGAAATGAAGACCCCAGTTCGTCCACGCCGTAGATACGTACGCACGCTGCACGCCTCAATGAGAGCTACCCATGGAACGAGCACATTTAGACGAATTAATCGAATTAGAGAACCGTTATTGGTGGCATGTTGCTAAACGAAACATTGCGACTGATCTGCTTCGAAAGTACGTACCCTCCCCCGCTCGAATTGTAGAAGGCGGAATTGGTGCAGCCGGGAATCTGCTGAACTGGAAACAATGTGGTTACGATGTTTCCGGTCTCGATATTATGGATGACTCGGTCACTCATGCAAAATCCATTGGCATTGAGGAAATTTATAAGCACGATCTGCAGCAACCCTGGCCGGTAGCAAGAGATTCGTTTGGCGGCGTAGTGTTGCTTGACGTACTCGAGCACGTAGCGGACCCAGTGAAAGTCTTGCAGGAAGCCGCAAAGACGTTGCAAGGTACCGGTAAAATAATTTTTACTGTGCCTGCCTATCCATTTCTATTTTCAGATTGGGATGAGCGGTTGGGTCATTACCGGCGTTACACACCAGCGATGATGCGAGATCAGGTAGCGGCAGCGGGATTGAAAGTAGAAAAACTCAGATACTGGAACTCATTCACTTTTCCTGCTGCGATTTTCATTAGAACAATTCGACGTTTCTTTCCTTCACGCAAGGGAACAGAATTTCCGCGAGTAGGCAATCTAACCAACAAGGCGTTAATTACTGCGGCTCAAATAGAGACAAAAGTATCCAATAAACTGAGTGTGCCATTTGGACTTTCACTCGTAGGGGTTATCGGCAAATGAATCGACCTCGACTAGAAGATTCAAAAATTAGCATTGTCATGCCGCTTCTAAACGAAGTAGCGGTTATTGAACAATTGGTAGATCAGACCGCAACGGTCTTAAACCAAACAGGTTGTCAGTGGCAATTTATTTTGGTCAACGATGGTTCTACAGACGGTAGTCGAGAAGTACTCGATCGGATGGCTGATTCAGATAAAAGAATTGTCGTGCTTCATTTATCGAGGAACTTCGGGCATCAATCGGCGCTACATGCCGGCTTAGAGCATGCAACAGGAGACGCTACGATCTTGATGGATAGTGATGCACAGGATGATCCAAACGTCTTGCCGCAAATGATCCAACAATGGCAATCTGGTTATGATGTCGTTTATGCCGTTCGCTTTGGTCGCAAAGAAAACATTTTAAAACGCACCGCTTTCAATTTGTTTCACCGGACCATGCAGTCGCTTGCTTCAATTGCGATTCCTCGTGATGCAGGTAATTTTGGACTGATGGATTCGCGGGTTGTACAGCATGTCGTCAGTCTTGGAGAAACCGATCGTTATTTTCCCGGACTGCGAACCTGGGTTGGATTTAAACAATGTGCACTGCCCGTCGAAAGGCTTAGGCGACATGATGACCAACCGAGAGTTTCCTTCCGCGGTTTAGTTTCATTAGCGAAAACGGCGATGTTTAGTTTTTCGCGGGTACCCCTTTTAGCTTTTTATGGGCTTGCGCTCATTTCATTAATGCTCGGTTTTTCATGCATTATTTGGGCACTGTATCACAAATTAGTTACGGGCCAAGCGATACCTGGTTGGGCTTCGGTGACCACTGTGAGTGCTTTCTTTGGAGCCATTAACGCATTGGGCATTGCTATTTTAGGAGAGTATATCGCTCGTATTTACGATCAAGTTAGAGATCGGCCAGCGTATGTCGTGCAAGAGGCTAAGAATCTCACTATCAAAGAAACCAATGCTTCGGCTAAAACGGAGCAGGAATTATTGTTAAACCTTCAGGGCTTACTCGCAGAGTTGGACGACGTAAAATCTGAACGCAACCGACCCAACGTTTTTCCCATGGTTGATACAAATTCAATCGGTCTCTCTAACGATCTGACTAACCAACGGTAACGAAGTGGAATCTGATCATTCATCGCTGCCACAAATCGAAGCATCAGACGATGGTAGGCGACGGTGGTTCATCGGCTGTTGGGTAGCGGCCATTGCACTCTGTTTTTGTTTTGGCCTAAGCCATAGTTTCACAATGATGGCTAAATATGACGACGAAAGTTACGTCATGTTATCGCTCCAGACTTTTTTTCAAGGGGAGCGACTTTACGAAGAAACTTATACGCAATATGGTCCCGCGTATTATCTAATGCAATCACCGCTTCATCGGTGGTTTGAAATACCCATCACCCACGATATTGTCCGCCTGAAAACAGTTTTTACCTGGTTCGCAATATCATTGTTGAGTGGAGTTTTGGTTTGGAAAATTACTGGCAAAAAGACTCTTGGTATCACAGGGATGCTGCTAGTAATGTTACATCTGGAAAAATTAGGGTTAGAGCCTGCTCACCCTCAAGAAATTATTTCTCTTCTGGCTGCTACAGGGTTGATTTTATTGCAACCAAATAACCGGTTGATATTGCTGATGGCTGGCCTTTGTGCTGCCTTTGCGGGACTGACGAAACTAAATGTAGGCGCTACCATGGCTGCCAGCTTTTTGTTCGCGGTGACCTGGAATCATCCAAATGTAAGCCGACATGATAAATTTTTGAGCTGGATGACTTCTTTTTTATGTTGCAGTATTCCTGCTGCAATCGGATGGCTGGTTTGGAAAAAAGTATCTGGTGGTGCTGAACCGAGCGGTCTTCTACTGCCAATTGTTTTGTTTCTATCTACGGTAACAGTCTGCTGGATGGCTAAGCTGAGTCAATCAGTTCAAGCCATCCCGCAAAAGCAAACATCGGAACCTAACAAGATTAAAGACTTTTACTGGGTGATCCTTGGCGGTGCGGTAGGTTCGATTTGGGTTGTAATTTGGGCGATACAACACGGCAATAATTTACGTGAAATTCTTTGGGGAGTTTTACTCCAACATTCATTCATGTCAGAGTCGTTCTATCAACCGCTACGGTTTCAAACACTGGCGCTTTTGTCAGTAACGATATTCTTTTTAATCGTGTTTTCATTTATTTTACTGAAAAAATACAGCGAAAAATCGTCAGAGAAATTATTGCCGTGGGTGATGGTACTTCCCGGAATCACTTTGGTAATTACAGCAGTGTTATCGGTCGTGGGTTGTTTTCAACCAATCGAGCATGGCTTAAGTTTGAGAGGAGCTGCGAGTTTCTTAGCGATTGCCGGCCCGATGGTAATGCCAGTTATTTTAATTAATAAGATATCGGCACCCCGACTCGCGGTCGCGATGAGCGGTTGCCTGTTTCCAGTACTTGTATTTCCTACTCCGGGAACTCAAGCTTCTTTGGGTACGATACCAATCATATTAGGACTACTAATAGGTGTTGCCGATGCAGCTCAAACTAAAATTGAATATCAAACCGTTTCAAAGGCAATTGATCGTTATTTAGGGTGGACTGTCGCACTGGCAATGATTGGATCTACTATTGTATTTTCATCTCGTTGGATTAATCAGGTGCCACTAAATCAACCGGGTTGTAGCTGGGTAAGGTTGGAGGCGAGCCGGGCTATCGAGGAACAGCAAATAGCGGATGCAATTAGAAATGCGCCTGGCGGAGTATTAGCTTTTGCAACACACAACCATAACCGGTTTTTCTTTTGGACTGATAAAACTCCAGCAACCTCGATCAATCCAACTTTTTGGCCGTGGATGCTGACCGAAGAACAGTCGGAAAAAATTACGCGAGCTTTATCCAGTGAAAAACAGATTTGCGTAGTTAGGGATAAATCTAGAGGTTTAATTGACGCCGAGCCTGATCTAACTCCTCTGTCGAAAGAAATGAGTGACGGTTGGGAACTGCTAACGGAAATAGGACAGTGGCAGGTAGGGGTTCGAACCAAAACGACAGATGAGACAGGTTCTAATTTGAAAAATTAAGTCGGTGGAATCCGCGGTCTTTTATTTCCACTAGCTGAGGATTTGTGAGATGATCTCAATAGTATCCTCGATTTCATCGCGGGTATTGCTTACGCCAAGGCTGATACGAACAGAGTTTTCGATAATCGATTTTTCAAGCCCCATAGCGAGTAATACGGGAGACAACTCACTACTGCCGCTCGCGCAGGCCGAGCCAGTCGAAATTGCCAATCCTTTCATGTCAGCGGCCATTAGAAAAGATTGCCGGTCGACTTCGGAGAACGACAAGTTACTAACATGTGGCAATCGGGTGGCGTCGGCTCCGTTGATGACTAAACCAGGAAACCGGCTCAGTAGCGATTGTTCGAGATGGTTCCGCAACACCAAGACATCAGAATAGTAGTCAGTCTCGTTTTTGTGAAAGATCTCTAGTGCTGTTTCCATTCCTGCGACCAGAGCAACATCTTCCGTTCCAGGTCGCAGTGCCATTTGTTGAAAGCCCCCAAATTGCAAGGGTGCTGGCGTTAATCCGTGTCTAAGAATAAGCCCCCCAATGCCGCGGGGGCCACCAAATTTATGTCCGGTGAATGACAATGCGTCGACCGAAAGCTCTCGAAAATGGACCGGAACCTTGCCCACAGCTTGAACCGCATCGGTGTGAAATAGTATGTCTCTATCGCGGCACAACTGGGCGACTTCATTCACAGGTTGCACCACTCCGGTTTCGTTATTTGCCAACATGAGGCTAATGAGTTTTGTGTCGTCGTTAATCATCGAATCGAGCCGATCAACACGGCAAACACCATTTGAATCCACTGGTATTTTATCGACCGAATGGCCGAGTCTGACAAGTTGTTCAGCCGCACCAATCACACTCGGATGCTCAATGGAAGAAATCAGAATATGTTGCGGTGTAAATAGGCTGGGCTTGTTTCCCGGGTCAGAATCAGGAGTGTTTACTAAACCAAGTATCGCTAAGTTATTACTCTCTGTTCCGCCGCTGGTAAAAATTAGCTGATCAGTATCCATACCTGAAGTTTTTGCCCCGAGGTAGTCGGCAATTTTTCTTCGAGCATCTTCCAGATGTTTGCGCGCCAGTTGACCGGGCCGATGTTGACTTGCCGGGTTTACAAATCCAGCCGCGAAACATTCGGTCATTTTATTGGCAACTTCTGGCAGCATCGGTGCAGTTGAGTTGTGATCCAGATAAATGAATTTTTTCATTGCGCTGTTTCTTTAACGCCTGAATTGGAGACCTTGTCCAAGAGGTTTTGTGCTGCCACACTCGATTCAGCTTCGAGCGATAATTGCAGCCGGACTTTTGCTCGCTCAAGCCGTCCGAGATCATAATCAATTTCAGCTAATTCCAAATAGGCTTGGGCGACCAGCGTATTCAACTCATCACTGAATTCGGTAGGATTTTTTTGGCAATCAGTTAACGCAAATTCCATGATTTCGGGAATTTTTAAGTACGATTCTTGCCGAGCCATTTCAATGACATGAGGCCAGAAAAGAGGTGCTAGGTCAGGGTTCTCAAGATTCCATTTCAAAAAGACATCAGCATATTCCGAATCTTTTAAGTCGAGATAATGAATCAGAAAGCGGGCGTCGCATTCAGGGGGAAGTAATGAATTTGAGAGTTTCGATTCGGAAATTAGGTGCCAGTTTTTTGCAGTAGAGTTTCGCGGTAGAAGCCCAAGGTCGATGAGTTCTTGTTGAATTGGGACGGTTTCTTCATCAATCTTTTTTTCCGTGATGACCCAATCCAGATAGGGGATTTTGGTATAGCTGAAACGTCGTATTGCAAAATTGTCAGGCGAAAATTCTCGGCCTTCGATATTGCCGCTAAGCGTTAAAACTAATAAGCCGACAAGTAACCCGAGGACCGAGATCAACAGGAAAATAATCAGACCGGAAAAAAATTTCGGAAGAGTCATAATTTTTATTAGAAAACACAGTCGCTGTCTGGAAGCGAACGATCTTGGGAACGCAGAAATTGATTATAGCAAGGATGTTTCGATAAACGCTGCTTTCAAGCAAATCTAAGTCTTTTTGCGGCAATAGACAATCCGCAAATAAAGGCTTGTCGTATCGTTTCTATTGCTCAATAATCACGAAACTTTTTGTCGGACATTCGTGCAGTATTTTTTAATATTTGCCGATATTTGCGGATAGTAGTTAGTACGATATGTACTCACTTGTGAAGACCACACCAACAGACATTGGCGTCGTATTTTGGATCCTTTTGAATCTCAATCAGAATTGCGGATAAATGACGATTTGTCGCAATCGGACCATAAATGGCCGACGGACGAAAAATCACGCCGCAGGCGACTCGAAGCCGTACTGTTTATGTCGCGATCGCCGCTGCCAAGTCGAAAACTGAGCCAATTGGCAGAATTGGAAGATGGTACTCAGGCGAGAACCATGATTAAAGACCTCAACCAGCATTACGACGAAATTGGTCGAGCGTTCCATATTAAGCAGGTAGCCGGCGGATACCAGTTGCGGACTCGGCCGCAGTTCGCTGACTGGATAGGACGATTAGAGCATGCTCCAAAAGCAGCACGACTCTCCGCTCCTGCATTAGAAACATTGACGGTAGTCGCCTATCGCCAACCGATCATTAAGGCAGAGATAGAGGCGGTGCGGGGAGTAAGTTGCGGCGAAATGCTTCGACAGCTATTGGAGAAAAACCTAATTAAGATCGCTGGAAGAAGTGAGAAGTTAGGCCGCCCGTTTCTCTATGCGACGTCTAAAGAATTTTTGGCCCATTTTGGGCTAAACAGTCTTGCTGACCTACCTCGAGCGAAACAACTTTCTGGACAAGGGTTGCCTCAATGGGCCTCTTCAGATCAAAATCACGAAGTTATAACACCTGGCCATGAAGATATTCAAACACTTCATACCCAAGTGCCTGGAAGCGAGCACGACGACGCGCAAATTAAGGAGGAAGAATAATGACCCTGATATTAGATTCAAAACGAGAGCAACTTGACCAGGGTGAACCAGATTTTTCCCAATTGGCAATGGAACACCGTTCAGCAGCCTTTTTCGGCGGTGTTAACCTAAACACGATTAGGTTCGAGGAGGAAGAGGAAGAATATGAGTACGAAGACGAAGACGAGTATGAAGATGAAGAAGAAGGCGACGAGGAGTATGAAGGTGATGAAGAACTAGAAGAAGCCGAAGAAGATGAAGACGATGCAGGAGAGTACGAAGAAGAAGATGACGAGGAACTAGAAGAAGAGGAAGACGAAGATTACGGCGAGGACGACGGCTACGAAGAAGACGACCTGGAAGAAGACGACCTGGAAGAAGACGATCTGGAAGAAGATGATCTGGAAGAAGATGATCTGGAAGAAGACGACTTGGAAGAAGACGACTTGGAAGAAGACGAGTGGGAAGAGGTCGGTGACGACGACGAAGAGGAGATTGGCGAAAGCGATTGGGACGACGACGATGATGACTGGGACTAAGTCTCAGCCTTAGTTATCGGCGGCCTGTATTACCGTCCAGGATTAGTCACCAAGCTGGAATAGTTTCTTTAAAGCTTCTAAAAGCCCGCCAGAGACTTGTGGCGATTCGGTTTGGAGAGACTTTAAAGGTGGGTGTAATATTTTATTGACGAGTCGATTGAATGACTGTTCAATTTCCGACTTTTGTTTCTCAGAGACACCCTCAAGCCGGTTCATTAATCGATCCAACTCAAGCTGTTTTGCGTTATCAGCCTGTCGTTTTAATTGGGCAATCGTAGAGCCACTGGATCGTCTTTGTATTTCGTTAAAAAATTGATCGGCTTCGTGGTCAATTATCTTCTGAGCTTTAGGGTAATGTGACTGTCGAGATTGCCGATTTCGTTCACATTCTTTTTGCAGATCATCAAGAGTATAAAGATAGACGTTTAATCGATCGCTTATTGATTGCTCAAAATCTCTCGGTACGGCGAGATCAAGAATGAAAATAGGTTTCTGTTTCCGCATTTCTTCAACACGATCAAACTGATCAGAATTCACAACAGCTTTGGTTGCTCCGGTAGCACTGATCACTAAATCAGCGGCGGCAAGTTCTTTTTCAAGTTCCGCCCAGTCCCCTACGCGACCATCAAATTTCGCTGCCAATTGTTTTGCGTTCTCAATGGACCGGTTGATAATGGTGAAATCTTTGCCGCCTTCGTGTATGGCATAGCGTAGTGTTTCCTCGGCCATCTCCCCTGCACCGAGAATTAAGATCTTCTTGTTATCGAGGCGCTCAAATATCTGCTTTGCTAAAACACCAATGGCCACACTGGGAACACTGACACGATTGGTATGAATTTCAGTTTCATTGCTAATCCGCCGAGCAACTCTAATAGCTGATTGAAAGACGCGATGAATTAACGCAGCCGTTTGGTTTGTTTCAACCGCGAGTTTATACGCTTGTTTCACCTGCGAGAGAATCTGGGCCTCGCCGACAACCATACTGTCGAGACTGGAAGCGACAGAGAACAAGTGTTCTACGGCCTGTCGATCTTGATGAATAAATATTTCTGAATTGATATCTGTCGCGGCGATACCACGTTGTTCAGCGATGAACTCGATTAATTCAGATTTCCCCGGAACCGAGTTTGGTTTATTAGCGACCGTATAAAATTCAGTACGGTTACAGGTTGAAAGTAAAACCACTTCGGAATTTGGGAATTTTGAATAGTAGTTATTCAGAAAGGGTTTGATCTGCTGTTGAGTAAAAGCAAGTTGTTCACGAGTAGCCACACTGGACTGATGGTGACTACAACCAATGACTTGGAGGTTCATATTTTTAACCTCCCAGCTACACTGTGCAATTCTTCAGAGACTGATTGAATTTCTATACGTTGGGCAACATCGGGATTTGAATCAGACGTTGCGTGACCAACCCACCAAACGATTGCTAATTCCAAAACCAAGAACAGAAAACTTGCGATGACAAGATAAGCGACTTTACGACCTTGCCTTGACGGTTGGTAGCAAAAATTAAAAACGGAGACGATTAAGAGCCAAGAAAACAAAATTCCTGAAGACCAAATAACTGGATTCGACCAGGCGATGATCCGTCCGCTCGATAACGTGTCGTCCGCCGGATTTGTCCAGTTGATGGCGATCCCAGAAACGAGTCCGATTGCTAACAAGAAAGTCGAAATGATTAGCGAGTATTCACTGGATTTTTGTAACCACTCGAGTGACGGAAGTCGGAAGTGCCTTGATTGAGGGCTCTTGTGTTTTAATCGACGCGATTGGACGACATAAACAACGCCGAAAACAAATCCGAGGGCAACGATTGCAGTTCCAAGCAATAATGCAGAACCATGAACCATATTCCAAATGGATTTTGCTCTCATGGGGCTGAACTGGTTTTCGTGACCGAAACCAACGCCTAAGCCAATCAATCCCAAGATTAGTGGAACCAGAAACAGGCCGATGACAGATTTAGGCTGTCGAGCAGAAATCCAAATATAAGCCAATGCTAAGATCCAGGCGGTGGCCAGACACCATCCAAACCAACTTCCAAGCCACAGTCCGGTCGAACCCAAAACAAGTTTGCCTTGCAGGATAAGAAAAACAGTGTGCGCGAACAAACCCGCTGCCGCGAAACCGACGCGAACATATTTTCTAAAGCTGACGTCAAAGAAGACACGAGAGATCTCCAAAAAGAAAACCACCGCATAGCTTGCCGCAAAACAAGTGATCGAGATGTTTTGAAGCCAGTTCATAACTGTCTAATTCAAGGTTAAAAGGATAGGGATTGTTCTGGAGAAGAATAGCACTTGGAGATCCTTTTGTGGGATTGATTCCAAGGCATCTGATTGTTGGTTAATGATTGGCTGATTGAAAATTCGGGTTGCGAGAGTCGATACGACCCAAAGTGGTTAACCGGATAAATAGCTGATAGTTTTCGCTGTGATTGCGTGGTAAATCCTACTTTTTCCAGGGTTGTTCGGTCATTCGGGTTACGCGATCCAATTGTCTCAAATCTTTGATTCACTATCCTCTGTTTTAGGTCGTCCAAGTCCAAACTTAGCAAGATATTTTTGTAGTGTATTTCGATTGATTCCGAGTTTTTTTGCAGCCTTGGTTTGGGTCTGGTTACAGGACTGCATGACTTGCAATAACAATTCCTTTTCGACCGGTTCCACAATCTCTTTGTAGAGATCTTCTGCATTGGCTTCGGATTTATTAAGCCGATTGTAGACGAACTCCTGAATCAACGATTGGTCGTCCGTCGGGCGGAAAATAAATTCCTGACTTGCCTTGGAATCACCGATGACTGCTTTGGGTAATAAATCAGGCACCAGCTGGTTATCTTGTGATAAGACTACGGCTCGCTCAATGTAGTTTTGGAGTTCGCGTACATTTCCCGGCCACGGATATTCAATCAACGCAGTTAAAGCATCGGGGTCGATTTTTGAAATAGATTTTTGATTGGCCTTTCCATAGACATCAAGAAAGTGCCGAACGAGCAATTCGATATCTCCCTCACGACGTCGCAATGGCGGTAGTGCAATAGGGAGAACGTTGAGCCGCCAAAATAAATCTTCGCGGAACCGGTTTTCTGATACTTCGAGGTTAAGATCGCAATTGCTCGCGGCAATGACCCGGACGTCAACTTGAATTGTATTTGTGTCACCAACCCTTTCAAATTCTCTCTCCTGCAAAACACGCAGCAGTTTCACTTGAAGAGTCGAGGAGGTTGAATTGACCTCATCGAGAAAAATTGTCCCGCCGTGAGCAGCTTCGAACCGCCCCGTGCGATCCTTCACCGCATCGGTAAACGACCCACGGACGTGACCAAACAACTCACTATCGAGCAGGCTCTCGGTGAGAGCTCCACAGTTAACACGTACAAATGGACCGCTGTTGCGGTCACTCAATTTGTGTAATGCCGCGGCGATAAGCTCTTTGCCAGTTCCGGTTTCTCCAAGTAGTAACACAGACGAATTTGCTTGAGCAGACAGGCGAGTTAGCTGGTAGACATTCCGCATGGATGCCGAATTACCAATTAATCCATCGAGGGGAGTTGCATCGATTTTGTCAAAATATGAAATAGGAGTGCCTGCTTAGTGGTCAAAAATCATAGCGTTTTTATTTCAACTACTATTTCAACCATTAGATCAAGCTGCGCAAAGCCCTGACACGAAAATATGCCTTAATATGAGGCAGTCTTTTGCAACTGAAACGGACGATTAGAGAAAACGACTGGGTGTTAGCGAGGCAGACGTAATTTTGGCAGGCGATTGGACATAAAAAAACCGAACTCGATTTGAGTTCGGTCTGTATTTTTATCAGCGATCAGGTCAAAAATTAGCTGGCGATTGCGCCAATCTGAACTTTTACGTACTTTTGACGATGACCAGTACGTCGCTTGCTGTTTTTTCGTCGTCGGAACTTCTGGATGTAGATTTTTTCGCCTTTGGTCTCACCAACGACTTTGGCGGATACACTCGCGCCGTCCACTGTTGGTTTACCAAGCTTGAACGCGCCTTCGGAGGAAACCGCTAAAACACGGTCAAATGTGACAGTATCACCTACGTTTACGTCTCGAAAGTCAATTTCAAGCATTTGACCTTCTTCAACTTTGTATTGTCGGCCGCCGTCAGCAATTATCGCGTACATGTTTTTAACCGTTGTTCGGTGTCTCTGAATCAGATCCGTCAAATAAATAGGGACGGCCATATCCGTCCTACAGAAGGGAAAATTGTAGCTGAACTACCGGAAAGCGTCGAGGGCCAAAATACCGTATTTTAACTCTATTTTCGCCTTCTAAGCCGTTTTTGCTGTCAATCACCGGAAGAATCGTCGTCCGGCTCTCCCATTCCTAGCTGTTTCATCTTTCGATACAAGTTGGAGCGATGAAGCCCCATTTTCGACGCGGCGTTTGTCATATTTCCGCGAGACCTGTCGATGTGCCTTGAGATGTAATCGACCTGAAACTGTTTGGTCGCCTCGGTGAGAGGTAGATCCATCGGCACAACGTTTTCGTGATTGGCTGGAGCGTTCACGAAATCGAGGTCATTAGCATCGATCTTCTGTCCATCGGTCAGAAACGCCAGTCGCTCCATCATATTTCTCAGTTCCCGAATATTCCCCGGCCAGCGGTGGTTAAGGAGTTCTTTGCGGGCCGATGCGGAAAACGTAGGCGTATCTCGCCTCGCTTTCATGCAGAAATTTTCAAGAAAATGTTCAGCAAGTAACAAAATGTCATCGCCACGTTGTCGAAGTGGCGGAAGTTCAATCGTGACAACGTTCAGCCTAAAATACAAATCTTGCCTGAACTTGCGTTCGGAAATCAACTCGGCCAGATCCTGATTGGTTGCGGCAATTACACGGGCGTCTGTCGGAATGGGTAGCGAACCACCCACGTGAACGACTTTTTTCTCTTCTAGTACTCTCAACAGTTTTGATTGTCCGTCGAGGCTCATATCGCCTATTTCATCAAGAAAGAGCGTCCCATTATTGGCGAGCTCAAATTTTCCCTCACGTTTTTGGTGGGCATCGGTAAATGCTCCTTTTTCGTGTCCGAACAATTCACTCTCTAACAGATTTTCACTAATTGCTGCACAATTGACGGCGACGAGGATCTCGTCACGCCGTTGGCTGAGATAGTGAATCATCTGAGCGACCACTTCTTTTCCGGTTCCGTTCTCTCCGGTAATAAGAACGACAAGATCTGTATCTGCGACCCGCTCGATCGTTTTCTTGAGTTTCTCGATTTCAGGGCACTCACCAATCAATTGAACCTGGTCGGCGGCCTGAGCGGCGACCGTACGTTTCGAAGACACCAATTGCTCAACGTGCAGGGTGTTATCAATCGCGACGGTGGCGTGGGAGGCGAGTTCAGTCAGCGCGGCTTCGTCTTCGTCTGAGAAACTACCTTCTTGTCGATTGATGAGTTCGAACGCGCCAATGATTTTGCCCGCACTGTTGATCATCGGTACGCACAAAATGGTTCGCGTTTGAAAGCCTAACTGTTCATCTACCGCGCGGTTAATTTGTTGCTGTTCAGCAGAAATGTCTTCGTCGATTCGGGCTGCTTTCCCGGTTTTTAAAACTTGCCCAACCACTCCCGCATTGATTGGAATCCTCAGTTCTCCTTCGTCGACACCAAGGGCAGGCTTTCCGATAAGAGAGCTGTTACTGGCATCGGGTAAGAAGATGGTCGCTCTTTCAGCTCGGATTAACCGGGTTGCCGCCAGAGCAATTTTCTCTAACAGCTGATCGGTTTCCCGAGACTGATTCCAATGAACCGTCATATCTAGAATTGCTTCTAAACGGGCAGCTCGCCGCCGGTGCTGAAATCTTCGCTCCAACGCCGTCAGTGCGAGACCAACTGCTGCGGTCAATGCATCAAACATCTCGGGGTCGACGGAAGAATCGCAGGCAATCAATTTTCCTGAAGAATTGGGCCGAAAAACCGGAGCAGCGGTCCAACCGTCAGATTGTTGACATTTTTCGGAATCGAGAGTTTCAGCAAGTAGTTCAACGGGCAGGCTGTCACCAGAACCAGAATTTGCAATCACTCTCCATTGGCCTTTGACGCCACGGACGAAGACTACACCCTTGGAACTGACTGTTTTTCGGACTAAATCAAGTGCAGAGGATAGAAAATCACTTTCGGCGGATGCGTCAAGTGACAGGTCAATTAGCTGCACTAGCAGTTCGGAACCGCCCGGAACCGCCGTTATTCGCTCTGATTGGACTTCAAAGGACATGGTTTCGTGGGGTTGGTAATTGTTGTCGACGACTTAAACTGTTATCAAATTGCTGCGGAATGATTAAGTATTCCAGTAAGAGCGTAGTCATTTTGACACGTTTCAACAATCGTATTGTAAGAGGGTATCACCAGATGGGCTTGTTCGACGGTAAAAAAGGTTTAATTCTCGGGGTCGCCAACGATCGTTCAATTGCTTGGGCAATTGCAAAAAAAATCATGTCAGAGGGCGGTGAATGCGGATTTACGCATCTGCCAGACCCTGCCGACGATGCAAGAAAAAAGAATCGTCGCCGCGTAGAAAAATGTTTCGACAAACTGGATTCCGATGCAGCGCCAAAATTCCTAGTGCCGCTCGATGTCCAAAATGACGAAAACATTGCTGAAGTAATGGAAACAGCTAAAAATGAATTTGGCAAAATAGATTTCCTTCTTCACTCAATTGCCTATGCTGATCGCGCTGATCTAAACGATACGATCGATGCCAGTCGAGACGGATTTAAGTTAGCGATGGACATCAGTTGTTACAGTTTGATCGCTGTCACGAAAGCTGCTCGACCCATTCTCTCAGAACGCGCATCGATTGCTTGTATGAGTTACTTTGGCGGAGAGAAAATTGTTGCTGGATACAACATGATGGGAATCTGCAAAGCTGCTCTCGAGGCGACAACTCGTTATCTGGCTTACGATCTTGGCGAAAGTGGCGTCCGCGTCAACGCACTAAGTGCAGGCCCGTTGAAAACGTTAGCGAGTACTGCCGTTGGTGCCGGCGATATGTTGAAGATGTACGAACACGTCGCTCCCCTGGGGCGTAACATCGAACATCACGAAGTCGGAAACACCGGCGCATTTTTATTATCAGAAATGTCAGATGGAATTACTGGCGAAGTAATGCATGTCGATGCAGGCTACAACGCGATGGGTTCACCGGGCCGGATGATTGATTTACTACCGAGTAATTAATTACTGGTTATTCTTGCCGCAATTCGGCTAGACACCTATTCTATTTTCCACCAACTCTCAAAACGGTGCGGTCAGCAATGGCCCGCCGTTTTTGAGAATAATAAGGTAAGAATTCGCCGCGAGGATCGAACACGCGCGCGTCAATCTCAACATCGTCTGGGTGATCCGGTAATCCGTAGCTCGCAAACAAAAAGTTTGAGCCTTTCGAAGCCTTGAGTGCACCACGCGATCGACTTTGAATGAACGAGAGCCACAAACGATCGGGAATAGTCCCCATTTCTGTCTTTGGCACATTTTCAGCGTAGACACTCGGTTTAAGGGGTGCCATTTGAAGTGTGAAGAGTGAGAAACAAACGAACACGCCGGCAATCCAGATTGAAAGTATGGACCGACCTACAAGTTCGGTAATCGGATCAAACTTCAACCGATAGCTACTAAGAACATCAGTGACTCCCCGCAAGACAACAAAAACGAACAAGAACACAAGCCAAACCGCAATAAAGTCATAGAGATAGCGGTAAGACGAGTTCATGCTGAGCAACTTCAAAGCAACCGGCTCAAAGCAAATACTGGCGATCATGCTTGCAAGTAAAAGGTTGATGAGAGTAATGAGATTACTCCAAAGGCCGAACCACCATGTGCTTGCGACGATTAAGATGAACATTGTGATTGCAATAAAAATCAGCATCATTAACTTTCTTGTTCGGGAGATTGTCCCCGAGTTTTCGTTATGATTTTAAAACTCTTTGTAACTCTTCTACTGAGGTTCGGCCGGCCGCAACCATCACAATGCCTTCCATTTGCAGAGAGATATGGCCTTGGTGTTTGGCAAGTGCCGATATTTTGTTGGCTTGCGGTGTTTTTACAATTGCCCGGCGAAGATCGTCATTGATAGTTAGCATCTCAAACAAGCCTGTTCTTCCACGATAGCCGATCCCGGCGCACTCGGAACATGGTTCAATTTCGATGTCATTTTCGTCCACCATTCCCGGCTGATAAACCATGGGTTTGTATAGCTCGGCAATTCTTCCTCCGGGGAGTCCCAGTTTTTGAAGAAGAGTGGGATGTGGCTGGTATGGAATCCGGCAATTATTGCAAAGCAGTCGAATCAAACGCATCGACAGGACGCAGGTTAGAGACTCAGCAAATTTCTTGCCATCCGGCTTCAATAACAAGACGCGAAGCAACGCATCGACACAGTGCTTTCCTGGGATGCGAGTGAATATTGGAATCTTTTTATTGTTCGACAAATCAATAATATCATTGATTAGTTCGCCACCAGTTAAATCAGTGAAAGCAAGAACATCGGGTTCTTTTAACAATAACTGGGGAATCGGAGTCATTGCTGTTTCCCCTTGGGAGGGATCGAATTCAACAGGATAAATGTTGATGACTTCCGGTTCGAGCTTTCCCTTTTCTTCCATGACAAAATAGTCACGTGTCAAACGATCGCAGGCATCAAGAACGCCGCGCCAAGCAGTCGTATAGCCCTCGCCAGGTACGCCACTGACTAGAACCATCCCGGTATTTTGATCGTTGAGAATTGGTCGCAATTGGTCGAGCATTCTCTCACGCATTCCCAGGTCGAGAGCTTTATCGAGCGGCGGTCGTTTATAGTCGAGGTAAATAGCAACGCGTTCGCCAGTTTGAATACCCTGTGAAACAACTTTGAATTTTTGCTTCTGTTTGCGACAGAGCGTGGAAAACTGGCCTTCCTGGCGTTGCCTGCGTTCTCGATAGTCGAGACCTGCCAGTTGCTTCAATGTAGCTAAAATATAGTCGCCAGTTTCGCGTTCCATGGGAGCGCCGGCATGCCACATTCCATCGATTTGAAATCGGGTGACCACTTTTTGAGCGCTGAAATCCATCACGGTAACATTCGCATCTTTTAAGATGATCTCTACGACCAGTTCAGAAGCTGGTTCAAAACCTGGCGAGGGTTTGACAATTTTTAGATTTGTTTTCTGTTCCTCGGGCGTATCACCGGCGGCGGTAAATTCGATCGGGAGTTGCAAATCATCAAACATTAATTAATTTTGCCCAGCTAGAGATAAATGAGATCAGGATTATGACGCGAAATTTGTAAAAGTGACGTGCTCGATTAACGAACAATATAAATGAGGTGCGTAGCAACCTATTGCTGCTTGAGTATCCTTTGAGCTTCAGCCAATGACGTGACACCGAGCAACACAAGTTTGTAGGCTTCTTTTGTAATTGTCGTTTTCCCCAATTTGACTGCCGCCGCTTCTACGGTAGTAATTTTCGGGCTTTGCTTGATAAGTGTGCGAAGTTGATCATTCAGGCTCAGCATTTCAAAAACTGCGATTCGACCGATAAATCCAAGCCCGCCACAGGTTGTGCACGGAGGATATTCTATCGGCCGGCCTTTATCGTCAACTCTTTGGTCTGGGGGTGGGAGTCGCCACTGGTTGTAAATCGTGCCTTGAGTCTTTGGGTTGCCGCCAAGCTGTTGGATGGTCTTTGGTTGTACACGCACTTCGACACGGCAGTCCGTACATAAGCGTCGGACAAGCCGTTGACAGGTGACATTTTTAGTTGCTTTTAAAAATTGATCTCGATCACCAGCTTGTTTGTACATTTTAAGTAACGCTTCGGCGGCGGACTTGGCTGGTACGCGAAGCAAAACCGAACGTTGCTGGGTAAGGACCTGATTCATCAACAGGTCAAAGGTTTCCGTAGTTTCTAGCTTGGGGACGGCAAGCATATCCGGTTGGGTCAACAGTAATGTCTTTAGAATTGGGAACTGACTCTTTTCGGTTCCTTCTTCGTACCGATGGATAACGATGTTTTCCTGAACGGTTTCGATTTCATCTTGATCAATCACGCCAACACAGTCACGCGTTAATCGATCTGCAGTTACCAACGCACCTTGCCAAGACGAAGTTAAACCACATCCCGGTGGAGCGGAAATGATTGTTGTGCCGTTTTGATTCAGCGAATCTTTGATTTGCGAAACCATATCGGGAAACATTCCCAGTTGTGGAAATGGCAACGCTTCTTTGGCAGAGAGTTCGTATTTCATCAGGACGCGTTCGCCAGTAGCCACTCCCCGTGAGGTGACCGTAATTGCCGCTTTGCCGGAATCAGATTTAAATCGGAAAGAACCAGTTTGTGGAGCGCGTCGTTCGGCAGCGTTTAAACCCGCCAAATTTTTCATGCTCGATAAAATTGCATCTCCGGATTCTCGATCCATGGGGTCAAGAGGATGCCACGAACCGTCAACTAAAATCCGCAGAGAAACACCTTCTCGTGTGAATTCCATCTGCAATTGCTCGGCACGTTTAAATTGAGTCAACGCGAGCAACTCTTTGAAACTCGTAAATCCATCAGACTGTCGGGCGCGAATCAAGTTGCCCTGTTTTTGATTTGAATCGTCACCCGCCGGAGTGAAATCAATAAAGGCGCCTTCGTCTTGTGGAAGAGTTTCAGCAGCGGGAGCCTCGCCCGGTTTGAGCTTGAGGTATTGTTTTATATTGGGGTTTTGCTTGAACCGACTGCGACGAATAAAAAAGTAAACCGTGACCGGCATGAAGGCTGTGATTAAGTAAATCGGCAAGCCAGCGACGAAGATGGGCAGAGAGATTACTAAAATGAAACCGGCAAGGAACGGAAAAGCAATCATCGGGTTCCAAAACTCAGGTTGCATACTCATTCGTTCCCCGATTTTCATCGAGTCGCGGTTAGCCCAGTCTGCCATTCGTACCCAGAAAATGAATACTGCCGCAATCAACAGTATTTTCCACCAGGAAAAATAGCCACCCGGACCCGGTTTGTACTGCATAGCACTTTCAGGATCTTGGGCAAACAAATTGTCAGCAAAGGGTACAAGCAAAATGGCGACTGCGGCCGTAAGCAATAATACCGTTCGATTGCAGCGAGCCATTAAATAATTCCAGGTTGCGAGACGTCGATACCTTTGAGCTTCATCTTTAATTCTTCTTTGTTCGGAGCGACTTGGAATGCCGTGGGGCGGTCAATTAGCTCGTCGTCAATCAGGTTCTTCAAACTCATTGTAAAGTCCTGCATGCCTTCTTCGGCACCAATGCGAATTGCATCACTGAGGTTGTGGTCTCGTTCTTCGAGAATCAGTTTTCTGACGGTTGGATTAAACGTCATGATTTCACAGGTAGGAACACGACCGACTTTTGGATTGATTGATTTGAGTAGTTTTTGAGCGACGATCGCTTTCATGTTCATCGCGATAGCACCGCGAATTGCCCCGTGCATTTCTTCCGGGAAAAGGTCGAGAATACGGCCGATCGTCGAAGGAGCAGTGGACGCGTGAATGGTTCCAAAGACGAGGTGACCGGTTTCGGCCGCATGGATCGCCGTCATAAATGTTTCTTCGTCTCGAAGCTCACCGACCAGAATAATATCGGGATCTTCACGCACCGCGTGTTTCATACCGACACCAAAGTCGACAACGTCGATTCCAACTTCACGCTGGTTGATCAAGCACTTGTCGTCGGTGAAAACAAATTCAATAGGATCTTCGAGGGTCAGAATATGTTTTGAATAAATGCGATTGATGTAATTCAACATCGACGCAATGGTTGTACTTTTTCCCGAACCGGTAACCCCTGCCAAGAGGATCATTCCTTGCTCAAAGTGGCAAAGCGTTTCCATGGCTGGAGGAAGGTAAAGGCCCTCGAAGTTGGGAATGTGGTTGTTCACACGACGGGCAACTAATCCGATTTTACCCAATTGCTTCAACATGTTGACTCGGAATCGCCAACTAACGCCATCGACATCCACCGTGTAGGCGAAGTCAGCTCCCCCTTCGTGATCAAAAATGTCTCGATTGCGTTCGTTCAGCATCGGAAACAACAAACGCGCCATCTCTTCGACTTCAATCGGTCCACGATTGAGTTCTTTAAGTGTTCCGTTGACACGAACAATGGGCGCCTTGCCAACTTTCATATGAAGGTCGGAACCTTCTAGCTTTACGAGTGCGCGAAAATACTTATCAACTGGTTTTTCAGTTTGCTTGACGACAAACTGACCCACCATTCGCTCAATTGCTTCGTCTTCGCGTTCTTTGAGTGTTTTGCCGTTAGATTCTGAAATTTTGGAATTTTCAGAATCGGGAGCTTTTTGTTTTGGCTTGGACATCTAGATTTTCTCAATTAGGTAGGTCTGTCAGTCCAGTTGGGAATCCAGATAGACAGTTTCATGCTCTTACAGTTTATTGGAAAACGCCTTGCAGAGGTGAAGGTTTGCTGGGTTTCCGCCGGAAAGTGAGTGAAAATTGATCGATTCTCAAGGAACACGCTCTTTTCTTTGACGAAACCTCTAGCTAATCATAGCGTCTGAATCGTGGACTTTGGTGCAAATTGAAAACGATCTCTAACTTTAAGTTCGGTCGGGAAAATGGTCAACCAATCGTGCGTTTTTGACGTTAAATCATTCGGTTTAACCGTTATCATCCGGTCGATAGACGGGGCATTGAGAAACGGAGATAAATCCGGTTTTTTAAAGAAATCTGAAGCGTCTTTCAGTACCGATGCTACCTGCACGACTCGTTTTGCACCGGTTGACCAGATTGAGGATGAGTTAACAATCATGGTCTTGATTAGTTATTCACCCTCGGTCTAATCGCTGGGCTTTTGTCACAGCCTGACATATTAAAGAAGTAAATACATGGACTCTGATCTTACCAACCGGTCACAAGCGATTATCGAGCGCATCACCTTACTTCGAGACAGTCTTTGACTACGACGCCAAGTTAAAATCCATTGTCGATATTGAAGCTGAAATGGCAGCTCAAAACTTTTGGGATAATCAGGAATCCGCCCAAGAGACAGTTGGCCGATTGAAAT
>Ga0208964_1000078_pt1 | contig 51034 bp, 42 predicted proteins | sample AOAMet1_08_M0_20_2_FD_188227 | JGI IMG/M metagenome (GOLD analysis project Ga0208964, IMG submission 188227) | Ammonia-oxidizing marine microbial communities from Monterey Bay, California, USA - CAN11_08_M0_20 (SPAdes) | ecosystem: Environmental > Aquatic > Marine > Intertidal zone | place... | reverse complement strand
ACCCACGCCATCGCTTATACCACAAGCGACGAGTGCAACGAACTATGGGTAAGTGGTCCACTCTTGACAAGCGCAACAACAAATCCCTATTGGAATGCCAGTTGCGAAATCTTCGGTTGCACATACGGAGATGCATGCAATTTTTCTTTAGATGCCAATACAGATGATGGGACATGTGATTATTCAAGCTGCGAGGTTCCTGGATGTGTTTATCCTGAAGCCTTGAATTACAATGAAGCGGCGACAAAAGATGACTTTAGCTGTTATTTCACTGAAAATCCTTGTCCATCAGATCTGAACTTTGATGGCATTACCGGAACGCAGGACCTTCTCATGTTCTTGGTAGAATTCGGGCTTAGCTGCAATTGAAGCACCCCAAGAAACAGTTGGATTCGCTGATTTTTGTTATTTAGAATGATTCTAAATACCTGATTCAAGGTATTGGATAAGAGCATCTATGCGCTCAATCTTTGTGGCCTCATATGAACTACCCTGAATCATGAAAACATCAAATCTACACTCCTTTCTTGCGCTCCTTCTTGCAGGGTTCGCGCTCACATCCTGCAATCAAGAAGGTTGCACAGACTCTGCAGCATCCAACTACGACAGTGGTGCTGATAGCGATGACGGCTCTTGTGATTACGACGTCATCACTCCTTCAGAATATGTCTTCACAGACGCTAACGGCAACAATACCGTCAATTTTGATGGTCAGCGGCAGCGATTGAACATGCTCTCAGAAATGACAACATATCTCAAATCGTCAAATACCCCAGGAACATCCGTAGATGCCACAACCCTTCTCGCCATGTACGGGAATGATGGCTACACTTGGAACGACGATCAACAATTAGGGATGACAGGATCAAGCAAGCAACTTCGAAGCAAAACTGCTGGCGGTGACACCTACTGGACTGAAACCTTTGAAGGTTTTATGACTGGAATTGCAGATGCAAGCGCCCAAACAGTCGAAGGTGAAACAAGTGGAGCGGCTGGTGTCTCAGGTGTCGTCGGTTCATCAACAAGCAGCAGCCAATACCTTCAAAGCGCCCAAGGTCAAGAATGGACACAACTCATCGAGAAAGGATTGATGGGTGCCTGTTTTTACTACAACATCAGCAGTGTCTACCTCGCTTCAGGAAAAATGGACGTTGACAACAGCACGGCAGTAGATGCGGCTGAAGATAAGTTCTACACTGAAATGGAACACCACTGGGATGAGGCTTATGGCTACTTCACAGATGCAACAGATTACCCAACCAACGGAGCGAATCGCTTTTGGGGGAAGTATGCAGATGGACGTGAAGACCTATTGAATTCAGCATCCCGACTTTCCGCCGCTTTCCGAACAGGACGAGCCGCTATTTCGCAAAACCGACTCGCAGAACGTGATGCGCAAATAGAAATCATCAATCGAGAATTGGAGCGGTGTGCCGCTGGAACAGCCATTCATTATTTGAACGATGCCCTCGGAAATTACGCAGATGACGCACTCCGAAACCACGAATTGTCTGAAGCAAAAGCGTTCATCATGGCGCTGCAATTCGGGGCAATCACATCGGTAAACACCGATGCTGTCAATACTTTGTTGGGGACACTCGGAGAAGATTATTACACGGTCACAACAGCTCAAATCACGCAAGTCAGAGATGACTTGGCCGCATTGACAGGCTTGACTGAATTCGCCTCAAATTTGTAATCCAGAACTGACCCTCAATGACGTTTTTAAACTCTGAAAAGAGGCCAACGGGAAGCGCACTGCTTCCTGTTGGTTTTTTCATCTCTACCCTTTGTCTGGTCCTTGTCGCTGTCGGATGCAATCCCGATTCGGACGATCGGGAGGTCACGTTTGATCGTGGGCCTTTTCTTGAAAACACGGTCCAGTCTGTGATTCTGCCTGCATATTCAGATTATTCGGCACAGTGTCAAGCACTTCGAAATGCATCAGAACAATGCACTGCTGGTCAGATCGATGAACAAGACATTGTGTCCTTGAGGGGGTTTCTTCGCCTGACATATCTCAGCTGGCAACATGCTGCGTTGTTTGATTTTGGCCCTGCGGCAGACCGTGCCTTGTATCTAACAACCAACACCTACCCGACAGACACCAGTGAAATCGTCGCGGAGATTAGCAACGAAAACTGGACTCCCGGATTGCCCGCCACCTTGAATAGCATTGGATTGCCTGCCATGGACTATTTGCTCAATCATGCGTCTGCCGGGGAAATAGCGGATTTGATGAATTCAGAGCCGGCAAGATTTGCCCATTTCCAACGATTGATTGATTTCCTCGCGGAAGAATCCTCCGCAGTGCTTTACGCATGGGAACATGATTTCAAGGCACGTTTCGTAAACAGCACCGGGACAGAGGAAGGCAGTTCAATTGGCATGCTTCTAAATGCCTTCAATGAAGTCTATGAACAAGGCATTCGGAAACAAAAGCTCGGGCTTCCAAACGGAATTATGACCTTCAGTGAAACGCCGCAACCGCACCTTGTGGAAGCGCCATTTTCTGAAACCTGGAGCGTTGAATTGATGCATGAAGCCTTGATTGGCTGCGAAAATCTGTACTTTGGTGATCGGATGCAGGGAGATAGCCAACAAATTGGGATCGACGATTACCTCAAGTCATTGGGTGACTTTGAATATGGAATAGGTTTACACAACGAAATCTCTGGTCAATTGTCCACTGCAAAAGCCGCGGTGTTATCCATGCAAGATCCTCTTGGGCAATATGTCGTGGAAAATCAATCCGCCACTTATGATGTTTTTGCAGAGCTTCAGTCCCTTGTCGTTTTGTGGAAAGTTGATATGATGTCATCGCTAGGCGTCCTCATTACCTACCAGGATAATGACAACGACTGATCGATGGTCTCTGTTGCTCCGCTCATAACGCTTCGGCGATTTTTCGCTGCGCTTATTTTATTTAGCAGCATTAGATTTATCGGTAAGGGGTGGATTGAAACCCAAATCATCGCCCCCATTTGGCTGTTCCCTTTTGACGGTTTCGAATGGTTGCCAAGGCCGAATATCCAGGCAACCATTGGGCTATTCACCGGTATGATTGCAGGAGGAATTTTACTCCTTTCAGATAAAATGCAGCGTTTAGGAGCGCTGCTTTTTCTTTTTTGCTTCACCTACATCGAAGTCCTCGACAAAAGCAATTACCTCAACCATTACTACTTCATATCGGTCATCGCCTTTCTATTTGTCCTCATTCCAGCAAAGAGCTCACATCACAAGGTGCCCAAGCTGTTTCTTTGGTCCTTCAAGCTGATCATTTCAATCGTTTATTTCTACGCTGGGCTTGCAAAACTGAATGCTGATTGGATGCTCCATGCTCAGCCACTTTGTCTTTGGCTGCCGCAACACAGTTCGTTGCCCCTCGTCGGCCCACTTTTTCAACTCAAGCAAACTGCGTACGTTTTTAGTTGGATGGGAGCCGCTTTTGATCTGTTGGCTCCGTTTGCACTTCTCTCCAATCGATGGAGGCCATTTTTTTATCCCGTATTGGTCGCCTTTCATGTTTTGACATGGCTCTTGTTTCCAATCGGTGTTTTTCCCTGGGTCATGATTGCGTGCACGACCGTGTTCTTCCGTGATGATTGGCACCATAAGTTTTGGCGCCTTTGGCCTTGGCCTTCCGTTCACCTGCCAGATGCCGATAAATCCACTTCCACTCCTCCTGATTGGGGCTTGGGGATGAAAACCGTGCTCGTTGTTTTTCTCCTCTTTCAAATGCTATTTCCCTGGCGGCATTTGGCGCATGGAGGCAGTTTGTACTGGCATGAATTTGGCTACCGGTTTGGGTGGAGAGTCATGCTCATGGAAAAGTCCGGATACACGACCTACTTCGTGGAGAATAGCACGGGAGAGCGTCAAGTCTTTCCCATTGAAAAATTCCTCACTCCAAACCAGCTCAAAATGGTTGGGGCTAAGCCCGACCTCGTCGTGCAAACCGCTCACCTCATTCGCAAGCATTGGAAGGATGAAAACAACGAAGATGTGAAGGTTCGAGCCGAAGTATGGGCGACCTTAAACGGTCGGAGATCTCAACTTATGATTGATCCGTTTGTTGACTTGACGTCCCTCGAAAATGATTGGTCCAAAAGAAATTATGTGCTGCCCCTCGATTCAGTCATTCGACCCAAACAATTCTGGCAACTCAAAGACTCGCTCGAGAATGCGCATCGCTAAGCATCTTATCTGCTGCTTGGCCAGCCTCATTCTTTTTGCGAATGCTAATTTGGCTCAATCTGAGTCAAAGAACATCCGTGGGACTGTCAGTGATCAAGTCGGCAAGGCCATTGTTGGTTCAACAGTGCTCTGCGCATGCTCGAACGATGCCGCAACGGTCCAAGATGTCACGTGCACAGGCAAAGGCGATTTTCTTTTCTCAGATCTACTCTTTGCATGCGAACAGTATGTCCTCATCGCCACTGCTAATGGGTTCCAGAATGATACAATTTATATCAACCAAGAAGAACCAGGCACAAGCATTCGGTTCTTGCTCCATCCCATCCTAATTCCACTGAAAGAAGCCAGAGTGGCGGAAGATGCCGAATTGTCTATTGGGGCTATGAATTCCCTGCAAGCCGGAGGCCTTTACCGGGGAATTAAAAGCGCTGTTTTGCAACCCGAAAAAAGCCTCGGATTGGGCGGTGAAACACAAGCCCGCAATATCTTCATTGGCATCCCAAGTGCCAACATCTGGGAGAGCGATGCTGCTGGCTTGCAACTTGGGATTGGCGTACGGGGCCTGAGCCCGAACCGATCCGCGCACATCAGCATTCGGCAGGGAAATCATCCCATCGCAGCAGATCCGTTGGGCTACCCGGAAGCGTATTACACGCCACCCCTCAACATGGTCAAAGACATTCGGCTCACCACGGGTGCAACTGCGCTGCAGTATGGTTCGCAGCTAGGTGGGATGATGAATTTTAGGCTCAGAAGCGGTGATTGGGAAACGCCTTTAAAAGCAAGAGGGGTAATCTCATCCATATTTTACGCTCCTCAAAATGGGAAGATCCAAAACAATCAAAATTATTTTCTCGAAGCCTCAGGAGGAAATAAATCCACGGCGTGGTTGGTTGCTGCCGACCATAAGTCAGGTGAAAGTTGGCGTGATAACACCAATTTTGAAAGCACTGTCGTAACGGTCAACGGAAAGCAACGAAAGGAAGGGTCGAAAGGCGGACGTTGGAAGTTTGAAGAACGATTGACTGCCATGAAACGAACGGAGCAGCAGCCTGGAGGCCTCACAGATCAGCAGCAAGCCAGTCAGCCTCGTGAAAGCTATCGTGACCGAAACTGGTTCGATGTCACATGGAACATTGCCAGCTTGGATCTTTCTTACTTACCTCGGAAGAACGCCATCGAATTCAATGTTTCAAGTTATGCGTTGAATGCCTCGCGTCGTTCCCTCGGTTTCTTGGGCACCCCCAACCGTGTTGACTACGGGCTTGAGAGAAATTTAATATGGGGTGATTTCACTTCACTCGGTTTCGACGCCCGTGGCACCAAGCGATGGATCATCTCCGAAAAGGATCGGATTCACGCTCTTGTTTTTGGCATTCAGCATTACCGTGGCAACAACCGAGCAAGACAAGGAATAGGATCTTCTGGAGAAGGCCCGGACTTCGAATTCTCACTCACACCGGGGCTCGATGATGGTTCTGATTTTGAGTTGCCAAACGACCAGCGCTCTGCATTTGCTCAAGGCATCATCGCTCTCAGCTCCAAGTTATCGATCACACCAGGACTGCGCTATGAGAGCATTCTGACTCAAGCGAATGGCACCTATTATTCTGCGGTCCAAGATGGTGCGGGAAACCTCATCGAGGACACGGTTTTTTCAAGTGTAAAAAGCAGTGCTCGGAATTTTCTCCTTCCCGGTTTGGGTTTTTCCTTCAAACATGATGATTTGGAATTTTATGGCAATGCTGTGCGCAACTATCGCGCAGTCAATTACAGTGACATTCAGATCAACAACCTCGGCATTCAGATTGATCCATCGCTAACAGACGAGAGAGGGGCAAATTTTGATTTCGGTTGCCGGGTCAAAAAAATACGTTCTTTTGTGGACTTGAGTGTCTTCTCGCTCCTTTACACCAATAAGATTGGACTACTCGCGACGACAGTTCCCGATCCAACCATCATCGAAAAACCGATTTTACTTAGGACGAATATCGCAGATGCTGTCACCTATGGCGTCGAAGCTTCTGGGCAGCACCTCCTTCAAAAAACCAACCATCATTCAACGGTTGTTACGGGTTCTTTTTCTTGGCTTTACGGTGTTTACCGGAAAGGTGCAAATCAGGAAATCACCGGGAATCGCGTTGAGTTTATGCCCACAGTCATTTGCCGTGGAAGCATTTTACACCAGCATCATCAATGGAAATTTCAACTCTTTGCTCAATACACTGGCGAGCAATTCACAGAAGCTACCAACTCCGTGTACACATCTTCCGCGTTGCACGGGCTCATCCCAGCATATGCCGTTTGTGACCTTTCTGTTGGGCGCCAGATCAAAGACAATTGGACATTCGGATTCAAAATCAACAATGTCACAAACAACAATTACTTCACGCGACGTGCTTTGGCGTATCCTGGCCCTGGAATATTGCCGGCAGATGGAATCAACGCTCGCGTTACATTGATTTATCAATCGAATTGAATTGGAGCGCTCGAGGGATCGGAGAACTAAAAAGTACTCTCACCCTAGCTCAGCGCTTCACCCGTGATGCCGCATACCGACGATCATCAATGCCTCAGGTTTTTGAATGATCCTTGTTTTCAGATAACCGCATCGCGGTGTGCAAGAGTGCGATTTTCTTGTACTTCGTCTCCTTCACTTCAAAGTAACCGTACATCCGGCGAAGTGATGAGCCGATTCCGTCCACACTCTTGAAGGCTTTTTCTGCGATTTGTGCGTTGGTGATTGAAGGGTCATTGAGCAAAATGCTGAGCACCTTCCAGTCGGTGTCATTCAATGCGCGCCCAATCGATGATTCCAGTTGTGAGCGATCAAATTCAAAGGATTGTTCGTTGACCAATAATTGCTGCCTCTGGGATGCACGCAATCCCTCAATCTGAGCCAGCAATTCTTCCCTTCGCACGAGATTCTTTTTTCGCTCATGCAAGTAGACGGCGACCAGGAATGAGACCACCACAATAAATCCTAGAATCATCCATAGCACCGTTTGCAGTTGCTGAATGCGAAGTTCACTTCGTTCCTGCCGCCCTTTCATTTCAACGGTCTGCAACTTGTATTCCACCTCCCTCTCGTAAGCCTTTCGCAGCACAAGGTTGCGATTCTTCAGAACCTGCACGCTGTCAGAAAAGACCTGGTATATCTCATGCATTTCCAACGCCGCCTCCAAATTTCCAAGCTGCCTATTCGTTTGATAAAGGAGTTCGTAGAAGTCACTTTTCATTTTGTTGTCTGCCACAAGGAGCAACTCGTCTTGCATGGACTCCGCCATTCGCAGCGCACTTTTAGCATCCGTTTTGCTTTCAACTGTTGCAAGAAGCAGCTGGCATTCGATTGCATCCTTTGTTGAACCAAGTTTTCGATGCAATAAAAGTCCCTGGCGAGCTGACTTCTCAGCCTCGCTGTACTTCTCCAAATCCATTTGAAGGTGAGCAAGATTTGCATAAGCCGCAGCGAGGTAAAAGCCTGAATTTACTTCTTCGAATAACTCCAGCGATAAGTCGTACAGCTCAGCAGATCGTTCTAGATTTCCAAGTTTGTGCTCGCACCAAGCTCTGTTCATAGCCAATAATCCCCGAAAACGTTCATCGTTTTTGGCGTCCAATTCCGCCCATACAGCGTCGTAATAAGATTTACCCAAATCATAATCGTCGATGTAAACGAATACATTTCCCAGCGCCATTCGCACGTTTTGTTGCGATCTCGTGACCTCAGACATCCTAGGGACCTCGGAGGAATCAACCAACCGGAAGTGATCCAGGGCCAATGTGAATTGCTCAGTGGCTTTTAAATATTGACCACTCATGGCGTAAGAATTGCCACGATTCGAGGCGACTGTGCCCAAACGAAGTTCGTCGCCCAAAGATTCGGCTACCCGCTCTGCTTCGTCATACGCCCTTAACGCCTCTGTGTTTTTCCCTTGGTACGCCAACAAACCTCCTTTTCGAATGAACGCCTCGTACAAGATGAAAGGACGATCGAATTCCTCAGCCTTGAGGCGGAGTTCCTCCAATTCACGCAACATCGCAGCAGGATACTGTTCGAAGAATTGACTGTACATGCGATCGAATGTCGAAAACCTGTCCTCAATCGGGCGCAGGTCATCTGACCACACCTGCAATAAACTGTCCAATTCAGGTGGCAATTCATCTGCTGCATTCAGGCCAAGTCCAATCCCTCCAAACGGGGCTCCACTGAGCAATAACGCAAAAAGAATGGCTGTTTTTTTCAATCGATAAAATGTTGGCGTGGGCATTATCATCCTTTCTATTCTGTGTCTGAAACACTGCTTCATCCCCGTTCGTTGCATGCCTTCTCAAGGTAATAAAAAAGCCCCAACGCTTTTTGGCATCAGGGCTTTTATCAAAGACTCTTGATGATTACTTCTCGACCTGCAAGCGAATGATGCCTGAAGTCGTTTCTGTTGTAACACGCAAACTATAGATGCCTGAGGGCAACCCCAAGTCTTGATTTTGACCGCGCTGTACATTCGAGTAAAATGCAACTTCCTTGCCGGCAAGATCAAATGCCGTCACATCGGCAAGGTTGTCGTCGCCTGTCCATGTAATCGTTACACCTTCTGCTGTTGGATTCGGGAAGACCGAGAAAACAGGAGCGTCAACCTCTGAAATTCCAATGGTGGTATTGCTGAGTGTGCTCGTCAAACAAAACGTTCCTTCCGCTGACCATTCGTTCAATTGATTGCTGTAGTGGTAACCATCATGACGCAAGAAATACTCAACACCTTCTTCACTGTCAAAGCCAATTTCAGCCCAGTACTCGCCATCAGCTTGATTGATGTCTTCACTGCATCCCACAGGAACCAACCCGTCACATGTGCCTTTGTAAAGTGCCAGTTGATTGTCGAATCCAAAGTAGTAAACAAATGTTGCATTGCTCAATTGGCACTGGAACATTCCCAAATAATATGAGTTTCCATCTCCCGTGAATGAAAACCAAACAGACCCATCGTCAGTGCCTTCTTCCCAACACTCTGCGCCCGTCATGTCTGCTTCGTAATCAACGCCAAGACCAGTTACAAGCTCCGTGTCGTCAAAAGGGCCTACGAACTGTGCCGCAGTCGTTGAGCTATTGAATACCTCATCAATGGGGCGCGCGGCAGAACAAACACCGCGATCAATCAGCGGCTCAGCATTCACCGCCCTGAGGCTGAATGTTCCCTCTGAAATCCCCTGGAAAGCATCGTCATCCTCCCAGTTAAAGCCATCAACCATGAGCCAATAGTTCACCCCAGCTTCTGCCGTGAAATTCAAAACAGAATAATACCACCCGAAATTAGCGCTCCAAAAGCCATTCAAATCATCATTGGCCGTGACCAATGTCAAATCATCGCATGTGCCTGAATAAAGCGCTGCTTGCGTGTCGTTTGCATACATTGCAGCACCGGGGCCGTTGTATGTCGTTATTTGGTAGGTTTCGCCATTTCCAGTAAATCGGAACCAAACCGATTGATCCACACTCGGCAAAGTCTCCCCTTCCAAAGGATCAAACCAGTCATCCACTAACCCTGCGGCCAACTCTGATTCGCCTGTGGCTTCTACGTTTGAAAAAGGTCCAACATTCAATTGCTCTCCAAGTTCAGTGCTAAAAATCTCATTGATGTCGATGGCATCAATGCACAAGTCATTCTCCGGCGCTTGGGCAAACGATGCTGCCGCTGAGACAAACACAAACAAAACAGCTAAAACTCCCGTGTAGAAATATTTCATAAAGTAAAGGTTTGAACAAATTTAAGTCTGAAGTTTCCAAGGTTTTTCTAGATTTCAAGTGAATTGGCTAACAATCATTTCTTGCTAAGAAGGATGAATCATCGACCTTAAAGGCGCTTCAATTCACGAACTTGCGACGACAAGAACCCTTTATAATTGCTCAGCTCTTCATTTCATGAAAAACCTTTACCCATTCGCCGCAGGCATTCTTCTGTCTGCAGGCAACGCCTTTGCACAACCTGCAAACGACCTCTGCGCAGATGCTATTGACATCTCCGACCTACTCACCGGCGAAATCGGAGTTGGCGCCGAGCTTGGAACATTCTCCAACATCGATGCCACCGGCGAACCAGAACTTGCAGCAGAACTTGTTGATCTTTGGTTTGATGGTGAATCCGGAGCGGCAGAACCTTCCATTGACCAGTCGGTGTGGTTCCGCTTTACCGGCGATGGCGGTGTCTACCAGATGATCACCGGCAATTGGTGCACGGGAGCAGCCATGTATGCAAACGACACCCAAATGGCACTTTACAGCGGCTCATGTGACGACCTCACTTTGGTTCAGGCCAACGACGACATGGCCTATATGTGGGCCAGTGAATGGGGCTGGTGGTATTCTTTCATCAACTTCAAAGCCGAAGAAGGAGTCGATTATTGGCTCATGGTTGATGGCTACAACCATTATGACGAGGATGCATTTCAGGGTGTCTCAGTCGGATCTTTCTGCCTTGGAGCAATCAATGTTGAACCCATGACCGATCACACCGTTTGTTCAGCTGCTCGAAACATTGACGCATTATTTGAAGACACCTTTGGCGGTGGTGCAGGATACATCGGGCCATTCGATGACTCTCAAGGAGGAAGCGGAATCGGCATGAATACAGATGCCGATTTGCTCGGTACAGAATGTTGGGGCGATGCCACGGATGATGGGTCTGTCTGGTTTTCATTCACAGGGGACGGCAACCCATACACCGTGACTCATTCGCAATGCGCTCCAGAAGACGAAACCTTTGTCTACTACTTCGGTTGGGACAGCCAAATGGCCTTGTACAAAGGAGATTGCGGCGAGCTCGTTCCTGTTGCGTGCTCAGAAGACATCGATCCCGATCAGGGGTGGTGGTGGGCTGAAGTAGGCTTTGATACGGAGGAGGGAGCTGAGTATTTCTTGCGCTATGATGGATTCCATTGGGACAATGGCTTCTACGATTGGTCTGCTGAAGGCGCCTTTTGCCTTCGTGCCAACCTCGGGAACATGAGTGGGCTTTCGGAGAATGATGGAGCATTCATTGCGGATGTTTATCCCAACCCTGCGCAAGGCGCAGTAACATTCTCGTGGTCAGGTAATGATAACGTTGCTGATATTTCCGTTGTCGACATGACCGGAAAGACTGTGTCCACTTTGTCGCAAGTGACTCGAAATCAACAACACAATTTGAACCTTCCTGTTGGTCACTACATCGTGCAAATCATAACCTCCGAGACGGCGGGAACTTCGCGGCTACAGATCGTGAAATAACCGTAAGCGTCACAATGCTTTTTCAAGAGCCCTTGGCGAACAGCTGGGGGCTTTTGCTATTGCATTAAACCTCTGACCTTTCTTTACGTCAACTAACACCATGAGACGTTTCACATCACTCGCGTTTTTGGTCCTCGCGCCGCTTTCCACTGCCTTTGCACAAACCGAAGGCAACAATGTTTTTGGGACCGACCAAGTCCTCGCTGTTGATGTGTCATTCTACGATTCCGATTATTGGTCGTTGCTCAATGACGAGTACGATGGAGATCAGAATTACATCCCGGCGGCAATCAGCATCACCACCTTGGATGGCACCACCGCACTCGATTCAGTCGGCATTCGACTCAAAGGGAATTCGAGCATGATGCATCCCGGTGACAAAAAGCCATTCAAAGTCGACTTCAACCGATTCATTGGCGGTCAATCGTACGATCTCCTCAAAAAGCTCAACTTCAACAACGGGTTCAAAGACCCCACTTTTGTGCGGGAAAAGATCTTCTACGACGTCTGTGAAGCGGCCGGCATACTAGCACCGCGCGCCACTTTTGCAGAAGTAACTTTCAACGGTGCGCCATGGGGATTTTATACCGTTTCAGAGCAAATTGATGACCAGTTCCTCGATCGAAGCATCGGCGATGACGGCGGGCACCTTTTCAAGGCGGGCTCTAATTTTGGCGGTGGCGATGGTGAAGCCAGCCTCGTCTACCTCGGTTCCGACCAATCCGCCTATGAAAACGCCTACGAATTAAAACAGAATGAGAGCGATGATTGGAGTGACCTCATCGCGTTGATTGCGTTCATCAATAACGCGAGCGACGAGGAGTTTGAGGCACAGTTGGGTGATCATCTCGACCTGATTCCCTACCTGCAATCTGCTGCTTTGGACAACTTGTTTTCGAACTTGGATACCTACACGCTTTCAGCTCGAAACTACTACCTCTATCACAACATGACCACAAACCGCTGGCAATGGGTCAAGTGGGATTCAAATGAAACGTTTGGCAGTTACGCGTTCGGGGTGCCCGGGGACATGGCTGAGCTGGACTTGGATTTTGATGGTGGAAATGAAAACAGGCCCCTGCTCGAACGCATCATGGAAAGTGACGTGCTTCGGGAAGCTTATTATGCTGAGATGTGCTGGTTAAGGGAAAATTGGTTCAATTCAGAGTTTCTCGAGCCACGACTCGACGAATTGAAAGCGCTCGTACAGTCTTATGTCTATGCGGACGACAACAAAATGTATTCCAACAATCAGTTCGAAAACAACTTCAATTCCAACCAAGGCGGAATGGGCGGCACACTCTATGGACTCAAGCCATTTATTGCCGATCGTGGCAGTTATGCAGACAATAATCTGGACTGCACCGCCAGCATTGGTTCCTCGGATAATCAGGTCGAATCTCTTTTTGCATACCCCAATCCTGCCAGCGATCAGCTTTTCATCAATGCACCTGGAACGTCCAAAGCGCTCCGGATCTTCAACGCTCAAGGACAGGAAGTGATGACGACGCTGAATAGCGGCCAAGCCACGCTCAACGTTCAACATTGGCCGCGTGGGGTCTACCTCTTGGTGCTCGAAACAACAAAAACAGCACAAACCCAACGCATTGTTTTGCGATAAAACGCTCTTTTTTATCCGTTTTTAGTCGTTTTACGCAGGAAAATGGTGCGAATATGTTCACTTTGAAGCGAAAAAAGGTTTGTGAATCTCGGCACGGTGGCATACTTTTCTGACGCGGCAATTACCCCACTCTTTTCTCGAAATTTTTTTGATCATGAGCAGAAAATGGAATTTTCTGTCACTGACCATTTTGGTGTTGGTGATTTGTTTTTTTGGTGAGGACTACGTCGAATATGTTCCTGGAAACGGCGCATTGGAAATCAACCCTGGCGATACCTCATGGATGGTCGTTGCCAGTGCTTTTGTCTTGCTAATGACACCAGGACTCGCATTTTTCTATGGCGGAATGGTCGACAAAAAGAACGTCATCTCCACAATGCTCCAAAGTTTTGTAGCATTGGGAGTGATCAGTGTTCTCTGGGTTACCGTTGGTTTTAGCTTGTGCTTTGGTGACTCCGTTGGAGGCATTATTGGCAATCCGATGACTCACTTTGCTTTCAACGGTGTGGGATTGGCCCCCAATGGGAAATTTGCTTCCACCATTCCGTTTCTGCTTTTTGCTTTGTTTCAGCTCAAATTTGCCATCATCACGCCAGCGCTCATTACCGGAAGCTTTGCAGGGCGCATTCGTTTCCGGAGCTACATCCTATTCATGGTGCTTTTCTCGTGTGTCATTTATCCGCCACTGGCACATATGACATGGCATCCAGACGGTTTGTTGCGTAACCTCGGAGTGCTCGATTTTGCGGGAGGTACTGTCGTGCATATGTCTGCTGGATTCGCTGCACTGGCTGGGGCCATATTCATGGGGAAACGCAAGGAGATTCATGACCAGCCTGCCAACATTCCCTTCGTCATTCTCGGCACCAGTTTGCTCTGGTTTGGTTGGTTTGGATTCAACGCAGGTTCTGCATTTGCCGCCAATGCGGACGCTGTAAAAGCGTTTGCCAACACCAACCTAGCCTCTGCTACAGCCATGATCACTTGGGTCTTTTACGACCGGTTCATGAATCGTAAAATGTCTGCGCTCGGGGCATGCATCGGGGCGATTGTCGGATTGGTGGCGATCACTCCCGCTGCTGGTTTCGTTTCACTCGGACACAGCATGTTGATTGGATTCATCGCTGCTTTGGTCAGCAATTGGGCCATTCGCTATCAGAAAAAATTAGCTTTAGACGATACCCTTGATGTATTTGCAAGCCATGGAATTGGTGGCGTGGTCGGCATGATATTGACCGGTGTACTGGCCGAAGACGTGGGATTGGTCCACGGGCAAACAGAAGTGTTTCTGATGCACATCGCTACTCTTATCGGGGTGGCAATCTTCGCCTTTTGTGGCAGCTATGGTCTTTACGCGTTGGTCAATGCGATGATTCCCTTGCGTGTGAGTTCAGATCAAGAACAACGCGGTCTTGATTCGTCTCAACACGGAGAAAAATTAGGCTAAATGCCCAATAGCAAAACTTCTTTGAACCAAGCCAAACAACCTGAAACGTCGAGTGTTGCGCGAAATGTGCGACCTTTGCAACCAGCAATGGCGCGATAAAGTGCATTGCTCACTAGAACACTCCCTTTTGAATTCATTTGACGATTTAGGCCTCAGCGCAGATGTGCTCACGGCCATTCATGCGTTGGGTTATGAAACTCCAACGCCCATCCAAGCCGAAGCCATTCCAATTGTATTGGAAGGAAAAGATGTCTTGGGCGTAGCGCAAACTGGTACCGGTAAGACAGCAGCTTTCAGCCTGCCGATGATTCATCGGCTTTCCCAAGACCGCTACTCCGGCCAATTTCAGCCCATCCGAGGATTGATCCTGACTCCTACACGTGAACTGGCTATCCAAATCGAGGAAAACATCCTCGAATATACGAAGCACGTGAAGCTCCACACGGCCACAATTTTTGGCGGAGTGAATCAGAAAAGCCAAGTGCAAAAATTGCGGCGAGGCGTCGACATCGTCGTGGCTACCCCCGGTCGATTGATTGACCTGCAAGAACAAGGCCACGTGAACCTCAAGCACTTGCAGTACTTCGTTTTGGATGAAGCAGATACCATGATGGACATGGGGTTCATCCACGATTTGCGACGCATCATCAAACACATTCCCAAGGAGCGCCAATCGTTGTTTTTCTCAGCGACCATGCCGCCCAATATTTTGGAATTCGCCAACACCATGTTGCGCAATCCTGTGCGAGTGGAAGTTGCTCGCGAAAGCACCGCTGCAGAGACCGTTGATCAACAAATGATGTTTGTCATGCAAGCAGAGAAGCGAGACTTGCTCGTGCATTTGCTTCAGAAGCCTGAAGTTGAAACAGCCTTGGTTTTTATGCGGACGAAATATGGCGCAGACAAGGTGGTTAAGTACTTGACCAAAAACAAACTCAATGCCGCGGCCATTCACGGCAACAAAACCCAACCGCAACGAGAACGTGCCATGCAGGGATTCCGCAAAGGCACGATCACCATACTTGTTGCCACGGACATCGCCGCCCGTGGAATTGACGTGAGCGGTGTGAGCCATGTGATCAATTTCGAAATTCCAAACATCTCAGAAACGTATGTGCATCGAATTGGTCGAACGGGCCGTGCCGGAGCATCAGGCGTAGCTTGGTCATTCGTAAACGAGGCTGATGAACGGAAATTCATGTCGGATATCCAGCAATTGATGAAGCGTGAGGTCCCGTTGATCACTGATCATCCTTGGCACTTGGCAAAACCGGCGCTTGATTTGGACATTAACAAACCCGGTCAACGACCACAAGCACCTGGCTCAGGAGGGTCCAAGAAAAAGAAGAAAAAGCCATTCAACCACGGCAAGCCTCGTCAAGGCGGTGCAGGCAAAAGTGGTGGTGGATCTGGCAACCGTTTCCGCTCTGATCGTGACGGAGGAAGCGCACCACGTCGCGAAGGCGGAGGAGGTCAAAGCGATCGACGCGGTGGCTCGGGTGGAGGTCAGTCCGACTCTGGGCGATCTTACCGAGGCAAAGGAAAATCTTCCGGCGGAAACTCCGGAAACAACTCCGGAAACAACTCCGGCGGAAACTCCGGCAACCGCGGGGGACAAAATGATTCCCGCTATAGCCGGCGGTAATTCCCGCTCAAATTTTCGGACATGAAAAGCCCCGACCAAGGAATTGGCCGGGGCTTTTTATTGGGCAATGCGAATCGTTATCGCGTTACCGAAATACGCTGAGACTCTCCGTCAATTTGCATCACGTATGTGCCGCTAGAGACATCGCTCAAGTCTACTGAAAACTGACCTTGAATTCCCACCAATGGCCATTGGCGAATGAGTCGGCCATCCAAAGAATACAATGAAGCTTGGATAGCTGAGGTCTTCAAATCGATGGTTGTCAAACCGCTTGTCGGATTAGGGAAGATTGCGAATGAAGCCTCGATCATGGTCGATTCCTCAACGCTTTCCACTTCACCGAAGCCCAAGGCTGCATACATGCGCGGGGCAGTGTACGCTTGAATGATGTCCATCCAAGGCAATGCCTCTTCAGGGCCCATCGTTGGGTTCAAAGACAGTTGTGTGGCAGCAATGTTCGAACCGTTTGCGGTATCGACCATCTGCGTCATTGCAACATCCCACCACTGCCAAGGCGAACTGTCAAAAGGCTCCGTTGGAGCTCCATCGACATAGCTGTTCAATACTGGGTACAAACCATCCATTCCTTCGTTGATTTCATTCGCCGCAAGGGATACGTCATCCGCCAAATTAAGTGACTGAAACACATTGTTATTGTTCGGACTCTCAAAAGAGTTGATCAATGTGTGCACACCATAGGCACCCGTCACCTCAATCACAGGTTCTTGAGTCGTTGGTACAACCAAAACGCCTGTGCCGTATGGGGCAAACGGATCGTGCGGGCAATGAAAGCTCACCATTGCGGGATCGCCTGAGTCCAACCATTTGTCAGAACCCAAAGCACCACCCATATTCATTTGGAAGTTGAATTCCGAGCTGTATTCAGGGTAGTGACCAATGCACAACTGCAAACTGTCTGGCGTATATCCGTCATTCTTGGCTTCAGGGTCACCGTTGACCGCTTCAATGACCATTGGAATGGAAGAACCGTCTCCTGGATCATACCAAAAAACCTCGATCGGGCTTCCTTCGTTGTCCAGAATGATGTCGTTGTAATCTGCAATGGCTGCTGAAGCCAATGTGATGTATCCGCCCGTGCCGTCACCAAACATGGCAATCTTGTCCGGGTCAATGCCAAAGGTGTTGTCCATCTCAGCCGCGTTCATGCGAAAGAATCGAGCAGCAGTGCGCGAATCTTGTACACCGCGATAAGCGGCATTGATCAATTGAAATGTTCGCTCTACTTGGGTCCCAGCTAGTGGGTTCCAACCGAGGCGGTAGTCCACTGACGCTGTTACATAACCCATGCGAGCAAATCGCTCACATAACTCCACAACTGCGCTGTCTTTGCGGGTGCCGAGCGCGGAACCGTTCAGGTATTGCGGTAAGAAGTTTCCTGTATGGAAAACCAAGATCAAGGGACGAGCCGTTTCTTCGTCGCCTTCAGGCTCATAGACGTCCATGAATTGTGGAATCGCCATGGGAGGCATTCCTTGCAGAGCTGGCAACACAGAGATGTTGGCCGCGTATTCAACGTCTTCAGTAACAACTACGTTATCAAAGATTTCATCTAAGTAACGCTCTTGGGCGTGCAATCCGATTGCAGCGAACACCATCAACAGGGTAAAAATTCTTTTCATGCTTTTAAGCTTTGTTTCAAAGGCAATGTACACAGCCCTGGAGTGCAGAATAGCCCAAAGGTCCGTCCGCTTTCCACCATGGTTATCAACAATTCAGCAGCCAATCCAAGTGTGATTCTTTGCCGTGTTAAACCCTATCGTTTTCATTTCGTCTACCTTCCAGACAAACCCTACTCCCCATGAAGCGCCTCCTTCAAATCTTTTTATTCCTTCCAATTTTCTGCTTTTCTTGTCATCAGATGTTCGCTCAACCAGAGCTCGATTCTTGGTTGATCAATACCGATGGTGCTACAGGCGACTATTACCTCAACAACGGCAACCTGATGGACAATGGCATCGAATGCGATGTGCAATTGGTGCAATTCTCAAATGACAATGTCTACCTGCACGCCTCAGGAGTTCCAAGGTATGCAACCGCTCCTTTTGGCGATGGAAACCCGTCTCAAGCGCAAAATGCGGATTATCTGTTTCGCATTCCGCGCAATCCAGAGGAAGGGCCTTCTGGAGGAACGGCCACAGGGCTGGGTCATACTGCTGTGCTGATCAATGGGGTTCCCACATTCAATGCGATGGATGCGTTTTCTTACAACAACCAAAACAACTGGCATCAAAACGGTGGTTTTTTTGAGTTGGCAGGATTTGACTGCGCAAAGGGACATCCCGCCATGGGCCGTTACCACCATCACTTGGTGCCTTCTCCTTTCAGCAATTCAATGGACGTGATCAATTCGGTTTGTGATGATTATCCAAGTGAAGGCCTCTTGGAACTTGATCCAAATGTGCACAGCCCCATCATAGGGTTCGCTTTTGACGGCTACCCTATTTATGGCCCTTTTGGATTTGCAAGCGAAGATGGAACAGGCGGGATTGTCCGCATAGAAACAAGTTATGCGTTGCGCGAGATTGAAGTGAGGCACACATTGGCAGATGGGACTGTTTTGGCTCCCAACCAATATGGCCCAGATGTCGGTGAACTTGTCACTCCGGCAATCCCGCCAGGAGCGCAGCCCGTCGCGGCGGTTCTGGGAGCCTACATCGAAGACTTTGAGTATATCCCATTGCAAGGACACCTGGATGTTTTCAATGGCCGGGAATGTGTAACCCCCGAATATCCTGAGGGCACGTATGCCTACTTTGCTACTGTCGATGAAAATTGGAACCCTCAGTACCCTTACTTTTTCACCGCTTACCGTGGGGTCGTAGCCACAGATAATTTTGGCATGGGTGGGCCCGGTGGGCCTAGCGGAACCAATGTAACCATTGACGAACCCGTCGAGGATTATGATCCAACATCCTCGGTCTGGAAACAACCCGAAACGCAATGGATCTTCTACCCAAATCCTGCCCAGTCGCAAATTACCGTTCAAGGGCTCGCTGCCCCAACACGCTTTCAAATTTACGATGCCTCCGGGCGCATGGTTGGAGAGCAAATATTGACGGAGCGCCAACCGTGGAGCATCCATGAGCTCAGCAGTGGAAGCTACGTAATTGCGTCTGAAAATGGGGTTCGCAAAAGCCTACACATCATTCGTTGATGAACGCCTATCGTCTCAGCTTGTGTTCTGGTTTTGCTTGCTTTATCATGACTTCAACGAGCATCGCCCAAGGCCAGTACACTTGGAATCATGATGTTGCCTGGATAGATCAAGGCTGGTGGTTGGGGGGTGAGGGCTTTTGGCAACAACCTGTTGGCCTGACTCAGTGGCAAAATGCACTGGCGATTGCCAGCGAAGCTTTTGATTCAGATGGAAATTCAGAACCAATGGTGTGGCGCGTGGAGGCCGATGGACAAACATCTGCACTCCCTATGCCAAGCTTTGATTCGCTCGAAATCGAACTGAAACACATTCGCGATGATGCTGCGGGCAACCTTTGGGCATTGGCCAATGGAATCGGTATGGATTTGGGAGAAAACAAAGGGCTTTCTTCGGAATGGATGCAACTTAAATGGAGTGAAAATGTGGGCTCCGAGCCAGAAGTCACCTGGCTTTCTTTTGGATCTCCGTTTCAATCCGTTCTTGGGTGGGCTGAACCAACCACAACGTCCAATTCTGCAGGACTGGCCGTAGGCTATGTTCTCGACCCTTGCTGCTTTCACAAAGAAATGCCAGCCTTGGCTCTGATGGATGAAAGTGGGGGCACTCAATCGGGTTTTGGAACCGGTGGGGCACTCATTGTCGACCTGAGCGATTCCAGTGTATCTGACACCCTCGGAATCGACAATGGATTGAATCGACACGAAGTTGGTGGATATTACAACTGTGCCGCTGCGGGGCCAAATGGAAGCTGGTATGCTGCAGGAGCTTATTCCAACGCGTATCACTACGAGTTGCTTTTGGCAAAGCATTTGGCCAATGGCGAACTTGATCCCGAATTTGGAACGGAAGGATGGGTGCACTTAAATCTTAGCCCAGGTCAAAACCACAGCGCAAAATCCATCGCGGTTCAAGAAGGGACAATTGCTGTAATCCTGGAACATGAAACCACCGATGAGTTGGCAGCTGGATGGAATCAAATCACATTCGATTTCAACGGCGCAGCGCTGTCTATGCAAACCCTTGAATTCGATGAAAGCTGGTCTTCAAACGGACTTTTATACTTGCCCAATGCTGATGTTGTGGGCATCGGAACCAATCCCAATGAAGGCATGCAAGGAACCTACCTCATTGATGTTTTCAGCAATGATTTAAGCAACATCCAACTTGCCACAGATGAAGCATGGGATAGCCAATGGCTGCATGCACTCGGCGTATATCATGAAGGTTGGGAACGATTGGTTGCCGTCGGTCAATGGGAACACGGCGCCTCTGATCGGCCGTTGTTGGCGACGCGATGGAGCGCCAGCATCAGCCAAACCGTTTTTGAAACAAGCGCCGTGAGCCAAAACATTTCAATGCCATTTCCAAATCCTGCAGTGGCAGGCGGGCTTTTGAATGTGCCGGATATTGCACAGGCATCTGGGAATCACCATTGGAGCCTTGTGGATCAAACCGGCAGAGTGATTGCCTTGGAATGGCTGGAATCCTCGAAGCAAATCTGCCTTCCGGCCACTTTAAATCCCGGGCATTATTTTCTTGTCCACGCATCACGCACCCGCCATTGGCAATTGATGATTCATTGATATCCTGTATATTTCAGCATGGAAAAACGACAGAAAAGACATCTTTTGACCTTCGCTTTTGTGGCGACTTTCTTCATCCCATTGCAAAGCCTCATGGCCCAAGACGGCATTGGCTTTCCTAAACCAGATGTGGTTGAAGTCGCCGAGGTCATGCCAGTGCTCGAAAGCTGTGCGGCCCTCGAAGACAGGACAGAGCGAGAAACCTGCTCCAATCAGGGCATGATGGAGTACATCATGGGAAATCTCACCTATCCTCAAATCGCCCGAGACAAGGGCATCGAAGGAACTGTTTACGTTCAATTCGTAGTCACCAAAAAAGGATCCATCGGATCCGTCGAAATCGTCCGAGGTCCTGATTTGCTTCAAAAAGCAGCCTTCTCGGTGATTCAATCGCTTCCGAAATTCGTTCCAGGAACCGATCAAGGAAAAACTGTGGATGTGCAGTACGTGCTTCCCATTCGTTTTGCCCTTGGTGAATGAGACTTCTGAGTCGGCTCGATTTTATTTTTCTATTGGCCATCCCTGCGGTGTCATTGTTGTTCGGTTGCAAAGCTGAGCCCAAAACCATCATCCTTAAAAAAGCAGACACCAAAGCTGTCGCAGATGTTGTGGTGCGCAAAGAAGTCCGTTCACTGGCATTTGGCAGTTGTGCTCAAGCAGAAAAGCCAATGCCCGTTTTGGATGTTGCTATCCAACAAAATCCCGATCTATTCATCTGGTTGGGAGACAATGTGTATGGTGATTCGCAGGATATTTCAATCCTCAAAAAAGCATATCAAACTCTCGGAGAGAATCCATTTTTTCAACGACTTGATTCTGCAACCCGATTGCTTGCAACGTGGGATGATCATGATTACGGATGGAACGATGCAGGAAGACATTATCCCCTAAAAGAAGCCTCAAAGGAAGTTTTTTTGGACTTTTGGGATGACCCTCGCGATGCTCCTCGCAGGCAGCGAGAAGGAATTTATACGAGCTACTTATTCGACGGGGGAAAGCAAGATGTCATTGTCATCTTGCTAGATACCAGGACTTTTCGAGACGACTTGGTGCGATCGCAAAGCATCCTGCTTGAGGGCAGCCAAGGATTCACTTATATGGCTGATTATGAACCCCATCGGAATTTAGATTCGACCTTGCTTGGTTCAGAACAATGGCGCTGGCTAACAAAGCAATTGGAAGTTGAGGCCGACTATCGCGTCATCGCGTCATCCACTCAGTTTGGCGTTGAATGGAACGGCTACGAGTCCTGGTCTAATTTCCCAAGTGAGCAAAGAAAAATGCTCCAATTACTCCAGGAGGCCAATCAAAAGACAAGCCGCCAAATTCCTACCGTTTTCATTTCAGGAGATGTCCACTACTCAGAAATTTCCAAGCTTCCCAAGTTGGAAGGAGGCGCTGACTTGAACCTTTATGACGTCACCGCCAGTGGCGTCACGTCAGTATGGGATTTTGCAACCAAAAACTCAAACCGAGTTGCTGGCCCTATCATGGAAAACAATGTGGGAATCCTGCAGCTGGGTAGACCTGGAAAGGCACAAATTTCAGCCGAAATTTGGGACGTGTCAGGACAATTGCGCATTGAACATTCCGTTCTTCCTTAGCCCCTGAACATAATTGGATCCAATGGAGTCACAACGCATTCTCATCATCACTTCCGCCGTCCTTACCATGGTTTGCATCGGACTCGGACTGCAATTGTATCAAACAAACCAGACCGTTACAGAGGTACAAGCTGACAACACGGCGATTTCTCTGGAGCGCGACCAAGTTCTTTTTGATTTGGAAAAAATGCGTTTTAGTTATGACACGCTGAGCACCGAAAACGCACTTATGCTCGCGCAAATGGCTGATCAGAAGAACGACATCGATCGGCTCGTGCAGCAGGTGAAAAATGGCAATTGGTCCCTCGCCCGAGCCAAGAAAGAAGCTGAAACCCTTCGCGGCATCATGAAAGGTTATGTAGCAACCATCGATTCACTCAATCAATTAAACCTCGCACTCATCGACGAAAATGATCAGATGCGAGCACGGGTAGAAGAGGTGCAAGAGCGAAACGCAAATTTGGTCGAGCGCCAGGAGAACATGGAAGAGATGATCACGGCTGGGCAGACGTTGCAAGCAGCAGAATCCTCAGCAGAGGGCATTCGAATTCTCAGCAACGGACGCCAGCGGCCCACAACCCGTGCCGCTCGATTGAGCATGGTCCGCGTCTGTTTCACGCTATTGGAAAATCGAATCGCAAGCGCGGGTTCCAAGACCTTGCATTTGCAGGTAAGCAACGAAGCAGGTCAAATTCTCATGGGCGAACAGTCAGACAATGCCAATGCTTTGGGAAACCCCGTGAGTGCAACAAGGGAAGTGGACTACAACAACGAGCGCATCGAAGCCTGCATTTTCTTCATTCCTGCCTCCAAAAACATCACGGCTGGAGTGTACACCATCCGCATCCTCCAAGGAAACGAAATCATTGGTGAAACCCAGTTGGTGCTCTCCTAAACCAATTTTACCATTTTGGGCACGTATTGCAATTCCGTTTGCCCTTGGGTTTGTGATCCCCGCCAATGAGGTATCCCAGTGCAAAAGCAGCTTCAGCATACCCCAAGCTCTGTTTTGCTCCTGCATCCGTAGGCCCTTGAAGTCGTATCCAAGGCAATGTGACTGCACCTGCATGGCCAGTAGCTTGAATGAAAAAACGACGATGAACCTGCATTCTGAGCCCAGCGTGCAATCCAATCCCCAGTCCCGATAGGTGTTGAGCATTTTTTTGCCGATCTCCAGACCACGTGAAATCCGTGCTGCAAACCACGACCCCTAATCCCACTGCCTCAAACATTGAAAGCATGAATTGATCGTTGACAGATCGCCACAAATCCGTTTGGTGTTCCAAGCTGAATCGGACAAAGTTCATTCCATCGCTGTGTTCCAAATTAAACCCCTGTCCCCACCAAAGGGAATCGCCACTCCATTCGGTCAAGGCACCAGGAGGCATCGCGTCGTCTGCGACCATGTCAGCGCTACCTGCGTATCCATCGGCCACAACCCACTGCTTCTTGAGTTTGTATTTCATGTGGTCCCATCCGGCAGACACCCACCAATTTGGAGCAACACGTTTGCCAAAGCGCGCATTGAACTGCGGAATGGTAAATAAACCCGGATGAAAATAGACTTTCGCCTGAAAACGCTCAGGCATGTCATTGGCCTGTGCATCCTGCAAAGTCACGTCAAACGCTTCGCCAGAAGGACCCGTTCCCCACATCTGCACATCCGAAGTGGTATACGCCGACCGATTGTAGCCCCATGAAATGTACCATTCATCTGAAGTAAATCCTTGCCCATTGGCTTGCTGAACGCAGGCCAAAATGGCGCTCACACAACAACTGCAAATCAAAATGCTTCTTCTGAGAATCATGTCGCGAAGTTAGTTCGTTGAAGGGGTTCTTCGCTTTCAAATCAACATGAAATGAATGCAACAGAACGCGGACGTTGGGGAGAAACTTTGGCTGCTATTCACCTGGAAACCGCTGGAATACAGATCCTAGAGCGCAATTGGCGCAAAGGGAGATTTGAGATTGACCTCATCGGAAGACTAGCCAACACATGGGTTTTCGTCGAAGTAAAAGTCCGGAAATTTGGATATGCGGAGACCGCCTTTGAATCCATCGACCTTTACAAGCAGCAACGAATCATAAGTGCTGCCGACCGTTTTTTGAAACATCAAGAACGTCAGTCAGATGCCATACGTTTTGACATTCTCTGCATTGAATATGGCCATGAAAATCACCGGATTCAACACATTGAAGATGCGTTCATTTGCATGCCTTGAATGGAATATCTTTGCCTCATGAAGAAGCAGAATTCCGGTCGTGCCGGAGCCCGGTCCTCGCAAGCGTCTCGCTCGAAACCCAGCGAAAGCCGTTCAAGCACCAATCGTCCAGATTCCAGCCGTTCAAAAAGCAAGCCGGAAGCAGGAAAAAGGTCGGGGCCAGGAAAAAAGTCGGATCAAAAAACCAACTTTAGACCGGACGGTCCAGGCGGCAAACCTCGAGGAGGATCAACCTTCCGAAAAGGCGGGAAGCCCGTAACCCGGCAAAAGCCACTTGCCGCCCTTGGCGGTCCCATGCGATTGAATCGTTTCATCTCGAACGCTGGTGTTTGCTCGCGCCGTGAAGCCGATTCACTGATCGAATCAGGTGTGGTAACCGTGAATGGAGAAATCATCATTCAGATGGGGCACAAAGTGAACATCTCGGACAGCGTCCAAGTCGGTGGCGTCACCATCCGTCCAGAAGCAAAGCGTTACATACTGCTGAACAAGCCGAAGGGGTTTGGAACCTCCATGGCCGATGCCAAAGCCAGAAGAGGTGTCCATGAATTGGTTCAAAAAGCATGCAAGGAGGAAATCCGATCGATTGACAAGCTGGACAGAGAAAGCACCGGATTGATGTTATTCACCAATGATGAAGAGCTCATGGTCAGGCTCAATCATCCGCAATCGGGAGCGGCAAAGCTTTATCACGTCATTCTCGCTGAACGCGTGCAACCCAATCACTTGGAACAGCTGAAAGAAGGAATCATCGTTGACAAAGGATTCGTAAAAGCCACAGAGGCTGAATTCGCCAATGACGAAAGAACACACATCGGATTGAAACTAACATCCAGCAGAAGCCGTATAGCCCGGAGGATGCTTGAAGAGCTAAGCTACCATGTCGTTAAGGTTGATCGTGTGACCATTGGACCTCTCACAAAAAAAGACGTCCCGCGCGGAAGCTTTCGACATTTGACTGAAGCCGAAGTGAACCTTTTACGAATGAGCAGTTAATATGATATGAATAGCCTTGTCATCATACCCACCTACAATGAAATCGAAAACATTCAGCGAATGCTGGATACAGTGATGGCATTGGACCCTGCATTTCACGTGCTAATTGTTGACGACGGTTCACCTGATGGCACCGCAAACGTGGTCAAAGAGAATCAAAAAGCATACGACCGAATTCATATTTTGGAGCGCTCTGGAAAGCTCGGTTTGGGAACCGCTTACATCGCAGGATTCAGGTGGGCACTAAAACAAGGGTACGATCTCATCTACGAGATGGATTGTGATTTCTCGCACAATCCAAAAGACTTGGTGCGACTTCGCAAAGCTTGCATGCAAGGCGCAGGAGTCGCTGTCGGTTCCCGATATACAAGCGGTGGAAAGGTCAGCAATTGGCCTATGGGTCGGATTTTGATGAGTTATTTTGCCTCTGTGTATGTCAACACTGTCCTATGGCTCGGCGTTCGTGATAGCACCGCAGGCTTCAAGTGTTACCGACGAGAAGTGCTTGAGCGCATTGATTTGAGCCGCATTCAATTCATTGGATATGCCTTTCAAATCGAGATGAAATACAATGCCCGACAGCTCGGGTTTAGCATCGAAGAAGTGCCCATCACGTTCATCGACCGTGAACTGGGAACAAGCAAAATGAGCATGAACATCTTCCGAGAAGCATTCATTGGCGTGCTTCAAATGCGCTTTCGAAAAGTCACTCCCAATCCGGATTCCAAACCCTGAATTTATCCATGATTCCACAGCCCACCCGATTCGTCGGAGCCAGCGTCGTAAATGAAGGCAAAGTCACATCCACTGATGTGTTAATCGGAAGCGATGGCACCATTGCGGCCATCGGCGAAGGTTGCAACACGCATGATGAAGCTTCCAAAGCGATTCAAATTGATGCCTCAGGACTGTGGCTAATGCCCGGTTGCATCGACGACCAAGTTCACTTTCGAGAACCCGGCCTGACCCACAAAGGGGAAATTGCCACCGAATCCGCTGCAGCTGCAGCAGGCGGCATCACATCCTTCATGGAAATGCCAAACACAGTGCCTCAGGCACTAACCCAAAATCTCCTTCAAGACAAGTACGACCGCGCCGACGAAGTGAGCGCCGTCAATTATTCTTTCTTCATGGGCGCTTCCAACACCAATTTACAGGAAGTGTTGAAGACGGATCCGCGTCGCATTTGCGGTGTCAAAGTATTCATGGGCTCCTCCACAGGCAACATGCTCGTCGATGATCGCGAAGTATTGGAGGCTGTTTTCAAAGAAAGTCCTACCCTGGTAGCGACTCATTGCGAGGACGAGGCCACGATTCGCCGAAACATTGAAGCTGCACGTGCTCGTTATGGTGAGGCGGTTCCCATCGGGCAGCACCCCATCATCCGTAGCGCCGAAGCATGTTATCGCTCGTCTTCCATGGCCATGGAACTCGCCACAAAATGGAACACGCGTCTGCATATCCTGCACATTTCAACGGCACGAGAAGTTGCACTATTCCGCAACGATATTCCATCCATTGAGAAGAAAATCACCGCTGAAGCCTGCATTCATCACTTGTGGTTTACCGAGGCAGATTATGAGCACAAAGGGACCCACATCAAATGGAATCCCGCTGTGAAAACAACCGCTGATCGGACCGCAGTGCGTGCCGGAATCCTCGATGGCCGGATTGACGTGGTCGCTACCGATCATGCGCCCCACACCCTCGAAGAAAAAAACAATTCCTATTTCCATGCTCCGTCTGGAGGACCTTTGGTTCAACATGCGTTGCCAGCAATGCTTGAAATGGTTCACCAAGGCTTGTTGCCTGTCCAAGATGCCGTCAATTTAATGGCACATCGGGTCGCTGATATGTTTCAAATTGAAGGCCGGGGCTACATCCGACCCGGATACAAAGCAGATTTGGTTCTGGTTGACCCCAACGATCCTTGGACCGTTTCCCGAAGCAACATCCGATACAAATGCGGCTGGTCGCCCTTTGAAGGCACGACGTTCAAATCCAGAGTGCGCGGCACTTGGGTCAATGGTGTGCAAGTTTACAACGGCAGTGACGTGCTCACCACTCACGGAAACCATGCAGGGGAAAGATTAACCTTTGATCGATGATTCGGTCACGACACATTCCCGGTATTTTTATGCTGCTCGCTGCGCTCGGTATCGTTGCTTGCACAAATCATGAACCTCCAAAATCTGACGCTCAGAATTTGATTGCACGCGACACGTTTGTGCAGGTGTTGACAGAAGTTCATCTGATTGAAGGTGTCAAAAAACAACGCTTGATGCGCGACGATGAACAAGGGTTGATCATCCTGCAGCATTACGTTGAGCTATTCGATCGCTTCGACGTCAATGAAGAACGTTTTAAGAGCACCTACCAATGGTGGTATCAGCACCCTGCAGAAATGGACGGATTGCTCGAAGAAGTTAGTGAGGCGCTGTCAGAACTCGAGCGCGCTACCAACGCATCTCACTGATTGCACTACTTGGTTGCTCCCAAATCTCCAAGCACGTATGGTGCAGTTTTCTCAATCGTGCTTTGAATGGATTCGTACTCCCATGCGCATCCTTTGCGCTCCAATGTGCGCTCCAAAAAATCAGATTCGTACGCATGTACCTTGTTGGTGTTTTGCACGGACTCGCGCGTGATGGGGGAATTTCTTCCTGTCACAATTTCAAGCACACGTCCGCAGCGCCATGCCAATCCCATCATCCAACTTCGCAACCTGTGCACCGGAGGGCGCGTGGATAAGGCTTCGGCCATCCATGTGAGAACTTGACGATAAGGGAGGTTTTCTGCGCAAAGCATGTACCGTTCGTTCCAACATTCGTGCGTTGCAAGCAGATGACACGCTCGAGCAACATCCGTTGCTGAAACAAAACCATTGCTGCCTGACGGAAACCACTGAAAGCCCTTGTGCGCAAGCGCAAACATCGTGGAAGAGCTCCGCGCAAAATCTCCGGGACCCAAAATGATGACCGGATTGACCACAAGCACTTTCAATCCCTCTTCCTTGCCACGCCAAACCTCGATCTCTGCCAAATACTTGCTGCGTGCATAGTGCGTCACGTCCGCCCCCTCCTCGAAAGGCACGCTTTCATGCACAGGTTCGCCTTCTTTTCGCCCCAAAGCGGAAACCGAACTCACGTGAATCAACTCGCCCGTGCCGAGGTGAAGCATGCTGTTCACAAGCTTTGCTGTAGCATCACGATTCACTTCCATCATTCGATCAGCATCGCGGTGATGAAAAGAAACCACTGCAGCACAATGGTAAACCCGTGAGCAACCCTGAAGCGCCTCCTCCAATCGTTCAACGTCCCACAATTCTGCTTCAAACCACTCCAACTCCGACGTGTTCACCTCCTTCTTTTGAAGAAAATCCAAAACTTGCTTCCGGTCAGAAGACGGTCGGTGCAACGCCCGAACCTGCTCGCCTGCGGCCAACAGTACTTCTAGCAAATGCCTCCCGACCAATCCCGTTCCTCCTGTGATCAAAACCATGTTGCGAAGTTAGTTGGAGATTCCGCCCGAAATTTGCAGTACCTATGGCGAAATCCGAACACATCAGACAAATACTTGCGCGGCTCCCGCAGCAACCTGGTGTGTACCAATATTTCGATGATTCCGATCGGATCTTGTACGTCGGCAAAGCCAAGAACTTAAAAAAAAGGGTGGCCAGCTACTTTACGAAACAAAATCACAACGGAAAAACACGCTTGCTCGTAGCGAAAATCAAGGACATTAAATGGCTCGTTGCGCCCTCAGAAGCTGATGCCTTGCTGCTCGAAAACAGCCTCATCAAAGAACACCGGCCGCTCTACAACATCCAGCTCAAGGACGATAAAACGTACCCGTTCATTGTCGTAAAAAAAGAGCGCTTCCCTCGGATTTTTCCAACCCGCCGGCTTATCAAGGATGGCAGCGAATACTTCGGGCCTTTTCCCAGTGTGAAAACAATGCATACCGTGTTGGAGCTCTGCCGCAAACTTTATCCAATTCGGACTTGTGCGCTCGCTTTGAGCGAGGAGAACATTGAAAAAGGCAAATTTCGAGTTTGTCTAGAATATCATATTGGCAATTGCAAAGGCCCTTGTGTCGGGAAACAAGAGGAGGAAGATTACAAAAAGAGCATCGCTGCTATCCGGCACTTGTTGCGAGGAAATCTCAGTGAGGTGGTTCAAATGCTGGAAAAAAGCATGCAAGAAGCCGCAGAAGATTTCCGGTTTGAAGAGGCTGAACAATTCAAAATGAAACTTGCCTCGGTAAAGAAGTACCAGGCTAAAAACACCATTGTGCACCCCGGCATCGATGATGTGGAAGTCTACACGGTGGTTCAAGACTCCCGATGCGCCTATGTCAATTTCCTAAGAATTCTCAAAGGCACGATAACAAAGGGTCACACATCGGAGGTGAAGCGAAAATTGGGAGAAGAACCGAAAGAAATTCTCGAAGCGGCAATCGTGCAAATGCGGGACAAATTTGGAAGTGATTCACCGCTCATCTACACACCGTTTGCAATCGACTTGCCTTTGGAAGGCGTTTCTTATCATGTTCCACAACGCGGGGACAAACTGAGGTTGGTGGAGATGTCCGAACGCAATGCGCGATTTTTCATGCGTGATCGGCAAAAGCAGTTGGAGCAAACCCATCCCGAAGCAGCAAGCCAGCGATTGTTGGAAACGGCCAAGGAAGATCTGCGGCTCAGCGAATTGCCGGTGCACATCGAATGCTTTGACAACTCCAACATCCAAGGAACAAACCCTGCCTCCGCTTGTGTGGTGTTTAAAAATGGCAAACCCGCAAAGTCCGATTACCGAAAATTCAACATACGCACTGTAGATGGACCCGATGATTTTGCATCGATGACAGAGGTTGTGCACCGTCGCTACAGCCGATTGCTCAAAGAAAATGAGCCGTTGCCTCAGCTCATTGTAATCGATGGCGGTAAAGGGCAGCTCAGCCATGCGTTAGAAGCATTGGAGTCGATTGGGCTTCGAGGCAAGATTGCAATCATCGGGATTGCTAAACGATTGGAAGAAATTTATTACCCGGGCGATCAGCACCCCCTTTACTTGGACAAGCGCTCTTCCACTTTGAAGTTGATCCAACACCTTCGAAACGAAGCGCACCGTTTCTCTCTCGAGCACCATCGCAAACGCAGAAGCAAAGCCGCCCTTCGCTCTGAACTAGACGAGATCAATGGGGTTGGGCCAAAAACTCGCCACGAATTGATGGCACATTTTAAAACCGTAAAAGCGATTAGCGAGGCATCCATTGAAGCCCTGAACCAAGCCGTAAATCTCAAAGTTGCGCGCGCAGTCAACGCGCATTTCAATGCCAAAAAATAGCCTGTTTCAATCCAAAAATCGGCCTTTCACGGTCGAATCCAGATGCAAGGCGCAGGAATAGTTCGAAGCGCGGTGACGGTTACGAGCCACAATATCGTACAAGCCGTTTGTCCAATAATCAGGTATCACGGCCAGCCCAAACCGAGCAAGAAAACCCAGAGGATTTCGAAGTTCTCGGGCTAAAATTTTAAGGCCTGCTGCTCTTGCATGTGCTGTGTTTCCATCCCAAACCAACAATGATGCATAAGGCGCTTCGACCTGTTTCGGCGACAATCGTGTTCGAGCGGCTTCGCCTTGCAAGGGTGCAAAATGCACCTGACACTGCTCGCGTTCCCATCGCAAAAATCGAACAACGGAGCGGTTGCACAGCCCACATTCGCCATCGAAAAATAGAATCACCATGTGAATTTGGAATCGGTCATGCCCTGTGCCAAAGCATGATAACCCTGCACCAATTCTTCCACAACTTCTGCTGCAGAAACAATGGAGTGGATTTGACCGCTGACTTGGCCAATCTCCAATTCGCCTTCATCCATATCACCTTCAAACATGCCCCGCTTGGCGCGACCACGGCCCAATAATTTCGACAGGGTTTCTGGATCAGCACCTTCCGATTCTGCTTTGGCAACTTGCTGAGCAAAAGCATTTCCCAACAAACGAACTGGAGTGAGAGGCTTGAGTCGCAAAGCTGTGTCTCCTTCGCCTGCTGCAACGACACGCTCTTTAAACGCAAGATGCGCCGAAGATTCAATCGTAGCAACAAACCGACTTCCAATTTGCACGCCTTCTGCTCCCAAGGCTAAGGCCGCTAAAACAGCCCGGGCATCACCGATGCCTCCTGCTGCAATCACCGGAACGTCCAACGCATCAGATACTGCCGGAACAAGGCACATCGTCGTGGTTTCTTCCCGTCCATTGTGTCCTCCGGCTTCAAAACCTTCCGCCACAACTGCATCCACCCCTGCTGTTTGAGCTTTCAAAGCAAACTTCACACTGCTCACCACATGAACCACTTTTATGCCATGCAACTTGAGGTGCTCCGTCCAAGTTTTTGGATTTCCAGCGCTCGTAAAAACAATGGGAACTCCCAATTCAACAATCGAAGCCATGTGCTCTTCAATCGAAGGGTAGAGCAATGGGACATTGACCGCAAACGGCTTGTCGGTTGCGGCCTGGCACTTCTTGATTTGATCTCGCAACACCTCTGGATACATGGATCCCGCACCAATGATGCCCAAACCTCCTGCATTTGAAACGGCGCTAGCCAATTCCCAACCACTGCACCAAATCATGCCCGCCTGAATGATGGGGTACGTGATGCCAAATAGTTTTTGAATGCGGTTCATGTTCGATTCGTATCGGATCAAGGTCGAAACAGCTCCAAGTTAGCTTTTTCAGCAGCATCGTTGCGCACGTGGCTCTTGAAAAAATCACGGGCCTTTTCAGACATAACCTTCCAATTCCCTTCTTCCATGCCAAATGCTGCTGAAAGGCCAGATTTCCAAGCTTCTTCATCCAGCGGCCAATCCCAACCGATTCCCTTTTCCTGCAACCCCAACCAAGGCGTGCGATCGCTAATCAAAACAGGGCAACCATGGGCCCAAGCCTCAACAATGGAATGGCCAAAATTCTCTTGCGTTGTTGAAGACAATAAAAAATGCGCCGTTTGAAAGTGATTGGCCAACATGGACGGGGGCATGCCTCCCAGAAAACGAACCTTTACTTCCTTCTGTGCCGCTGCTAAAGACGCCAACTCTCTTTGGTATGCCTCATCCTCAATTGGTCCAATAAAGTCCAATTCCAGCGGCCTATCAGAAGATGCTTTGAGCAATGCCTTCAAGCCAAAATCAAGGTTTTTGACTCGGTGAATGCGGCCAATCACAACAACTCTCCAATGGTCCGCTGAGCGATCGGGGTTTTCGGATGGCAAAGACGTCGGTAAATTCTGGGCCACACAGACATGAGCTGCTATGAAATGACTTCGAACTTCCTTGGCCTCATTCGAATTGGACGCATGCCATGTGACTCCTTTGAAAAGGTCCAGCATCCTCGCAAAACTCAAAAAAACCCTTTTCTTCAGCGGTTTGATGGCCAAGGCGGCATCGCCTAGCATACCTCGTGGTGCGAGCACAACACGGACATCAGGTCGGTTTCGAACAATGCGCAATGGGATGAGGGAGTGATTCCTTGAGAACATGCTGTTCAAGTGAAGAAAATCTGGTTTGATTTCTTCCAACAATTGCACCCACCCTCTACGGTCTAAGCTGCCTGGTCGACAATAACGTACTTGAACAGATTCATTGTTTACTTGAACAACATTCCAAGCATCAAGCGAAACATCCAAAGCTTGCTGTTCACCCAAATCATGCGATCCCGTGATCACCCAAACGTCGTGGTTTTCGGACAACAAAGCGCACAGATTATAAGCGCTTCGAATCGGTCCTCCAGCGCGGAATGCCGGTGGAAACCAATCAACTGATATCAAAATGCGCAGGCGCCTCACCGGATGTCGTTTTCTTTCATCCAATGCCCAAGCACAACCAGCGTCCAAAGCCTTGAAAAAGTCCAACGCGCATCCCCTCCCAAAAAGGCTGACCAAATGCGATCAATTTCTTGCTTTGAAATTCCTTCAACACCTCCCAGATAATCCAAACCTCCTTCACAGGTCGTCCTCAAATCGCCTTTCATCCATTGCTCCCAAGGCAATACAAAACCCATTTTGGGCCTATGAATGATTTCTTGAGGCAGTAAGTCGGGAATCGCATCCGTGAGCAATTGCTTGGGCGTATGTGGCCATTTTTGGTTGTCAGGGGTCGCCATAGCCTCCAAAACAAGGTGGTGATCTAAAAACGGAACGCGCACCTCCAGGGCATGTGCCATTGACATTTGATCTGTATCTCTCAGAAGTGTGTGGTTCATGTAAGTCCCCATCTCGGCTAAACTCACCTTGGATAGGAAGGGCAGTGCGAACCCCTTGGTTTCAGGTGCAAGCTGTTCGCTCAGCCATCGATAAACTTGATTGGGTTGTTTGCCGGCGCTTGGCGCCAGTTTCCGAAGGTCGGATTCCAAGAAAATTTGTCGGGATAACGGATACGTGTGTTCCAAATCAAAATAATCCCCTCCCAAAAGTGCGGCCATTTTTCGAGATGTCGCATCTCTTTTCGTTGCAGCGTATAGCGAACCCACGGCCTTTCGCATTCCCTTGGGCCATGAAGCGAGCCAACGTTTTTCAATGAGCTGTTGCGATCGTTTGAAAACCGGGTAACCCGCGAAAGCTTCATCACCACCCAGTCCACTCAAGGCCACTGTGATGCCTTCTTTCTTCGTTGCAGCGCTTACCACAAACGTATTCGGTCCATCACCGGAAGGGTGGTCCATTGCCGCCAATGCATCTGGCACTTGGTGCAAAAAATCCTCACTCTCCAAGCGGATTTCATGATGGTCTGTACCAAACCGCTTGGCCACCATTCTGGACCAAGTGCTCTCGTCAAACTCTCCCTCATTAAACGTTACACTGAACGTAGAAATCTGCTGATCTGTTGCGGATTTCATCAGGCCAACGATGGCGCTTGAATCAATCCCTCCGGAAAGAAATGCCCCGAGCGGAACGTCTGAACGCATCCTCAATTCCACAGCTCTTTCCATGGCGCTTCGAATCCGCTTCAGGCGCTCAGCACGTGGTAAATTGTTTTCAATTTTAGCCGTTTCTGATGCGATATCCCACCAAGCTGAAACTTCAGTCTCCTCCCCTTGAAGACGCATCCAATGGCCGGCAGGAAGCATCGAAATCCCTTGAACAATGGTCCGGGGGGCATGCACCGTTTGGTACCTCAAATAATCGGACAAAGCAATGGGATCGTGGCGCTTTTCTACCCATCCAGAAGCGAGTAAACTGCGAACTTCACTCGAAAAAATCAAACCGTTGGAAGTCTCTGAAAAATACAGTGGTTTGATTCCCATGCGGTCCCTTGCGAGCAACATTTCGCGCTTTTCGTTGGACCAAAAAGCAAAGGCAAACATGCCATTGAAGCGATGAAGTGCAGCTGTTCCCCACGTTTGCAATGCGGCAAGCACCACTTCAGTATCGCTTTCGGTCCGAAAAGAAAAAGTCCCTTTTAACTCCTCCCGAAGCTCCCGGTAATTATAAACTTCTCCATTAAAAACAATGACATCTCCCGAAGCCGCGTGAATGAAGGGTTGGTTAGAATGAGCTTGGGTATCAATGATGCTCAGACGACGATGTCCGAGCAAAACTTCGGAATCCGACGTCCACAATCCGCTCGCATCTGGTCCGCGATGTGCGATTTGGGCTGTCATTCGCGCCAAGGCATCCGCGGCGGACGCATGAGCCGATTGGCTAGGAACTCCAAATATGCCCGTAATTCCACACATGCTTTATTTCAATTCGCTTCGTCCTCGTTCGATTTTTTAATTCCATCCCAGCCTTGAGCTTTGAGAGGAGCTTCTACTCCATTTTTCGTCACGAGGGTCTTCTCTGTGGTGTCCTCTACCATGTGACCTATGACGGAAAGCTTGGGGAGGTTGCGCACCTTTTCAAACTCAGACTGATCGATGGTGAAGAGCAATTCGTAGTCCTCCCCTCCACTGAGCATGCACAACGTAGGGTCTAAATTGAATGCCCTTGCTGTTTCGTAGGCATGTGGATTGATGGGCAGTTTATCTTCATAAATGCGAACTCCGCATCCCGAAGCTGCACATAGATGGAACGTCTCAGAGGCCAATCCGTCCGAAATGTCAATCATAGAAGTCGGCTTCAGTTTCATGTCCCCCAATTCACGAACTATATCTGTGCGTGCCTCAGGTTTCAGTTGCCGTTCCAACAATTCCTGATGATCCGTAAGGTCTGGCTGTGCCATCGGAGCAGATTTGAACACTTCCTTTTCGCGTTCCAACACCTGAAGTCCCATGTAAGCACTTCCGAGATCACCTGAAACAACCAATAAATCTCCCGGCTTCGCTCCTGAGCGGGTGACCGCCTGGTCCGCAGCAACGAGTCCTACGGCCGTAACACTGATCACCAAACCCGACAATGAGGATGAGGTGTCACCGCCCACCAAATCCACCCCATATACCTCGCAAGCCTTGTGAATTCCTGCATATAATTCATCCAATGCTTCCACAGAAAATCTGCTGCTCACGGCAATTGAAACGGTGATCTGTGTGGGAATTGCATTCATTGCACAGATATCGCTCAGGTTGACCGAAACGGCCTTGTAACCCAAGTGCTTTAACGGTGCGTAAGACATGTCAAAATGCACGCCTTCCACCAACATGTCAGTGCTGATCACCACGCGCTTGTCGCCTGAGTCAATGACCGCTGCATCGTCGCCAACCCCCAATAGGGTGCTCGATTGCTGATGTTTAATTTCTTGAGTAAGCCGGCGAATCAATCCAAATTCACCCAGCTGTTCGATTTCGGTGCGTTGCATGACTCAAAGGTACCGAATCCTAAGCATACAACAGAGCATGTTAGGAGCCGTTCAGGACTTCTGTGGTGGGGCATCTGCCACATTCAAAATCTCACCCGTAAAGTGCAGATTCAGTCCCGCAAAAGGGTGGTTAAAATCCACAATCACAGAATTCAATCGAACCTCTGCAACAACACCAATGACCTCATCTCCATCTTCCGTTTCCATGGGGACAACTTCTCCCTCTTCAAAGACCGATTCGTCCAATTCTCCGTCGACGATGAAAGCCGATTTTGGCACTTCGACAAATGCCTCTTCATCCTCCTCACCATAGGCCTCGTCAACTGTCAACTGAAAGGCAAATGAGTCGCCTTTTTTCATGCCCAACAATGCATTTTCAAGAGCCACAAGTACTTGGCTTTCGCCCACCATGAAGCCAAAAGCTTCGTCCGCTGGACAAATTTCAAGCTCCTCTCCTTCAGGGCTATCCTCCCGCAAGATGTAACTGATCTCGACGAACTTACCGTTGGCAATCTGCAATTCTTTCATGCGGCGAAAGTAGTCCGTTGATGTAAATTGCCAACATGCAACTGCCATTTCATTTTCGCCAATTTTTTCTCTTTTCCTTCGCAATAGCCTTGACTGCATTAACCGCACAAGCACAAGAGGAACAGCGACAGTTTCGAAAACCCCGCGTATTTCAGCCCATTCAATGCCACCATTACCGGCATCTTTCTCCGGAACGCGAAGCTGTGAAACCGACACCACAACCGCGTTGGATGATGAATTATGACATGGCACCATCCATTGCCCGAAGCGATTCATTCAACATCAACACCTTCGAACTCGACTTGGATGTGACAGCCTACAGCTACCAACAGTTGGTTGCTCATGCAACGATTGCCTTGGATGTTCTTGACGAAGGAGCGCAAGACCTTTGGTTCGATCTCGTGGAGCTGACCGTGGATAGTGTCAAAATCAACGGCGCTGATGCGCTTTTCGAACAAACTGAATCGCAGTTGCACCTGGACATGCCTGAATCTGGTTGGCAAATCGATGCAGGTTATGAAATTGAAGTGTGGTACCAAGGATCTCCCTACCAAGACCCGTATTGGGGTGGGTTCTATTTCGTGAGCGATTACATCTACAATTTGGGCATTGGCCTCACCACCATTCCGCCCAACTTCGGAAAGGTCTGGTATCCGTGTTTCGATAACTTTGTAGAGCGCGCAGCCTATACGTATCACGTCACAAGCGCAGGCGGGCGAAAAGCTCACTGCCAAGGAACCATGATCGGAGAAACGTTTCTTGGAGGAGATACGCTAACGCGCAGTTTCGAATTGACCCATCCAATCACCACGCACCAATCAGCCATTGCAGTAGCTCCTTACGTCGACTCCAATTATGTGCACACAGGAAACTACGGAGAGATTCCCGTCAGGCTCACCGGCAAGCAGGAGCAAATCAGCGCCATGGCCAATAAATTTCAAGAGCTGGGTTTTGCCATTGACGCACTGGAATACTGGTGGGGGCCATACGCGTGGGAACGCGTGGGTTATGTGCTCACCACCGACGGTGCGCTTGAAATCCCAACGAACATCGCTTACCCCCAATTCATGGTCGGCGAAGGTTTGGTCGCCAATGGTGATTTATTCAGCCATGAACTGGGCCACCATTGGTGGGGAGATTTGGTCGCACCCACCATTCACAATCACATGTGGCTCAAAGAAGGTCCTGCTGAATACAGTTCGCACTTGTTCATCGAATGGAAAGATGGACCCTTGGAATTCATTGAAGTCGTAAAAGACAATCAGCAGTTTGTCTTGGAAGAATGCCATATTCAAGACAACGGATTTCATCCGCTTTCACCCATGCCGGACGAAGAAATCTACGGACGTCACACCTACTACAAAGGAGCTTCCATCTTGCACAACCTCCGCGCCTATCTCGGAGACGAATTGTTTCGCTCTGCCATGCAATCCGTCCTTGCAACCCATTTTGATGGCCACATGGATGTGGACGTATTCGAACAAACGCTTGAGGACATCACCGGCGTAGACATGACACCTTGGTTCGAAGCCCAAGTTCTGCAACCTGGGTTTTCGACTTGGGTTTTGGATTCCACGGCACACGAAACAGGCTCCAATGCCTCCACTCTTTTTCTGCAGCAAAAACTGCGTGAATGCGAGAATTATCACATGGCCGAACCCCTCGACGTGACGGTTTGGGACGAAAACTGGAACCGCTACGACACCCAGATATCAGCCAGCGGACAACTGGATGAAATCACCATCGAGCATCCAGGAATTGAAATTCCTGCCATGATTGCCCTCAACGCAAACGGTAAATTGAATCAAGGCAGACTGGACTTCATGTACACCATCACCGAAGCAGAAGGAATTCAGAATTTGCCATGGGTCGAAATGCGCGTGGGATGTGATGCGATGCCCGAAGGTGATTCAGCGTTGGTTCGAATCGAACACCATTGGGCTGCGCCCGATCAAGGGCCAACAGAACCCTATGTGGACGAACTCAGTACCACTCACTTTTGGGTCGTCGATGGGATTTGGCCAGATGGAACGTTACTGGATGCGCGCATTCAATACTATGGGAATTCTTCTGAAGGCCTCGACTACGAATTGTACGGCGACACCGAGGCCAACGGGTTTCTTGCTTGGCGCCCTGATGCAAGTTCCCCGTGGCAAGAATGCACCGCTTACGAATGGCAACCAGGTTCCTTGGCCAATGGCTCGGGCTTGTTCCGGGTTTCAGATCTGAAGAAAGGGCAGTACGCATTTGCCAAAGGCGATGTCTCCGCAAGTATTGCAGAAACAGAATCTACCTCGCTCGAAATCTGGCCAAATCCCGTTTCTGAAACACTGAACTTAACCAGCAGCAAGGGAGTTGCGGCATTTCAAATCTTCAACGCACAAGGACAGCGCCTCGCCCATGTTCAGCCAAAAGGACAGGTAAATGCCTGGCAAGTGGATGTGAGCAGCTGGACTAAAGGTTGGTATGTGCTGGAAAATGATCGGGGAGAATCCCTGAACTTCATGGTCGAGTGACCGGCATCCGCTTCACTTGGCCACGACCAGCAAGCCAAGCTGTCTTCCCTTCAGGATCGAATCTCACGGTGTAATACGACGAGTCCGCCTCTGTGGTCCAAGTTGTTCCGCCATCCCATGATTGGCTCACACCAGGAATGCCGACTGCCCAAATGCCTTGGCACATGGAATTTGGAACATATTGAACGCAAGAACGATAACCTGGTCCTGCACCTGGTATAAGCAGCTCCCAATGCTTCCCGCCATCGCTGGTCACGATCTTGTTGGCTGAATTATCATCCATTGCCTCCCAGTTTCCTCCCCAAGCCAGACCTGCGTCACCCGATTCATTGCAACGAGCAGCACTGAACATCCCTGTCATTGCGCCCCCTTGAGCAATCGGCGTGTTTGACACCAGCCAACTGCGACCGCGATCAGAAGAATGATACATGCGCGAAACGACTCCTCCTGAAGCCATCCAGACCTCATCTTCATGAACCACCAAATTTCCATTGGACGCAGCAAATGCTGCCTCTTTTTGACCCTCTTCGGCTACGGCAACCTCTGGAAGGTTGGAACAGTCCACAAGGTTCCAATTTCTTCCTCCATCGCGGGTCAGAATAACGGTGAGGCATTCCGCTGTCGCGTCCCCCATGGCAATGCCTTCACGATCGTCCCAAAAAGCCATGCTATCGAAGAAAATCGCTGGGTCTTTGTTGACGTATACAGAATCCCAATTTTCTCCTTCAAAATCCCGGCGAAACAACACAGCTGGGGACGCAATTGTCAGCACAAACGCCGCTTCATTCGTAACTGCAATGGACCGGAATGACGGCAAACTTCCATCTTTCAAGCGCAACGTGTCAATGTTCCAGGTCGCTCCATCGTCCTTTGAATGTCCAACGAGGCCATTGGCTCCAGCCCACCATACGCCTTGGTTTGAAGTCACCTCAAGTGCACGAATACTGCTGTCAAACTCCCAAGTTTCAGCAACATTTGATGGTGGAGATTGGCACCCCACAAGCATCAATGCCGCGATGCAAATTGATGTAAACAGAGCATTCATTCTTCCTCTGACTTCGTTTCTGTCGTTTGTTCTGGCGTTGGTTCAGCCCATTGCAACGACCGAACAATTGATTCAACTTCTCGCATGTATTCCCGCTTATCGAAATAGGGTGCATAGGTGTATCCCTCGACCGTTACCAGCTCTCCGGAACGTTCATCTAAAATGGTTAAACTGTAAAAAGGTCCTCCCATGTAATTGTTTTCGATCCTCCACAGCCCGCGCAATTCAGAAGCAAATTGACCATTGAAAACAGTTTCCTCATACGATGGGACGTACCTCATTTCGGTGGTCATGTATGAACCTTTGGTTGGACCCGGTAAATGCTTTCGCATGACTGCATTTCGCTTGTCCAGACGGGCTTGCATGGAGAATTGTTGGTCAGAAACATATGCTTCTCGATAAATTACAAAGCCTTGCTGCACATCATGATTGTCCCCGCCTTTCATGCGCGTCAATTGACGATCAATCCATCCCATTTCATCATTTTTCTTCGCCCACCGAGCATCCCTTGGAACGGTAAGCTCCAGCTGCATCCATTCGACCAATTCTGCTTTGATGACCTCGTTTTCATCCAAGGCCATGAGTTGACCAAACCGGTCCACTTCAGTGCGGTGCAAAATGCTGCGCATCTCATCGCCACGGTCAGACAAGGCAAAGGCCAAGTCACCAGAAGTGCGGGCTGCTCCCTCAATGTAAATCTGATGCCGAGAGTATTTCTCTCGATAAATCGAAACGTTCGGTGATTGTGTGTCTACGCGATCCGCCACTTCAAGGTCAATGATGTTGCGGTGAGGCTTCCAGAATCGATCGAACGATTCAGGGGTCAAATGAACCAAATCAAACCAAGGTTCATATTGAGGTAAGACCGGAAATGGTTGGCCAAAAACAGAACGCAACGTGTCACCAACAGCACCCAACCAGACTGAATTTTCACAAACCACAACGATTTCACCAGAAGCGCCTACTTTTCCGGGTAACGCATACCTCGCACCTTCTTGACTTCCACAACCGCTGATCACGACAAGTGCCAGCAACAGGACTGTCTTAATAGCTTTTGGGATTGGCATGGATGAGTAATTTTTGACCGATTCGAATCATGGATCCTGATAAATCATTCCATTCGCGCAGTTGCCGAACACTCACTCCGTAACGATCCGCAATCTTGCCCAAAACATCCCCACTCTTGACGCGATAAGTGACCGGCTCTGGCACAAATACAATGTCTGGTGTCAACTCTGGTTTGACATTCCTCACGCTGTCTTGCATCGCTAAAAATGATGGGATTTTAGAAGAAGGCAGAACCAAAGGCCAATGCTCAATTGTGGCCGGTATCACATCCAATCGGTACATCGGATTGAGGTGTGCAACGTCAGAAACATTGATTCCTGCGGCTTGTGCGATTTGATCAAAGCGCAACACTTCGTGGACGTTTACTGTATCCAAAAGCGCATGAGGTGGACGGACATCGATGGGGTAAATGTTGTGTTCTGCATGGTATTCCATGAGGTACACAACAGCCATAAATGCGGGAACATAATTGCGTGTCTCTCGAGGTAAAAAGAAACGTATTTCCCAAAAGCTACGCTTGCCTCCGCTCCTGCGAATGGCGCGATTCACATTGCCTGGTCCGGCATTGTATGCCGCAAGCGCAAGGTACCAATCGTCATATGTGTTGTACAATTTGGAGAGAAAAGCACAAGCCGCCTCTGAGCTTCTGTAGGGATCACGTCGCTCATCGATGTAAGAATCGATTCGCAAACCTTGGTACTTGGCTGTCGCATACATGAACTGCCAGAGTCCTCTCGCTCCTGCATGAGATCGCGCCGTTGGATTCAAACCGCTCTCCACAACAGGAAGGTATTTCAATTCCATCGGAAGGTCATGCCGATCCAAAGCTTCCTCAAAAATGGGGAAATACGCAGGTGCTCGTCCCAGCATTTTACCAAGATGCTGCCTTCTTTTGCTAGCGTAGAATCGAATCCGCGAATGCACGACTGGATTCCAATCCAAATCCATCGGTGAAGCCGCACTCAAAAGTGCCATGCGATTCACCAATTCAACAGTGTCGAGAGCGGGAACTTCATCTTCTGCGAAATCCCGAATGTTCAAAAGCGCGGTGTCAGAAGAAGAACAATAGTGAGCATCAAGCCAATCCAACCAATCCGTTTCATGATCAGACAAGGCCGTGTCCAAGGCCAAAGTCTCCAAGTCAACAAGTTCCGGTTCTCTTGCAGAAGTCGAATCAGGGGTGGATAATGCAGTATCCTGACTATTGCCGTGGGTGACCCATGCCGTCCCAACGAACAGCAGCGCACATTTCAAAATTTGCACGCGATTTACGCTTTGTCTTCTTTGTCGCTATCCGCATCAGGATTGGTCGCATCCTTGAACTCTTTGACGCCCTTTCCAAGGCCTTTCATGAGTTCTGGAATTTTTCGGCCTCCAAAGAGAAGCAACACAATCAGTGCAATGACAATAATTTGACCTGGTCCTACGGCTCCCATGATGCAATGTTTTGTGCGAATTTCAGAAGAAAAAGTCAATTTCTATCGCTAGGGCATTGCACGTTACGAACATCAGAGCCGGCAATTGTCGATGAGTCGCACGCCAGCAACCACCGCTGCCACGATTGCGAAGGATTGATTCGAAGTTTCTTCGCTTTGCAAGACTGCAAAGTTTTTAGAATCTACCGCGGCAAAATATTCCAGTTCAATGTGCTCATTTCTCTGCAGTCGCGTCAGATTTCGGTCAATTGCTGCTTGGAGCGAGCCAGAAGATTTCGATGCCTCTGCAACCTCTAACAGAGCTTTGTGGAGCTCCAGCGCGTGCGAACGTTGGTCACGAGGAATCCGCGTGTTTCTGCTGCTCAATGCCAGACCATCATCATCTCTGATCAAGGAACAGCCGAAAATTTCAAGCTCTGGAAACTCCAGCTTGGCAAGGTGACGAATCACTGCCAATTGCTGCAAATCCTTCTCTCCGAAAAATGCAACGTCAGGCCTCACAATGTTGAAAAGGCGGCGCACCACCGAAACCACTCCGTCAAAATGACCTGGCCTACTTTCCCCTTCAAATGCAGCTGTTAAGCTCCCATAATCTGTGGGTTCAGTCCGCATTTCATTGCCATAGACATCCGCAACCTGAGGCGAGAAAACAACATCTACCTTTTCCGAACGCGCAAGATTCAAATCGGCGTCAGTTGTTTTGGGATAATTCGTGAAATCGGCAGTTTCGTTGAATTGCGTGGGATTGACAAAAATGCTCAACACCACGACATCAGTTTCCCGCTTGGCACATCGAATCAACGACGCATGTCCATCATGCAGGGCGCCCATGGTTGGAACAAATCCAATCCTCCGTCCACCCAATCTTAGGTTTTGCAGAAATTCTCCTAGTTCCGGTGCAGCGTGTATAATTACCATTTGAAGTGGCCAAAAGCGCCTATTTACTTGGATTATCCGGCGAAAATACGTATATTTGAGAGTTAGTTGAACCAAATTATTTCGCGGCACCATGGAGAAAGCAAGAATCCTCTACATATCCCAACATATTGTTCCATTTCTGCCCGCGACGCAGATGAGTTCTGTCAGCAGAAACCTCCCGCAAGGAGTGCATGAGAAGGGCCGAGAGATTCGTGTCTTTACCCCTCGATTCGGTAAGATTAATGAGCGTCGTCACCAACTTCATGAGGTCATTCGATTGTCCGGGATGAACTTAAATGTCGACGATACCGATCACCCTCTGGTCATCAAGGTAGCATCCATCCCAACTGCTCGAATGCAGGTCTACTTCATCGACAACGAAGAATATTTCAAGCGAAAAGCTGTTTTGCATGACGCTAAGGACAAGTTGTTTGCAGACAATGACGAACGGAGCATATTTTTCGTTCGTGGTGTGCTGGAAACCGTAAAAAAGCTCGGTTGGGCGCCCGATATCATTCACTGCAATGGCTGGATGACCAATGTCGCTCCTCTGTATTTGAAGCAAGTCTTTAGCAAAGATCCCTACTTCGCAGAAAGCAAAGTGATTTGCAGCATTTATGATGAAGGCTATGAAGGAAGTCTAGATAAACGCATGGCTGAAAAAATGCAGCGTGATGGACTTACACCAGAGTCTCTTGAAGCCATCTCCGACCCCAGTTTCGACGCATTGAATAACCTAGCAATTGCCCATGCAGATGGCTTGATTGTGGGGTCCGAAAACTTGAGCGAAGCCACCCTAGAGGCCATGAAAGCAACAGGACTTCCTTTGCTGAATTATCACGGTGAAGAAGGCTATGTAGGTGATATAAACAATTTTTACGATTCGATTTTGGAGGGAAAGGCTGAGGCTGTCTCGTAATTGTTGAACTTCGCGGCATGTTGAAACTCATCGCCGGAACGCACGCGGCAGTCTGGGCTAGTATAGGAGGAATAGCCATCCTCGCAGGATGTAAGCGACCTGACACGGAAGTAGGGCTCGATTATGCACAAGAAGATTTGCTCACCCTGCAGCAAACTGATACCATTGGCATCGAATTTGTTACGGTCCGAGAGGACAGCCTCGAAACAGGTGGAGGGCCAGCCGGTGGTTTGAGCACTGCTGTACTCGGCTCCATGGAGCACCCCCAATTCGGCATGCACCAAGGAGGTTTCATCACACAACTTCGATTGATCGAACCTGACTTTGATTTTGGTGACTCCCCAACCATTGATAGCGTCTACCTCTCACTGCGCTACACAGGGGCTTCCTATGGCGTGTTGAGCCCTCAAAATATCCAAGTTTTTGAATTGGCTGACACATTGAGCTCGGACAGCGAATATTACTCCAATCAAAATTTTCCACATCTTGATGAGGCTTTAACCGACCCTGTGCGTCAACCCGTTGACCTAAACCCAGGCCGGGAAATTTACTTTGGCGCTGATACCCTTGCGCCCCAGGCAAGAATCTATTTGACCAATTCGTTCGGACAGCGTTTGCTCGACGCTGGATCAGAAGTCTATGACTCCAACCAATCTTGGAATGACTATTTCGCTGGAATCAAAGTCGTACCAGACCCTGCAATGGGGGGATCTGGCGCCGTTGGCATTGACATCAGCAGTGGCATCAGCAAAATGACAATCCACTTCCACAACACAACCGATACCACTGTTTTCGAATTCAACATAAGCACCTTGTGCATCCGGAACAATCTCTTTTCTCACCAATGGTATCCGCCTTTCCAAGCTTTGGATGAACCCATTATAGAATCTGTTCCCGGAGATCAAATCGCGGGGGTTTTCTCCGGAGCAGGGCTCAAAACCCGCATTCGATTCCCAGAACTACAAGCGTGGGAGGAAGAACGCGACGATGATCGAACAGTGCACAAGGCTGAGCTGTTTTTACCTGTTGCACCCGAAAACAATGACGCTCGCTATCCCATTCCCAACGATCTTTTCATCCTAACAACCAACGAAAACGGATTGGCCATATCCACTCCCGATGAAAATTCCATCGGATTGAATATCAATGGCAACTACGACGCTGTAGAACAAGCCTACCGATTCAACATATCGCAAACTTTTCAGCGCATGCTCAACGGAACCCTCCCAAGCGATGAATTGAACATTGTTGCCTCCCGCGGAGGAATTTCACTGGCAGGCGTGAGGCTCAACGGTCCAGAAGCAACAGAAGCAGCGACGGACACCACCGGCATCAATCGCAAGGCGCGAATCGTTGTGACATGGAGTGAGTAATCCGTTTTATAGTTTTGTGAAGCATAAAGAATTTTAGCCATGTGTGGAATTGTAGGTTATATCGGGGGCAAAGACGCATTCCCAATCATCATCAAGGGCCTGCAACGATTGGAGTACCGTGGGTACGATAGCGCAGGAGTGGCGCTTCACCAAAACCAAGACGAACTTACCGTTTTCAAGAAAAAAGGAAAGGTTCAAGACTTGCTTGATTTTGTAGGCAACGCGGACACCACAGGGTCCAGCGGGATCGGGCACACACGATGGGCCACTCATGGCCCTCCCAACGATGTCAATGCACACCCGCATACTGCACGACTCGGCAGGCTATCCATCATTCACAATGGCATCATCGAGAACTACGATTCGCTGAGGAAAAGTCTCGAAAGCAACGGACATGCTTTTCTGAGCGATACTGACACAGAGGTGCTCATTCATCTCATTGAGGAAGTTCAAAACAGAACGTCCACAACCACTTGCGAAGCCATCCAGATTGCACTGCGCGAAGTGGAGGGTGCATACGCAATTGTTGTAATGGATGCCAGCAATCCCGATGTGCTCATAGCTGCGCGAAAGTCCAGCCCACTTGTCATTGGCGTTGGAAAAGACAATGAGTACTACGTTGCTTCGGACGCCACACCCATTGTGGAATACACCCAAAACGTCATCTATCTGGATGACGAAGAAGTGGCTGTCATGCACCGGAAAGAGGGGTTGATCATCCGCAATCTTGACAACGTAACCATCACGCCCGAAGTGCATGCGTTGGAATTGCAAATCGAGGCCATTGAAAAAGGCGGTTTTGATCACTTCATGCTCAAGGAAATCTTCGAGCAACCCAGTTCCATACATGATTCGTTTCGAGGTCGCATGAGCTTGCAACGCAATGAAATCAAACTTTCCGGGATAGACAAACACTGGGAAAGGTGGGAAAACGCCCAACGAATCTTGATCATCGCATGCGGAACGAGCTGGCATGCAGGTTTGGTTGCTGAGTATTTATTTGAAGACTTTGCCCGGATACCAGTGGAAGTCGAGTACGCTTCCGAATTCCGATACCGCAATCCCATCATCCGTCCCAGTGACGTTGTGATTGCTATCTCTCAATCCGGCGAAACCGCCGACACACTTGCTGCCATCCGACTCGCCAAAGAGCAGGGTGCACACGTTTTTGGGATTTGCAACGTGGTCGGGTCAAGCATTGCTCGGGAAACTGACAGCGGTGCCTACACGCACGCAGGACCTGAAATCGGAGTCGCTTCCACAAAAGCCTTCACGGCTCAGTTAACTGTGCTTACGTTGATTGCAATGCATGTAGGCCAGCGCAACAAACAGCTTTCCAGCAAACGCTTCAGTCGCCTGCTCGTGGAACTCAATTCAATTCCTGAAAAGGTGGAACAATTGCTAAAGCAAGACAAAGCGATAAAGCGAATTGCAAAGAAATTTCAACACAGCGAAAACGCTCTTTACTTAGGACGTGGGGTTAATTTCCCTGTAGCCCTGGAGGGAGCGCTCAAACTCAAAGAGATCAGCTATATCCACGCAGAAGGCTATCCTTCTGCTGAAATGAAACACGGCCCCATTGCGTTGATTGATGAAGAGATGCCTGTATTCTTTGTCGCAACATCAGACGATGTCTATGAAAAAGTTATCTCAAACGTCCAAGAAGTCAAGGCGAGAGGAGGAAGACTGGTCGCATTGGTGACCTCGGGAAACCGCGACCTGAAATCACTCGCTGAGTTCGTCATTGAGATTCCAAAATGCGATCAAGCGCTAGCGCCTTTATTGACGACCATTCCTCTCCAGCTGTTGAGTTATCATATTGCCGTCCTGCGCGAGTGCAATGTGGATCAGCCAAGGAACTTAGCGAAGTCCGTTACGGTCGAATAAGAAAGACGAAGTTCATCATGCGAACATTGACCGCTTTCATCTTCTGCTTGACCGCAGCGCTCGCCAATGCTCAGAGTGTATTCTCAACGCAATATGCCAACCAAGCTGATCTGAGTGTTTTTGTCGTCGAATACGAGAATCAATGCGATCTCAAAGTCTTCAAGGTTGATTATGCCAATCAAACCAAAGGAAACGACGGATTGTGGTACTTCGTCGAGCATGCCAACCAAGCCGATAAAAAAGTTTTCTTCGCCGACTATGCCAATCAGAGTGATTTGAAAATCTTCTTCGTGAAGTACAATAACCAGTCGGGTTGGCGAGACAAAACCAAGCAGCACCTGCTTTATTGAGCGCTATTCTGAGCGCTGTCCCATTCCATTCCTAGTGCTTCCAAACGCGTCAAGATTGACGTGGAAACCGTTTCCGTGGTGAATGGATTCTGAAACGTACACCGCAGCCACGTTTCACCGTTAAACTCGGTTTTTACGATGTAATGTGGGCCATGCTCGACCATCAGTCTTCTCAGAAGCGAGTTGTCCCATCGCGTTGAACGAAAGCATACAATGTTGGATTTTGGCTGTGTGAAAAGCTGCCATCCTTCACGCTTCTCAACATTCGCTGCAAAGGTTTGGGCGTTTCCCACCAATTGATCCACAAGGCTCTCCCAAAGCTTTGGCCCATGCTGCTCCCAAATTCCGAATACAGCCACACTCAACATGCGTTTGGTGCACTCAAACGTGCGTTTGCTCAGGTTCCACCACTCGTCCTGTTCACCTTTCTCATACAGGTAATCCGCACGCTGTGAAAAGGCGCAATAAGCGTCCTCAGAACGCCGGTAAAACAGCCCCGTACAAAGTGCCGGCACACCCAACATTTTATGGAAATCCATGGCCACCGAATCAGCACGATGCAAACCGCTCAATGCTTCGGAATGCTGCTTCGAAAAAACCTGAGCAGCACCGTGTGCACCATCCACATGAAACCATAAGTCCTTGGACTCGGCAAAGTCAGCCAAAGCGTTCAAATCATCAAAAGCACCCGAAGAGGTCGTGCATGCGCTGCCCACAACACTCAAAACTTTCAATCCTTTGCGTTCTGCCTCAGCAAAAGCCTCTTTAAGTGATTCTGGTCTGATCTGGTGTTGATCATCTGTTGGCACATGAATCGTTCCCTGCTCACCCCACCCCATGACCCGAACCGCACGATCGACACAATAATGCGCCTGCTCACTGACCAAAACCGCATAAGGTTCCGAAGTGCCGTCGCGCCATTCATCATTTTCCGCTTGACACTGCCGTGCAGCCAAAAGCGCTGTGAGATTCGCCAAAGTGCCGCCGTGGCATAAAATTCCAGAAGCTCCCTCTCCCAAACCCATGAACTGTGCAATGGATCGCATAACCGCCTCTTCCATGGGTGAACTCGCTGGCCCCATTTCGTCGATGGCCATGCCGTTGTTTAGCAGCGCCGTCGCAGCACTGATCCAAGCAAGTTCTGGCAAGGGGACCGCCACCTGGTGTCCAGCATAACGCGGATCGTGCAAGTGATTCGAGCGATTCAAAACGCGCGCCAAAAGATCGTCGCGGAACAATCCATTGCCTTTGTCGGAACCCGCATTCATCTCTTTGCTCCACATGTCCAACCGTTGGCCTGGATCGAATGAAGGCAGCACAAAATCAAGCTCTTGTGAACGCGCTAGCCCGAGGTAACGTGTCAACATTTGGAGGGATTGTTCCCCGCTTTTTTCAAAGCGAGTCACATCATAATGATTCGACCATTCGGACGAATTCGTCGGCTTTTCAAACGCATTCATGTTCGAAAGTTCGTGCGAATCCTGCGTACTTCGGCCTTTTTTCCCTTTCTTGCAACTGAAATTTCTAGAAACACAACACACTATCATGAAGAAACTCATGTTTACACTGGCGCTAAGCGCGTTGGTCACAATGGGCACTCAGGCTCAAAAGCAAATGGGTGATGAGCACAACATCGAGGTGAGCTTTACGCCATTTGGAGGAAGCCCTATCGATGGTTCAACCATCAAGTACCGTAACTTCCTCGAAGACAACCGCGCATTCCGCTTGTCAATCTCGATTGCTAATTCTAGCGACGTTCACGCTTGGTACCAAGACGGTGAAGAGAATGAGGCCAATCCAGTGAGCCCACAGTTGAACATCAACACCAAGTCTTCAGCCATCGGAATCGCTCCTGGTTATGAGATGCACTTTGACGGAATGGACAACTTGTCTCCTTACTTCGGAATCGAGTTGCCAATTACACTTGGCAACCGATCTCAAACCGTTGAAAACTGGGGACCACAAGACGTCACTGACGCGCAGAACCTTGAGCTTGATCAGTATGTTGTTTGGAACGTTGGAAACGAGCAAGGCTATAACACCATCGGTTTGAACTTCCTCTTCGGAGCAGATTACTACTTCTCTGATGGCATCTACCTCGGTTTTGAAGCGGGGCTCGGTTTCGGACGAACAACTTTCGGAAACCACACCATTACAACTGACAATCTCACAGCTTTCAACATCCGATTCAACCAAGCGTTCAGCACGGAAGAAGCAGGTGCTGAAGTTGCCGGTGAATTCGTTGGACAACTTGAGTTTGACGCATTGGATGAGAATGGTCGGTTCTACACAGATTACCTCGAAAATTCCGACGGTACTCCTTATGATTTCCCGAATCACATCAGCAACACGACCATTGGAAACGTATTCCAAGGTGCTTTGCGAATTGGTTTCTTATTCGACTAATCGCGACGACTCTACGTCACTTGAAAGGCGACT
>Ga0208964_1000074_pt1 | contig 52367 bp, 80 predicted proteins | sample AOAMet1_08_M0_20_2_FD_188227 | JGI IMG/M metagenome (GOLD analysis project Ga0208964, IMG submission 188227) | Ammonia-oxidizing marine microbial communities from Monterey Bay, California, USA - CAN11_08_M0_20 (SPAdes) | ecosystem: Environmental > Aquatic > Marine > Intertidal zone | place... | reverse complement strand
ATCTATATCTCCCGACATGTTTCCATCAGGACCAACAAAGGCAGGAGTCGAACAATCACTGTAATCATACTTGTATGAGTCTATAATACCTGTTACGGGCAGTGGAGTTATACAGGATGGAGCGTTGGAGCCTAGGTAAGTTATCTTAGTCCCTGTCGCAGAGTGATATCCATCGAGAGGAGAGCTCAACTCATTATACCGAACTCCATCGTACTCAGCTCTTATACCACAGGGGACGACTCCGGGGCTGAACGTAACAATGACTGCTCCTGTTCCTGTGCCTAATCCCACACCAAGACTATATCCTCCTTGTTGAATAGGGGACGTTATATTTATAGGGCATGGGCATACGCAGCCATCACATTTTGAAGCAGGGAGTAATGTGCAGTTTAACTGCTCCCTGACAACATCACCATCACTATAGAAACCATTAGGAGCGCAGAACCGTAAATTAACATCAGTATACACTCCTGTAGCTGTTGCTAGTGTTGGGCCATTTATATAATAACTTCCTAAGTTTGCCATTCATTTAATTTTAAGGACACCCACACTGTAAGAAGGTGACATCTAATCCTGTTTCTTTACTCGCTAAGTAAGGCTCAATACGTGAGCACACCTGAACTGCTGTGCCTGTAAGTAGTGTTGCACCAACGATAGCACCTGTAGCGCAGTCAGCATATTCGTAAGCTATTGTTGAGCCTGATGTATTATTGACAGTATAATAACTACAAACTTCCTCGCAAGATACACAATTACAGCAAGCGTCATCTGATGATGTTGAGTAGCAAAGCTGCTTACTCACTCTCTCTCTGTAGTCCCATATTAAATATAGGTACTGACCTGTAGCAGGCACTACGAAGTCTCCTTGGAATGTAGGAGCACTACCTGTAGGGGTGATTGTGTTCGGGAAAGCTAAATCTAGTAGGGTTTCAATTTCAGCAATCGTATTACCGTACAAAGTGTTGCTTCTTAAGAATGAGAACCTATCGTTCAGAGGGTCAAAATCGTAATCATCAAATCCAAACTTGTTAGATATCAAACTCATGGTTGCAGAATCAGCAGGAATTACACCTGCTCCTTGCAGACCTGTAGTTGTGCTATACTCTGATATTAATACGTTGTCTGTTCCTGAAGCAAGTGTCACCTGACTAGAATGTATCGGTGAGACAAATACTCCGTCAGTCCATCTGTATTCATTGTGAATGAACTCTCCTCCATTTGAGTCGCTAGATACACAAACCTCAACTATAGTTATCTCTTCAGCGTCAGGACAGTTAGTAGTGATTCCTATGGTGTTTGTTCCTGAAGGATACAGGGCTTCAACTAATATAGATACTTCCGTTGTTCCGACAAGGCTCTTAGCAACGGTAAGTGTCCCTGATACGTTAACAACTCCTGTGTCAACACTTCCTCCGTTATAGGTAGCTGTAATCCTATAATCAACACCTCCTGTTATTACGTAGTCAATGTCAACATCTCCAACTAAGAATCCCAAATATACACAGTAGGTTTCTGTCTCGGCAGCATCCAATGTAACGCTTCTTGTAATTCCACAGTTATCACATGGAATCTCTATAGGAAGAGCGATATCATTAGATGATAGCACATACTCATTCATGTATGGGTCAAAGGCTCCTAGCTTCTGCGTAGCAAATGACTCATTAAATAAATCTCTAAACCAAGAACGCATCCCTGCTTGTGAGATTGGTGTTAGTTGCTCATTCTGACCTTGTCCTCTAAGCTGTAGTACGGCTCCCCTTTTTGAGTCAGTAAAGAACTTATCGTATCCCCAAGATACATAGCTCTCAGGATTATAGCTTATACCGAACTCTTCAGTTCTAGCTATCTGCTTTCCAAGAACCTCAGGTACAGAGGTTATGGCTCCACCACCTGCAGCGTCAGACAATAGATTCTTTCCTGACAACACGTAAGATATCTTATCCTCCTGAAGAACTAATACATCTGTTTCTCTTCCATCCATCTTCTGAATAGGACCGAAAGATTCTTCTAGTGGACTAAAGTTTAGTAAGCCAAGATTAAATTCGTTCAGCTTGTTAACATTTGACTCGTCATTATATACGCCACTATAAGTGATGTCAGCAAATCTATCAGCCTCTTTAAAATCCTGAGCCGATGTAGTTAGTGTTCTATTTCCAAGGTCTATAGTCTTCCCTGTTATTGAGTCTCGAACCTTATAGCTCTCAGCTCCGTTACCAAAAGCGTAGCAGTTGAAAAATGATGTGTCGATAATTGCAGGCAAGGTTGACGTTTGGTCCTGAACATTTCCACTATGCAACCCTGACGAGTCAATTGAATAAGAACTATCAGCCTCGTAAAATACATCAGGCAAGGTGTCTTGTGGCTCTGTTTCGAATATTAATACTTCCTGAATCTTTTCAAGCCTAATACCAAAGGATAACCTAACATCACAATCAATAGAGCTGCAAGCCTTAGACGACATGACCTGAAGAAACAGCTCGTTTGTTACAGAGTCTCTTTGCCATTGAATGTACATTTTACCTTCTTGAGCACTAACAACTCCACTAGGAAAAACGGGAGCACAAGTCGGACCATCAACGCCAACTGCTCCTGTAACAGGCAAACACTCTATAAGTTCGACGGTACTGCTAGAAATAGAAGATTGAGCGTCATTTATTAGTTGAGTAATATTATTGCCGTCCCACCAATCCTGAATGCTTGAGTAGCTAGTTATGGTTCTAAACTCCTCAGTATACGCAAGTTGTCTATTAGACCCTATTTCTCCCCTTGTAACATTTTCAAGGGTTAGTGTTATTTTTGAATCTAAAGGAACAGTGATATCGCTACACACAGCTCCTACGCAACCACTCATTGAAACACGAAACACAGTAGCGTTAGGGATTGCTCCTGTAGGTCGCAAACTACTAACCTTACTTGCAGAAAATAAATTACCACTCGTTCTAGTGGTGTTAAAGTCGTTAGCTCTTATCTTGATGTATACTCCTGCCGGGGATAATGTTCCTGCTACACCTACTGCTAATGACTTTTTCTCTAACACCGTAGTGTATATACAATTAGGCATAGGCCCTGATGAGTCTGCTTTAACTGCAAACCTATCTCCTTCTTCAGTTTTCCTTGCGTTTTCTCCTTCTAAAAATATCCAAGTTTCATTTTCGTCATTGGTATAATAAAAGGTGCTGTATATAGTTTCGTAGGTAGCTCTGTCAGCTCTTATAACAAACTTGTATCTAGTTGCCCAAGATGGAGCTATTTGTGTAGGTGGTATTGTTATCTTAATTTGATTCTTAACTGCCGACTGCTCACAAGGGATGTGAACAGTGTTGTTGGGGCTTACTAATGTAGTGGTAGACCTATTAAAGTCATCCATATAGACAATTCCTACCTCATAGTTCCTGTTGCTATGCAGGCTTCTTGGAGCTCCAAGACTATATCCTTTAGCATTAGCACTATTTATTTTGTAATATTCATAAGCGTTACCTGTTAATGGAAGAACAGCAGAAGAGTCAACAAACTTCATAGCCACCAACTGAAATCCTATCTCATTAGAAGACGGACTACTTATTATAGATATAGGTTCTGACGGAGCGTTAATACCACTTTCAGTTTCTATGTAAGCACCTAGACTTCCCGGTATGATACAATTAAATGCATCTGTCCAAGTTGTTCCATCACAAGATAATGGGACTGTTGCTATGTTGTACGCAGCTCCAACAGTCTCAATAAACCTTAAATCTGTCGCTAAGTCGTATGCGCTAGAATAGTCTCGGCCTAGTTGAAATGTAAAATTAATAACCGTATTAGGTGTGCTAGAAGCGGTTGGGGTGTCACTTGTAAATCCTGCACTATCAAACTGTAAAACAAGCTCAAGAAAAGACCCTCTAACTAATGGAATACCCGTCAGGTCTACGTACACGACGGAATCAACAACAGTTTCGGGAGGAACTGATGCGTCTATGTTGTATGTTCCTGCATCTCTTCTAGTGTTTATTTCTTTGATTAAAATCTCACTAGTCACAACCTCTGCGGAATACTCAAGCTTAGTAGGGTTGTTATTAGCATCTTTTAGGTCGTACCCATCAATATAGTTTCCATACATCAATCTGTTCCCCATCATTGTTTGGGCTTGAGCAAATCTAGGTACGTTGTCATACAGCCTTAATATCTCATAGCTTGGCAGAATGGTGTATATCTTTCCGTTGTCAAACGTAACAGAAAAGTCTGTATCATCAGCAATGCCAAGCTCCTGCTTGTCAAACTTCTCAATAACTCTTATAGTGCTGTTAGTGTCTTCTTTAAACAACACATCAAACCCAACAACTAATGGGCCACCTGAATTAACAACTACCGATGCAGTGTTGATTGTGTTCTCCATTCCTGCATTAAGCTTCGATGTCACATCAAAAGAGAATGGTCCGGGAACAAAAGCAGCAGCACTGAATTGAGATGTAGCTGAGTACTCATTATCGGCATAGCGATACCTATACCCAAAACAAATGAATCTCTCCTCCATGAAGTTCTCTTGATTCCCTGTATTAAATGTCGTGAATGTTGGAGCTGCAATAGGTGGCTTCTTTATGACGAGCAAGGACTCTTTTAGAATCTCAGCCAACGCAACTGTTCCACCACCATCTATAAGGGTTGACGGGTTGGGATAGTTCTTGGTTACATTTATCTTTCTAGGAGCATTATAATCGTCAGTAAAAAACAACAAGTCATCAACTAGGTCTACCCCTGTTATGAGATACGTAGGATTGAAGTTTAGTGTTGTGTTTACACCACCACCATCATCAATACTAACTACATGGTATACCAATAAAGATGTTTCGGGCTTTATGGAAACAATAAGGTCAAGCTTGCCTGTAGCTCCTAATGTAAACGCAGGGTCGTGTACGAACCAATATATAGTCTCTTCGGCTCCATCTGCTATAGCTCCAATGCATCTAGCCTCAGGGCTAAGAAGAGTGCCATCAATAAAGGATAGTGAAGAAAGCTTTGTGTTCCCTTTGGAGTTTTCTACCGAACCTATCTCAGATGCTTCTGTAGAGCCTAAGCGAACATTTAGTGCGTCTATATACTCTCCATTAGGGATTAGTCTCTCGTCAAGAGACTTGTTCATTCTACCCTTTATAAAATTCCTTTGAATATTTGCCATCCTACTTTATCCACTTTTCTCTTCCTCGAAGATTCATTAACAAGCGGCCCGGATGTATATTGCTAATTCTAATCTTAGCATTTCTTAACAAGGCAGACCTTTCTTTTCTTGCTCTTGATACAATGTATTCCTGAACACCAACCTTGCTGTTTAATATCGCATACCTGATGTAAGCGTAAACAAATTCCTCGAACAGCTTATTAACGGTTATAAGCGTGTCGTTACCACCCTCCATACCATCTGAAACGTATTCTAATATGCACATCTCTCCTGCCATCTCAGAGCTAAAGTTAATAACTCCTGCCTGCTTATCAATCCTGAATGTCGGATTAGCGTTAGCAGTCTCAGTATTTAAACCATATCTAGCTCCTATGCCATAATCAAAATACCACTCCCCATCACAACAGTATCCTTCTAGTCCGTTGAACTGACTTCCTTTATTTAGGTAGATGCTTTTCTTTTGTCCTGTAATTCGGTCTAGGTCTATGTCAGAGAACTCAGGCTTCAATATGTTTCCGCTAGCATCAAACAGTATCCGACAATCATTATCTTGAAGATAGGCTGTGGCTGAGTTTATTTGAATATTCTCAGTAAGCGGTCTAAGAACACCATCTTTGTATAAAGATATTCTTACCCAATTAACATAGTCGTGTGGTAAAACAAACCTAAGCGTATCACAAACCGAAAGCTCTAAAGCTTTAATCTCTTTGAAAGCATCGTAGTTAAGTTCTTGTATAGCTCTCTTGGCATGGAACAACACCTTGTATCTCTCCTCGTTATTGACTAAAGAGTGGTTGCCTGCATACATAAGCATGAAGTTGTTCACTATATCTTTTAGGCTAACATACTGATAAGAACCCCAATTAGCATCCTCAGGTGCAACCCCACCATTTTCGTAATATTGATATGCACTTAAATATGCCATATATTATTTTTCTTCTTGTGACCCTTGAGCCTCTTCTGAATTAGCAAATGAATACACATCAGACTCTCTAATGGATATCCCTGCGTACTGTAATATCTTCATAACCAAATCAACCTCATCATCTAGCGGTAATTCAAAATCCTGAAAGTCAGTAGCAGTTTGGTCGAATGACGGCTCACCATTTGTTAATGTGACATAAGTCCACTTAGGAGGATTAGGATACCTGATGTAGTTACAGGAAACCTCAGTAGCAGCATCAAATGTTTCAGGGTACACCGTTATGGTACTACCATTTAATACGTAAGCCGGGAATGTTTCAGATGGAGCAGTAAGCATTGAGTTAAGCAGCATTGTTATCTGAGAGTTGTGAACCTTCTCAGCCTCTCCTTTAAACACTCTAGGTGGAGCACTAGCATCGTAGCATAAAACCTTCACTATAAGATAGTAGTCGTCTCCTGTAGTTATAACAGATGGAGCACTAAACTCGTTGTCTGCAATGTGAGTTAAATCATTTGTTACTGAGAACAAATCTATAACCTCCTCGTAACCCTTCTTTATGTCAGCATAGCCCGTACCTGATTGGCGAGCATTCTCTTTCATTATCTGATAATTGTACTGATAAAAGTAGTTATCAAATATATCGAGCTGCGCCTGCTTTGCAAATAGATTGAAATCAGATGGCGACAGGTAGCCATAGTTGTTTTTATTCAATACAGAAAGTACCGTATTTCTAACTGAGTTTATCATTAAGACAAAGATAAACAAAAAAAAAGAGGGGCTGAAAAATCAACCCCTCTGCTAGATAAACAATCATGGAAAGAAAAAATCAGGCTATCTCTAGCTGATTTTCGAGCATTGTTAATATCTCTAACCCGTCATCACTTTGCAGGTATGACGAAACCACGAACATGGGGTCTTCCCCAAATGGTATAGTTAGCATTCTCTTTTTGTTGGATGATAAATTGAAATACACATCCTTCTTGTTGTTTCGGAAAGATAATAGTTTATTATCAAAGAACAACTGTACGTTGGATGATAATTTTAAATTAGGGTCCGTTAATGCATTCATGAAAGCATGAGGCTCTCTCTTAGCAAAAATAAGTATATCTCTTTTTAACTCAGCAGTTGTTGAGCGAGATGGGTCTTTACCGAATAAAACCCTAGTCATTGTCTCTAGCTGCTCAATAGATAAAGACCTAGCCTCAGACAATGCGTCAAGCTCTTTGTTCATCTCTTCTAGTTGAGCCTGAGCATCCTTCTCCTCATCAACCTCTACGAACCTAATACCATTCATAGGGTGATAATGTAAGAACTCCTGTAGGACAGGATTATTTCTTGGAACACTTAAGAATCCATCCTCAAAAATTATAGGCTCTACAATTGCATTTCCATCCTGCTCATCTTCAAAAGGTGTCTTTTGATTTCTAGCATATCGAAGAGGTTTGTTGACACCTGTCTCTTCATCAAAATGTAGTAGTGGGAATCTCCTAGTGTTTCTAGTTGGCAGCATATAAGAAAGAGGAGCTGCGTCTCTTGTTAGCTTGTAGACCTTGTCTACGTGATTTATGTTTGATTTCATTTGAATTTGATTTGTGTCCCATAAGTGGGACGATTAAATAAAAGGAGCCTACTTCCGCAGGCTCCCTTCATAAACTTATTGATTACTCTTGGAATAAGAAGAAGTTGTTCGCACCCATAGTACAAACACATCTCTCAGACAAAAAGTGAACCTCCATTGCATCGAGGTCGCTGTTAGCAGCACCACCTGCTGAACCTGTAATCCAAGTCTTGTATCGTCGGTCTTCAGTTTCTGAAGCTCTGTAACGTACATGCAAGAATGGTCGCTTTGCGTTTTTACCTAACACTTGGTCATACACAGTTGTAGAACCTGCAGGAACCATTAGACCGTTTACACGACCTGAACCTGCACCTGTTGGTAAACCACCTCTCATAGTTGGGTCATTCAGGTATTTCCAATCCGTCTTGTAGAAGTCGTAACCTCTTCGGAATCCTGTGAATCCAAGGTTAAGAGCCATCTCCTCATCGTTATCGAAAAGACCGTATGAAGTACCACCTGCACCGTAAGAGTTTTGAGCAGCTAACATGTCGTCGATATCAAATCCAAAGTTTCTATCCAAGAAAATTACATTCTCTTCAATAGCTCCTTGGTTATCAAGTCGGCTAATGATAGCGTCAAAATCAGCTAATGCATTTGGGTTTCCACCGCCCCATACGTTACCTCTGTTTCCTACAACATAGAAGATTCCTTCTGAACCTGCTGTACCTGCTGTACCTGCTACACCTAACTCAGCAATTGCGCCTGAATTTAATTCCGCAGGAACTGCTTCAATCATTGCAGTCTCTAGGTAGTCATCAAATCGAAGACGAGTCTCGTGCTCTGACTTCAAATACCAAAGGTATCCTGTCGCACCATTCTCAGTAGTTACTTCAATCCAACCAATCTGAGCCATATCAGAACCACTTACTGCGTACTTATCTTTTATGATAATTGGCTTATTATCAAAGATTTCATCATCAGCTTCCAAAGAACCTTGCATTCCTGCAGTTCCTTTTTTGAACTCAGAACCATAAATGAAGATAGTACATACTGCTGCGGCTGCAAAAGCTTGACCTGCTCCTTCGTAGTAAGCAACATCTATTGTGCCTGCTACTGTATCAACAGCAGTAACAACTGCTTTGTTTTGTCCTCCACCTGCATTCTCAGTAACAACGATAGTTTGACCTACTCGGATAGCTATGCTACCTGTTCCCGGTACTAACGCATCGTTAATAGTAATAGTGGCATTGTCTGATGCTACTGCATCTCCTGAAGTACAATCTACATACTTTGTGTGTAGTCTTCCTTGCTCTGCCCATTTTACCATGTCAGAGTTGGAAGGCATTTCAGCACCAACCATTCTTAAGAATGAAGATACTGTTCGGTTACCATATCTTTCAAATTCCTTCTCGTATGTATCAGGAAGATACTGATTAAGGAAATCAAAATTGGTAATATAATTTGTTGACAACGGTACTTGTTCAGCACTTGGCTGAAGATTAAAGCCCGGTGTCGGGTTAACTTGTCCCGGCATTTTTTTATTTTTTTAATATTTAACTTCTGTTTCTTTTACTGCGAATCTTTAACCCTCGACCTGAGTCTTGTGTTACTGCCCTCACAGTGGTCCCCCCTTTAGAAGTTGCTTCAGGTGCTCTGCGCTCAGTCATATTGACATTTTTTGTTTTACGCATCACATCCTCCGTAGCTTCCGATTTGCCTTGCTCATAAAAGAACTTAGCAAACTTGTCAGGGTTCATTGCAATTGCTAAAGACCTATGATAGCCTGTAGCGTCATTAAGCATTCCGTTCTCATCCAAATATTTCCCTATGAAATTCATTGGAGTCTCTTGTGCTTTCTTCAACTCAGACGCATCTCCCGGACTAAACGTGTAACTGCTTTCACCAATCTCGAACTCAAAACCTTTGAACTCCTTACTAAAAACCTCGTCACTTTTTTTAGAAAACCATTCAGCTTTCCTGTCGTTTAATTCCTTTGCGGATTTAGAATTACTCATATATTGTTTATAAGCCTCGAACTCCTTGGTATCCTCTTCAGACATCTGACTCCCACTTGACTCAAGGGGCTCCTTGTACATCTGCTTCTGCTCCTCGAAATATTTCTTAGCCTTAGCAATAACTTTTTTCTTCTCTACCTTTATCTTTCTAATGTCAGCCTCATCATCTAGCTCTTCGTCATAAGAGTAATCATCCATCAAGGATTCAATATCTTCTGCGTCTAAGCCTTCCTCTGTAGCCAACAGATATTCTTTAAGTAGAGTATCAGGGTTTGCTTTACTGAAGTCTCTGTTTAATTTAACATAGTCTTCAATACCTCTCCCTGTTTTCTTTTTGTATTCAAAATAAGCAGCAACATCTTCAGGCAACTCTTCCGAAGCTTCTCGCTCAGTAAGTAGTTCCTCTACAGAGTTAATCTGCTTATCATACCTATTCTTAATATATGAAAGAACTTCCTCCTCTTTTAACTCAGGAGGTGAGTCTTCTTCTTGAGGAGTTACAACCTCTACAGGTTCAGGCTCCTCGTTTGTAATTTCTTTTTCGTGCTTCTCAAGAAGTTCCTTCTCTACTTCCTGTACCGACTTCTCCTCTACAGCACTTACTTCTTTTACTTTAATTCCCATTAGATTTAATTTAATACAAAGTTACATAAAAAATAAAGACCCTTATCTAGGCGAAAACTCTGCTAAGTCAAAACCATCTAAGCTGTCTTCGTTTGATTCAAATCTTTGTGGTGGAAGATTATTCTTCCTTTGATTAATAAGTTTAGATTGCTCGCTATTCTGCTGACTAATTCTATCAGCCTTAGCGTCCTCTCTCGACTGCTCCCTGTTGGATAAGTTTTGTGCTTGCATACCTGATAGCTGCATGTTATAATCAAACTCTACCTGCATTAACTCACGCTTGAGCTGAGCCTCACCCTTAAGCTTCTCAAGCTCAAATGCTATCTCTGCCTGCTTGACCTGTATCTTGGATTGAGTCTCCATCTCTATCTTCTGAGCTGCTACTTGAGCTGCTATCTGTTGCGACTGCATCTGCTGCTGTGCTTGAGCTTGTTGCTGTTGCATCTGCATCTTTTCTTCTCTCTCTTGCTTTTTGACTCTTTTTAATTTCAACAATTGATTGGCAAGCTTTAAGTTTCTGAGCTCCCTAATATCAATAGCGTCCTCAAGATTGATGTCCTGCTTGGATAACGCCATCTGAATGTTCTGCTCTAGCTGTGCCTTCTGCTCTTCATCAGGAGAGACCTCTATGAATATACCAAAGTCATAAATGTACAGGTCAGATATCTCGTTAAGTATACTCACGTTATACTTGCCTATCTTGTTGATAAAGCTATCCTTAAAGTCTGAGTACTCTAATATGTCTGCTACCCTGTACGATAGAGCCTCGGATAATGTTCTATAAATATAAAGACTACCATCTAGTATATGCCTAGTAGCTGTGTTGGAGTTTAATGCAGCTAGCTTCTGCACACCAACTAATGAGTTAGGGTCAGGTGTTGAAGCGTCTCTAGGTCCTAATCCTGTCACAGACCTAATCATGTCTAGGTAGTGATTATAATTTGCAATCAGCATCTGAGTTTTAGCTGCCCCGGAATTAGATGTTAACTCTTGTATTGGGACACGACCTTGATTGTAATCACCATCCTGTGTGTAGCTACGACCAATGACGCTACCTGTTTGAAAGTAAAGTCTCAATGCGTCCTCAGGATTGTAAGCACTCCCTGTCCCTAAGTCAACCTCATTTAAACCATCTGCATCAATAAACACACCATCAGGTACAACACGAGATATTACCTGCTGTAATTTGTAGTGTGTCATGTTGATTAAATCAGCAAATGGAATCATTCTTCTTGTCAATGACTCGATAGCTCCCTTGTACATTCGTGGAGCAACAGCAACATAATTTGGAATTGCATGCTGATTAGCTGACTTAGGCCGAACCATATTCTCTGCAAGCTCCCATTTCAAAACAATATTCGTTCCCATAACCATAACGCCTTCATACCAAACGTCTATAGTCTTTTCTATCTTCTCAAAATTTCCCTCCTCCATCATCTCTGTGGGTGGATTGAATTGGTCATCCTTCTCTATTACTCGACTACCTCCCCCTTCAAGAACTTTCTTCTTGTACACAAACTTCTTTGTGGTCTTGTAGTTAAAGTACATTAAGGTGCAAGTATCCCTGTAGAATATATCGTTCTGATAGTATTGAGCCACATTGAAGTAATCATACCAAGACTGACTATACTTTGATATCTTCTCCATATCCTCATTAGTCAGCGTAGGGTCTATCTTCTTTGTCTCAGTAATGGGGACAGTTTTTATTTCCCCCCAATAAAAGCAGTCTTTAAAGTGTGGGTCTTCCGTATAGCTGTAAACCACATTTGCAGGGTCTACATAAGAAACCTTAACCCCGGAGCCTAGTAAAAACTCATGCTTAGCTACACTTATACCAAGTACAGTAAGGTCATAGTCAAATCTTTTTCTTAAATCAACATAGTGATTCTCTTCTAGTATCGTATCAATAGCTTCTTCCTCAGCTATTTCTATAGCAGGCTTGTATTTAATCTGCATATATAAAGCGAGCTCATCATCATCCTGTGGTAGTTCTTCAGGAGACATAACAAACGCATCAAACCCTGAACGCTCTTTTACTGTGGTTAATATGTCCTGAGCCGCCATCTGCCCTTCTATCATGTCTTGATACTTACTTCTCTTTCCTTGGGACAAAGAATCTTGAGCGAATGCGTTAACCTTAAACAGCCTGTCAGCCATTCCGTTAACAACGATGTCTACAAACTTTGGTATAATAGGCACAGGTGTCCAATCAAGATTAAGGTAGGATAAGTCTCCGTCAATAGCTAGTTCATTTTTGTACTTACCAATAGACTGTTCTCCACGAGCATATAGTCTTAATCTATGGAACTCTCTCCATTGGTCGTAATAACGACAGTTGCTGCCGTCCCTCTTAAACCATTCATATTGTATTGCTTGACCTACTTGCAATCCAAATTCTACTGTAGCTTTTTCAGAATCAGAAACAAACTGACTAGGAAAACCTGATGGATTGATATTTATATTTACTTCCTTCATTGAATTAATTCGCTTGTTCGACCCTTGTTATTATACCTAGCAAAGTTAATGCTTATTTTTGATTCTTTTTTCTCAGGGATATATAGGTGTTTTTGATTAGCCATTATAGCTAAGCCTGAGCTTATCGTCGCATCAAACTTAGTTCTGTTGCTGATATCAAATTTAGCCCAATCTTCTAGGGTCTTTGTAAATACCATGCTCCCCATAGAATCACTATCTCTATATTCTGCTGAAAAATCTAATCCCACATGTTTCTCTATGTATGACTCTATAGCTGAGGCGTGAGCCTGCTTAACATCTTCGGAGCTGTTAGGTATTCCACCTAGTTCCTTCTCAGTTTTAGACAGCTTGTTATAATGCTTGTCGGGTCTATTTAAACAAAAACCTCTGTAGCCTCTGTTTTTAAAGTGATATAACAACCTCGGCTTATTGTTCTCGATTAATATTGGCATGCCGTAAAACACGCAAGCCATGAGAACTTCTTCAAAGAATATCTCAGCAGTCTGTGGCCTAGCTACATACTCTAAGAAGAACTCATTACTAGGAGCGTCATCCATATTAAACTTGGTCATACCATGTAAAGCCCCATTAGAACCTATCCCACCAACGGTCCCTGATATGTCGTATGAATCACAACCAAAAGAACCTATGTGTTCATTACCGGGCTTAAACCCTTTTCCTGACTTTATCACCCTATTCTGAAGCCCCCTGCTTGGAACCCAACCAACTAAGAATCTACCTCTCTTGTCAGGACTAAATACAACCTTAGTGTCCTTTATCCCATCCTTCCAATGAAAGGAGCCTCTTGTAACGTGGTGCTCTTTTATTAGAGAGTCGTTATAGTCTATCTGCTGATATATTTTTGTTAAGTTAAATAAAGATGATTTACTCTCATCTCTAAATGCGTGTGACTCATTCCTTGGAAACTGCCTATAAAATTCATTAAGAGCGTCAGGGTCATCCTTTAATGACTCTACTTCTGCCTCCCAATAGTCAATTGCTCCATTAGTTATCATCTCACCGTCAACGCCCTCAATAGGTTTCATCGGCTTCCTCATTACAGGCATCCCATACTTATCAATAAACCCTTCCATATTCCATTCCATAGGGATAAATAAAGAATATAGACCGCTTTTAGTTTGACCATTCTTGTTTCTACTTAACACAGAAGAGTCTTCAAATAGCTTTTTAAAATTAGAGCCACCCTTATCTAATGCATTACAAGTTGAACCCATCATACACTTCCCGATTATCTTACTCCCTAATCTCAAGCAGGTCTTGGTTACCCTCCAATTGTTTTGTATGTTGTTCGGCTTTAACCATTTCCCACTCTCGTCGTGAGCTAGGAATAATAACTTCTCACCATCGTAAGAGTTGTCGTCTGTGTTCTTCCAATCCACAGTAGTGTCCAATCCGTCTAGCTCTTCGCTCTCTACGTTGTACATGTTCTTTTTGGTAATCTTAGACGCAGGGATTCTAAAAGCAAGCTCAGTCTTAGGTTTGTCCATTCCATCCATGATTGGCTTAAAGAAAAATGGCAGCCTGCTATTGATGGGAACAACCTTATCTGTAAACATTTTTTTAGCATCAGGACCCGTCTTAGACAAGATACCAATCCTAGAATCTCTAGCCAATGTTCCAATATTAACACACTCAGAAGACGACATGAATGAAAATCCTGAACGTCTAATCTTAACGTAATCCATTCCAAAAGACCTCTTGTCAGCTCTGCAAGCCTCCCAATATATATAAAATATACGGTTAGCTTCCCTATAGTCAGGATATCCAATGTCTATATTAGACCACTGAAGATACATGTAATGAGACCCCGTTATGTATGTGGGCTTATTGTTATTCTTAAACCAATAACCATACTCCCTTCTATCAAACTCCTCCTCAATGTAATCTACCCAACTATCCTTGAATGATGACGGCATGTCGTTCCATTGAAATATTGATTGAATTTTTGATAAAGGCTTAGGTAGTTCCTTCCTTACCCAAAAATCATCATCACTCTTGTCCCATTTATGGGACACTTTTGGAAGAGCTATCACAAGACCATATATCCTAACTATCTCTCCTATCTGCCCCGTCTTGGATATAACTATAAGCTCATACTTTTCGTTGTACCCATACTTCCAAGCCTTTAATGTATTCTTAGATGCAATAGATTTTTTTGGAACATAAGATTCCAAAACCTCATATAGTTTATTTTGACCTTCTTTCTGCAAATCCTTGTTGAGTATCCGTTCTTGAAATACCTTTTTCAGAAATATTAATGTTTTCTTGCTCTTGCTCTATTCTTGTTAATATTTCAAACGCATCAAATATAGCTAACTTCTTTGAGGCTGCGGCATTCTTTAGCCTGTCTGCTGCTAACTCATCATCAATCTCAGGCTTTATTATGTCTTCTTCAGCAACCTTTATTAGCTCTTTTACTGCTTTCTCTCCGGCTTTAATTATTCTTAGTTTAATTTCTTTGTTTGTCAAATCGCTATAGTTATCTGATGGTCATATATCCTGTAAATCTTCTGACCGTCTAAATTAAATTCATATTTTATTTCAGGCTCAAAACAAACCTTGTCACCCTTTGATACGCCTTTTGATACCAAATAGTTATTAGGATATAACATTTCCCCCATTAGTGGCTCCTCACTCATAGGCTTCATAATGAAACAATCCTCTGTAGGAATAGGCTTAACAAAGCAATACCTGTCGTAAGCGTTCCATTTGCCACCACTCTTATACATGAAGAATTGGTCTAGCTCTATAAAAAATAAGTCATCCTTGAAAAAGCTTTTACCACTCTTCCTTCTTCCTTGCATATCGTTATAAAACTTAAACACATTGTGGTGAACCAATAAGATGTCACCTATCTTGATAGGGCCTTCATAACCTAACGGAAGCTCTACCACCTCTGCTTCCCTGTTAGAAAACTTATGGTCCTCTTCGGATGTGCTTACGATTAGCTCCATACCACCAACCGATTTCGTATTGCTGTAACGCTTACCGCCAACAGGTTTAGCTATAAAGTAGTGTGGTGACCTCATTGAAAATAGATATTATACTCGACAGATATAGGTATGGTAGATGTGAACTCTTTCCACAAAATAACCTCATCAGCTCTTTCTATCCAAACTTGAAACGAGTCTTTGTTTTCGTTGTACTTTATTAAATGAATGCAATAGTTGTCGTTTAACACCTTCTGCCCTACAATGTAGTGCATGGCTCCTGATTTATAGTCAGGTCCAACAGCTATCTTTCTTATGTCCATTAAATTTGATAACCTGTTAAGTAGAGGTCGTTTACGATGATATTCTGTGCCGAGTCAATTCCAACCAAAACATCAAACACATCCCCAAAAGTTGTTGTACCTATCACAGGAAGAACCGTCTCTTTTCCTTCAAATACTCCCCCTGAGTTTCTGTGTGTTTGAGACAAGGTAAAGAGGGTTACTCCATTTTTTCTTAAAGAAACAGAAACAACATGAGTCCCGTTAGCAGGAACTGTTATGTTAACAGCAAGAGAAACATTAAAGCTCGCATCCACCTTGCTATTGTAAGTAAATGAACCTGTAGCAGAGCTAGTTACTACTCTACTTGCAACCGGGAACTGAATCCCCCCTGTTGGTCCTGCTCCACCCACAAATGTCGAGTCCTGCACAACTACATTATAAGGAGGCCCAAATGCTCCTGAGGTATTCGACTCTATAGTGTTGTTGGCTACCTGCATAACCCCTGTGGCGTTACCATTCGACACCCCTTGGTTCGCTTGTATGATGTAAGTGTTTTGGGTGTCGTAAGAAAAGTTTGTTACCAATCCTGTTGTTAGTCCTGTGCTCACAAAAGTGTTTGACGCAATAGTTCCCAACCCTGTAGTACTAGATGGGTCTATCTTTATTCCATCCTGTCCCTGTTGAGGATGGATGATGCCCCCGTTAAAATTTACTGCCCCAAATCCCGGTCCTGCTCCATCAGCAAGAAGCTCAATCATGGGTACTGTAGCGAATCCGCTAGGAGTCGGTAGACTCGTCTCGTCAAACCATCTCACATATTCGCAAGAGCTCATTTGTAGTTTTGACACATTCTTAAAATGACAACCCATTACTGTGGCTTCCACATACCACACCAACGAATTTTGAATGTCGCATAAGTCAAAGCCTTCTATATGCCAAACATCAAAGCAGTTTCTGAACTGACAGTTAGTGATAGCTAATATCTTATCTCTCCCACCATTGTATGCAGCTCCATAATTATAGTTCTCTGCCCTTATTAGAACATCTCCACCTGTGTTATTTGTGGAAGAAAACTTAAGTTCAGACATCTCACAGTTAACGTCTGTGATTGTAATAAAATCACCTACCCCTGAAGGCCCTGTGTAAGACAGCCCATCCTTATCCCTATCCAACCCCATCAAAGAGATGTTTGCTCCTGTGATTGAAATTTTATTTGTAATAGATACGTCACCTCTAATTAAGTAAGTTGTGTTTGCTACTAAATCTATTTCTCCTGCTACGGCAGCAGGAAAGTCAGATTCTTGAGATACCTGAACTACACTTGTTCCATTCAAAGATGGTGTAAGTATCGAGTTCTGCCAACTAGACCCTGCGTCTCTTGTTAGCACTTGGCCTGCTGTGCCACCTGTAGCCCCTAAAATAAAAGTCCCTGCACTTGTTATAGGGCTACCCGTCACATCAAACCCTGTAGAGGAAGATGAAAGTCCTACGCTAGTAACAGTTCCTGAGCCTACGAGGGCTTGCCAAGATACAAGTCCACTTGCGTCAGAAATTAACGCTTTTCCTAAAGAGCCTACTGTTCCTGCGGAATCCTTTATTGGCCCATTAAGCCTTGCCGTGGCCTCAATAATTAAAGCATCGGTTGCGTCTGTACCCAAAGTAACATCAGAATCTACCACCAACGCACCTGCGATTGTTATTGTAGCAGGAAGAGTTGCTCCGTCCTGAGATATAATTGAGCTACCAAGCTGACCTCCGGGCAAATACATTGGGATTTGATACGCTAACCCTCCCCCTAGTATATAAGTTGACAAGCTATCTACCGTAAATGTCTTTGTCTTGTTGGAGTCTTCTGAGTCGGTTCCAATTAAATAATCAGCTCCTGTTACTACTGCTTGTGGATACGAACCTGTGTCGCTTATCTTAGCCATTGTCTTTTTGTTTTACTTCGCCTGTCTGAAGATTGATGACAGAATTTAAGCCGTACTTCTCGATAAGCTTGCCTTCAGCCTTAGCAAATTCTTGCTTCAATAATCTAACAGAATCTATTAATGTTGCTTTCTGTAGCTCCATATCTCCAAGTGCCATCTTGCTTTTTTGTAGGTCACCATGAAGATTAGTTAGAGTCTCTAGTTCTTCTTTGTCTAATTTCATTTGATTTGATTTTACACAAAGATAGCTATTTTTTTATTGCACGATAGATAAGACCTCCTACAACAATCCCAACCCCAAACTTAACAGAACCCCTCTGATACCATTTCGTATCGGGAGAGAAGTTATAGCTCTGAATACCTGTGGTGTTTACGTATGGATTACTGTTCTTTAAAGCGACTATGTATTCGTTCTTCTTGAATAAGCCATTTTTCTTAGTACCAACAGTAATGCTCTGAGTGTTTGGAATAAGAATCGAATTAAAAGTAATACCTCTCTTAGTGATACTCCCGGACAAATTATAATGTAAGCTATCAATGGCGAATGGTTTTGTAAAGTCCGAACAAGGAAGCGTGTCTGTGAATGTTTGTGTGATTGTGTCTAGCTTGTAAACAGTTACAATCTTAGTGTGCGAGGTTACGTTCTTTATCTTTAGGTTCTTAAACTCCTGCTTCATGCTATCTCTCAAAGCAGTAAACCTTTCCTCGCTAATCTCTATAGCTTTGTTATAGGTAACAAGCTCACCGTTGCGAGCTTTATATACCATAGCTGTATCTTTGTATGAATTTAAAATAGCTGCTTGGTCTTCAGCTATTATCTTACCCTGACAAGAGTCGAACCAAAGAAAACAAAGGACAGCTATGACCCCCAATAGCATGAGGGTCTTAGCGTCTATTTTCATTTTTTCGGAGCAATTCCAATTAAAGAATCTTTTGACCGAAGGAATAGTAGTCCTATCATAGCGAGCTCTCCTGATTCTACAGAAGAAAAACTCTTAGACATGTACATGTAAACTGCACCGCATAAGATAAGCATTCCTGCTATGGTAGTTACCATTCCACTTTTAAATAATCGTTCCATTGTTTAGGTTTTAAGGGGCTACCCCCACGTTAAGTACTTCGTCCTGCCATCGACCTTGCAGGCTTTTAATATCTGACCTCGGTTATCCCCTCTATTGTAAGACACATGAACCCAATCAGGGTTGTCATCATCTCCAAACTCCCATATCATTTGGTCAAACTCTAAATTATCTTTAATGTAAAAGAACATCTCAGCATTGGTTCTGTATCCATAGGTGTCATCAATGTCCATTGCCGCCCCATTATTAGCCATGTGCTGAGAGCTAGACGCTCCACCAATACGAGTATTTAGCTCTTCACTTCTGAAGCAGCTATTTATTTTTATTGGACCATTTACCCAATCACGCAAAGACTCAAATAAATTATCGCAAAGAACTTTTATTCTTAACAGTTGCTTAGCATTAGGCTCGTTGTCAATATCGTTTCTAGTTGCGGTCTCGCTATAGGTCGCTTCCTTATAAGATACATGAGGAGATATTTTCATTGTTGCTTGATTAATGTCTGCACCATTCCTTTGATTTCAGAGGTGTCCGTCTTGATGGCTGTAATTTGGTCGTTCAATGTCTTAATTTCAGTAGCGTTGTCCTTCTGAAAATCTTTTAGGTCTTGCTTCACAATATCAATTCTTTTGTTGGATAATTCTGTTAGTGATTTCATTTCATCTTGAAATTGTTTACGCATACCTGTTCTGCTATGCTTAGCTGCTATAGTTTCCTCCTTAGCATCTAATTGGCACTCTGATACGTGCTTGTCTATGTTTTCTAATCTGTGCTTTAATTTTTCTATTGAGCCTTTCATGGTAAACCACCCACCGAGCACACTAACAACTAATGTAATAATATATATTACATCCTTGCCATTAAAATGCACATCATCCATCCCATTAACAGCTTGTAATAAATCCATCTTACAAATCTAAAATAACATCAAAGGTTGTTGGAGCTCCTAAAACTTCCTCAATTGAGTCATCAAAAGCAATGTACCAAAATACAGGCGTGTTTAAGTTTGCTTCAAAATAATCTACCCAATATATAGTTTCATCCTCAGGGGTTATTGGTAACCCATAAAAGTCTGCACATTGAGCTCTTGCATCTATCGCTTCAGCTTCTATTAAGTATTTGTAGCCTGTAATATCCATTAGTAAATTCCGTAATAGCTATTTATATTGCCGCTTATTGCGCTCTTGTCGGCTGTATAGTTATCATTCCAAAATATCATTTCTTGACAATAACCATTGGTTCCGTAACCCACTTGTGGATATCGGTAGTTAAACAGGTGCATTCTCAATGTTGAGTTCGCAGTGCTTGGTGTAAATGAACCTGTATTTGTTGCTATGTCCGAACCTGCATTTAAGCTCATTATTATCTTTTCAGATGGTGTTGGATTTCCCCCATCAAAAGTTTGCCAAACAAGATAATCAGAACTCGTGCTTACGGAGTTTGTAGGGCCTGTATTATTTATTTGTCCGGGTCCATTTTTTATTTGTTGACGAATTGATGTCCCTGAAAAATACATTTGTGCTTGTATGCTACCTCCACCTGATGTACCTGTTAACCACAAAAATTTCAAGCCTGACAATACAGAGGCGGTTTGCATAACTGTAACCGTAGAACTTCTTATAGTTCCATCGTGTAAGTACTTAAAAGTGGTTGTATCACCTGCATACAATACTGCATTTGCGCCACAGTAAATAGCAGGTTTCCCCCCAACGGTTTGAAGAACTCCTCTGTCTATTATCATTGGCTGATAAATTGCCGTTGAATTGTTAGCGTTATCACCTGATGATGTTGGGCTTTGGTTATACCATGTAGTAACGAACCCTGTGTCGCCACCAATGAAGGTAGTAAGGGACGCTGTATCAAGCTCGTAATCAACGAACCCAATGTCCTGCTCAGCATTGTCAGCTAACCTCCTTACCCTTATACAGCTACCTGCGTATGTAGAGCTAAGCTTGCGTAACGAATACGCTGCTTTAGCGTTAGGGTAGTCGTCAAGCGGTGGGGTAAATGGTGGTGGGGTTGAGCCCGTAGGTATATAAGGGTTAGCTATTGATATGTTATTAGCTATTAACATCTACCAAAGTGCAATGATTGATGTTGCTGTAGTACCTGTAGACATTACCTTCACAACGTGGACAGGAACAAATGAGCCTGTAGGAAGACCGACTAATGTAACTTGGTCACCTGCTGAGGTCTCTATAGCTACATCACCACCAACACCAATATAAATTAAGCAACTGTTGTTGTTCCCTGCTGTGTAGATTATGTAAGGTTTAGTGCCTACACCTCCAAATATGGGAGATGACAATGTTAGTGATGTCTCGCTATTTACAGAGGTAACTGTTGCTATAGTGCTATTATCTGTTCGATACACTACATCCCCAACCTTAACATTGTCAGTGATGAATGTTGCAGTAGCATCATCCAAGCTATCAGAGAGACCCAAATCATTGTCTCCTGAAGCTGCCACATAAGGCATTGGAATTACTATGTTGTCGTCAGGTATAACGGATATTGCTCTGCTTGCCTGTAATGTTTGTATTGCCATTGTTTAGTATTTTGCTTTAATTACTTTAGAGTTTGGAGTTCTACTTACCTTTCTACTTGTCCGCTTTTGAAAAGGAATGTTATAGATGTTCTCACTACTTCTTTTGGATTTCTTAGTTACAGTCTTCTTATCTCCGTGTCGATTGACTCTAGTTGTAACAACTGTTTTATTTCCACTAGAATCAAAAGATTTTACTTTTGTTCCTGTCCCCCCATGAGCTAAGCTCCAAGTAGTTGTCTTGCTGCCTCTTCGGCCTTTACCCTTAATTCTAGTGAGGTCGTTTTTTTTAACTTGCCTGTTTAGGTTATTAGCGTCTGATGGTAATGGATAATCTCTATTCATATCATTACTTTTTAATGGAAGGTCTTAGTGTATGAAAGCCCTCCTGTATTGTCTCTTGTTGTTTTTTTAGTCTTTCCTTTCCCTGTCTTAGTGTTTACCGTATCAACAGTTTTAGATGTCCAAACAGGATTCTTTTTATTGAATCTGTTTCTCCAAGACTTAGCAACCCCGGAAGTATATTTTGTAGTTACTGTCTTTATCTTGTTGCCTCTAGTTTTGGTGGTCACTACATTTACGCTAGAACCATCGGAAGATGTATTTTTTGTTTTACTACTTGGGGGTAATGGATAATCTCTGTTCATAGCTTTAATTACTTTTAGTGGTTTTCGTTTTATTCATTGTGTAATAATTATTTGGTAGTGGAGTTTTCGTTTTCTTCATTCCCATCTTAGCTCCTGCTGCAGCTCCTTTGTTGTTCTTCATTCCCATCTTAGCTCCTGCTGCAGCTCCTTTGTTGTTAAATAGATTATTACTTGATTCAAGTGGTTGGTCTAGCCTTTGATAATATCTAGAAGTAGTTACACTTGTTGCATCAGTCTTGGCTACTTTCTTTTTAGGGTCTCCGTTTTTATACATCTCTTTACTTTTTATAAGGGAACATTCTGTTTAGTGTATCTTTTCTTTCACCGCAGCCGCATCCCTTTTCGCCTGCCACCTTCTCAACAACCTTCTTTATCCCGGTTGCCTTAGTTACTTTTTCTATTGTGTCTCCTAGCCCTAAATCTCTCATAAGGCAAAGATACTAATATTTTCCTTTCTTATTTTTTGGTGAGCTTTTGGTGGAGCCGCCCTTGCCTGCCCACAAATGCTTACATGCCCAATAACGTGCAGTTAGCTTATCTTTAGCACTGCTGCACTTATGTCTAGCCTTGAAACTCTTACGAGCCTTAGCACTGTAATTGTGTCCGTACCCCTTTGCTCCGAAATGAATTAACTTCTCCTTGCCTCCTGAGCAAGCCTTAACCATCTTCTTCTTTCCTGCTCGGTCCGAAGAAACCACTCGGTTGCATTTCATTTTATTTTTAGTAGCCATTTTTCATTCTAAAATATTTATTTCATCCCAAAACTCTACGTCGATGTTTTTAATTTCTCCACTAAGCCTTTTCATCTCTTGCGTGAACTTCTTTAGCTCATTGGTAGTGATGTCGGTTGAGTCAATCAAAGGAGTTAGGTTGTGCATCTTTTTTAATCTCATGTCTATGCGAGCCCTAACTGCCTCGTTGGTGTAGTATCTTGAACGGTATGCGTTCTCCTTGTTTCTCATCATTTGATTCCATTTAACATTTTGTAATTTAACAAATCTTGATAAACTTTTCCGCTAACCGTATAAAGAGTTTTGCACTCTCTGCACATCATGTTAAATCTTTGCACGCCTGTAGTTGTTATGTACTTTTTACTCAGCCCCACATTATAGCTAGTACACTCAGGACAGCTTTCTTTACCCTGCCCCATAAGAACCCCATAGTGAGTTTTCTTTTTGGTTATCTTATTTAGCTTATTGAACACCTTCTCTAATATAACAACATCGTTGTCGCAGTACTTTATCATTTTAGCTAGAGCCTCCTTGTTGTTATCCAAGCAAACATCTTTCCATAAGTCAAATCCACCTGTGTCGGTTTTAGCTCCCACCTCAAGATACTGAGCTATATAGTCTAGCTTGTTGCTGTTTAGGTACAGGCAGCTCTTTGCTAGCTTCAAAGTGTCAACCGTTCTATAGTTGACTTGTGTTTCAATACCATGATACAGACATCTTGTCTTTATCCATTTGATATCAAACCTGTCTGCATTGTGTCCGATTAGTTGGTTAGCCTTGTTCATCTCTTTAACAAACTTTTTAAGAAGCTTCTTGTCACACTGTTTCTTTCCCCAATCAACGTGATGCACGCTTTCTTCGCCTTCCCATTTCCAACTGATGCAGATAATTTGACGTTCTTTAATAATCTGATTTGGTCTGATTGTTTTATTCCATCCACAGCTAAAATCTGCTATTGTGTTGAATGAGGTCTCGATGTCGTAAAACAAACGCTTACGATTGTTCACGATAAGTTGTTGTATTTAGGTGGAGCACCTACACTTGCAATAGGGGTAGGTCCTGTTAGGCTTATTCCACTCGAACCTCTCGCTCTGCTGTTTTTTGTTTTCGGAGTTGTCCCCGGTTTTTTAAGTGAAAGTAAGTGTTTCTTTCTAGCTTCTTTTGTTATTGGAAGAATACTAGGGTAGTCATGTCTTTTTTCTGAAGCCATCTTTTATATCTTTACTACAAAAATACAAATTAATGGAATACGAGAAGAGAATGCCAAATAACGACTACCTCAAATATTGGAGGGTAGTTAGATACTACGTTAAAGCAAAGTATGGATTATCAACACCTGACCTAGAGATGCTGCTGTTTTTAAATGGAGAGAAATATTTTGATAAGGATAAGTTCCGGGAGTTCGATAAACTAATCAGTTGGGACAGGCATAGATTTGACAGGCTGTTGCGTGATGGTTGGATTGAGGTCTTTAGGAAAAGAAGTAAGAACAAAGCTCTTTACGATACGTCATACAGAACCAAAAGAGTAATTGATAAAATATACAAGCAGCTCAACGGAGAAGAGATACCAACAGACATGGGGAACAATCCTATGTTCGCTAAAAATGTAGGGTACAACGATAAGGTGTACCGCAATATGATTCTACAGATGAACGAGTTTACAAGACAACAACGACATCTTTCTCGACAATGACCGTATAGGATTCGTTGCCGATAATCATACTGTATCCTGCTCGCTTGTCATAATAGATTTCATCACCCTTGGATATGACCGAGACATCAGAGCCCTCCTTTACAACAATCCCTCGCTTGTAACGAAGCTGCTCTGCGTCCTCAGCCGATAACAATATTCCTGACTTGGTTGTAATCTCCTCGTCAATAGTTCTAATGATTATGTGTTTCCCAATTGGTCTCATGCTCTTGCCATTGTTATTATTGCGTTAGTACTCAAGATGGTTACTGCTACCGACACTGCGTTCTCTAGTGCTGTCTTGGTTACACGCATCGGGTCTATAATTCCCATCTCTATCATGTCGCCATAGTCACCACCCTTTACGTCGTACCCTTTACCTTTACCCATCTTGGAATGGTATATCTCATCAGCATCTAACCCTGCGTTCTCAAGTATCTGATAGAGGGGTGCTTTCAATGCATCAGCTAATATTGCGTCAGCAATTCGATTTTTTTTGAGGTATCTCTTGTGTTCGTCATATAAGCTCAAGCCTCCTCCGGGAAGGATACCATCTAAGAGAGCGGAACGAACAGCACATACTGCATCGTCTACCCTGTCATACAGCTCCTTCTGCTCCAAGTCCGTATTTCCTCCAACGTAGATTACGCCTATACCACCTGTGAGGGATGCGATACGAGAAAGGACAAAGTCTTTGTCTGCCTTTTTAGATGCTATCTTATGAGCGTCCCATAAGTGGGACACCCTCTCGCTTATGTCAGGAGCGTCAGCTCCCTTTACAATGACGGTACTGTCACGACCAACTATCACCTTGGCGGCATGACCGAGGTCACTAGATGAGATAAGCGAGAGGTCGTCACCTGTCTTCTCAGAGAAATAGGTAGCACCTACGCTCGTTGCAATGTCGCCCATCAGCTCATGCTGCTTATACCCAAACTGAGGAGGTTGGATAGCGCATAGCTTTAAGGAGTTCTTTAGTACGTTTGCTGCTAGTGTGTTGACCACGTTAGTGGAGCATGGAGCTATGAGCAGTAGCTTTTTACGCTCAGCGATTATTGGCTTAAGCACATTCTCAATCTGAAGGATACTTGTTATCTCAGCATCCGAGACTAGGATGTGAACGTCCTCTAGCACACACTCGTCCTTCTTGTGGTTGTTTATAAATAGCGGAGACAGATAGCCCCTGTCTACCTTTAGACCATGCGTAGTTTCAAAATAGGTCTCCGAGCTGTCCGAGTTCTCTACCGTTACTATCCCATCTTTCCCAACCTCTTTGTATACACTTGCGATTATACTACCAAGCTTAGGGTCGTTGTTGGATGAGATGGCTGCCACATGCTCTAGCTTGTCACCGTCAGCAGGCGACGACTCTTTCTTTAACCTATCCACTATCAGCTTGGTCTCCTCTGTTAGGTCTCTGAGCACACTCGTCGTGTCACCCTCTATGTGCTTTAGCCCTGCCCGAACCAATGCCTCAGTTAATACAATTGCCGTAGTAGTACCATCACCTGCTAAGGTAGCGGTGCGGTCTGCTGCCTCCCTTGTCATCCGAACCGCAAGGTTCTCCACCGGGTCGATTAGGTCTACAGCCTTAGCAACCGTTACACCATCCTTAGTGACCGTTATGCCATGCGTGTGGTTAGGTGATTCAATTAATACAGTGTTACCCATTGGACCCAATGTGCTTTTTACTGCCGAAGAGATTTGTGTGATTCCATTTATGAGGCTTGCTCTTCCCTCATCTCCAAACACCAAGTGCTTGGGATTATATGATTCATTCATTTGATTTGATTTTACACAAAGATAGCACTTATGTCGGAATGTCGATTTTTTCCTCCCCTATATATATATATAAAAACTATTTATTTATTTTTTTTTTACCTTATATATAGAACTTTTTTCGACATTTTCGACACAAAGAAAATAAGTAGTTAGTAATCAGAGAGTTAACAAAAAATTATCGACACTAAAAACGACGTAGCTGTGTCGATTATCTAGCATAAAACAAGAAAGGGCAACATTTCTGCTGCCCCTCCACAATAAACAAACCAAAGTTTAGAGCATAAACTTTCTAATTTCTTTTCTTGACTCTGCTAAATCGACACCGTCAGCTATCACATTTATCTTGTCTATTCTGTTTCGCATAGCACGAGATTTTGCTACCTCCTGTATGCCTGTCATTCCTACGGGACGATTATTAATCAGCCTCCCATTCTTTATCGTTAAACCTTTCATACTACAAAGTTAAAAATTTTTACGACACACTATGATTGTTTGGGTTCTATAGCGTTATACACACAGCACCCCCTAGCCGGAATTGATTTTTTTTAGCACCCCCCTTCCCCATCCTCTGACCGATGCCCCGATTTTTTGGCGTTTTTATTTGTCCCACATATGGGACGATATCCCCTAGCCCATAGCCCCCTAGCCCATAGCCCACAGCCCCCTAGATTGTCCCACTTATGGGACATTATACCCTAGCTCCCCTAGCCCCATGCAAGGGATGCACAAGGTAAGAGGCTCTCCTTTGAACTCCCCCGAATTTAGCCCCATATTAACGATTGAGGGGGATATTGTGTCATCTATCTGACATTTACACAAGTATTATACGAAAATTATGAATTAATTAGTCTAAACATTAGGTTCGTATTGTTTTTTAGACTATCATTGTACCATCAATGAACGCAACGATATTCGAAGCGAGACGATAAAACCAATTTAATATGAGTATAGTAGCAGAATGGACAAGTTTAACAGCCTTATTACCTAAGACTGAGTTAACAAAAATCAACAGTGTAATCGTGACTAATGAGGCTAAGGTCTTTGAAGCCCATATACAGCTATCGGCAATAATCGGTAGTGCTTATGAGCAGTTTAATGCTGAGAAGAAGCAGTCAAAGCTAAAGCGAGAGGATTTCTTAGCACGACTAGAAGAGGTTACAAATGAGGCTTGGTCTAAGTCAAAGCTAGGTCGATACACGAAAGTGTACAAGCAAATGGCAGAAAAGCCTGAGTTGATTGAGAACTTTTTCAAGGCAATCGAGGCAAGCGAAGAGGATTTAAAGACTGACTTCAATAATGGTTTCATCCCTTACTGTACTGCACAAGCGGATGATGCGAAGAGTGGTGGCGAAGGCGAAGGTGATGTACCTGCGAAGGTAACCACTGACTACAACTTCAGCTCAAAGGCAGAAGGGTTAGCGGTTCGGTTAATGTCTGATGGAACGGTGAAGACTGAGAACAGTGTAGCTGAGCTGACTAAGGCTCTTGACCTTCTGAAGAAGGCTATCCAAGACCACGGTGATGGTGAAGCTAAGGTTGCTGCTCAGCAAGACCTAGAGTCAATCAAGGTAGGAGCGTAATTGTCCCACTTATGGGACAATGTCCCAAGTGCCTCACTACCTTCGGGTAGTGGGGCTTTGGGGGTGCGGACCAAAACTTATATAGCATGATTAAATTCACAAGAACAACAGAAATACATTTAAGCGACGGAATTGACGTATCCACTGAAGATAAATTTTGGAACTTTGAAAATTGGAAAGCCCACAAAGAGGGGGCTTATGGAAGAGATGGCTACTATAATGAAAACGGAGGATTGTTTCTTTTATATCTTCATCACGACAAAAAGCCATGCGAATTTATGGGCAGCTTTAACACTTTGAAGGAAATGAAAAGTTACATTCAACTTTGGAAATATTATAACGATTCCTGCATGTAATTGTCCCACTTATGGGACAATGTCCCAAGTGCCCCAAGTCAGAAACGGCTTGGGGTTTCGGGGTGCAAACCAAAACTTATAAAGCATGAATACAGTATCAGAATTTTTCGCAGACCTTATGGACAAGGTAACTTTTACTAGCGCAGACACTATCGACAAAGAGGCGTTTGGAACGTGGAACGGTGAGAAGGTCAGGCTCTCCTTCAGATTCAAAGTGAATTCCTTACGGACAATGGATTACCCGATCCAAGTCGTGATTAGGCTAGACGTTTTTAATCCTAACGCACAAGGCAGAGAGTCTAAATGGACAAACTTGACTATGTGGGGATGTGTTGATAATGAGGAGAACGCTATTTTTCTTAAGGCTTTCACTATACTAGGGGCTGACCTTTACAGTAAGGCTAGAATAATAGAGGACAAAAGAGAGGAAATGCTAAAGACTTTATGGAATCAGGAAATTTTACCAACACGCCCCATGAGGGAGAATCCTCACACAATATCTTACAAGTAATTGTCCCACTTATGGGACAATGTCCCAAGTACCTCACTGCTTTCGAGTAGTGAGGATTAGTGGGTGCAAACCAAAACTTATATAAAATGACAGATTACAAATGGGAGGTTACAGATGTGTTCGAGTACATAGAGGAGCTTGTTGCTACAGCACGAACATTGGCTGAGTACGACAGCTACACTGATGTTTTGTGGAGCAAAAAAATGGCAAGTCTTTTGAAGTCTTTAGGTGATTACAAAGAGGTTCGACACTTATACTACCAACGCATAGAGACGGCTCACAAAGTGTCTCTTGCTCGTCAGAGTCGAGACGATTTTTGGGCTGATAGAAAATTTCCTGATTCCATAGTCTTGTTAACTGAGGAAATTATTCCATAGAACCGTCCCACTTATGGGACATAAAAAAAAACAAAATGACTGACAGTCGGAAACGACAGAACAACTGCCTATAAGGTGAAGCGTAAGCAGTTTTAAGTAGTGCGTATTTGGTATGTAAGACGTTGGATAATCCCATGATTGGCAACTTACATTATTCGCTTTGTTAGGTTCGACTCCTAAGCTACTTCTAATATAAAACACAAAACAACATGAAACATTTTATTAAAACCACTGCACCATTCTTAGGGACAATCGTATTCGGGCTAATGAACATCTTCTGTGCATTTATTGATAGAGAAGAGGCGCACCCACAACTATTATACTTCGGTATCTGTGCGTGTATTGCAGGATTATTAGGTCTATTCACTTATGAGAAGGCATGACTAGGGAGCTAACATTTCAAGCCAAGCGGTACATGGGTACTGTAGGCAAGTGCCACTTCATTAAATTGAGTAGCTACGATGCTCCACAGAGAGTAAGCATATACATACCCATCTCTTTGACTGACTCGGTAAAGTTTAATGATGGAGCAGTAACGCTGAGAGTAAAGTCTTGGTGGCTAGACAAGAATCCGGAAATGATAGGCGGATGGAGATTGAATGAAATAATAAATAATTGTCCCACTTATGGGACACAACACAAAACAACATGAAAAAAGCAGATTTTATGAGAGCGATTGAAATACTAAGTAACTCTCACAGTGTAGAAATGATTATCAACTACGTGAAGCCAAACGGTCAAGTAGATATTGATTGTCCAAGAATATCAATTATAAGTTGTCCCGCAAGAGCAGTGCACAACCTAATGGATGAGGGCTACAAGATAAGCATGAGCGAAGGCAGAATGAATGTAAATAAATATAGTTAAACACTTGTATTATACAATAATTAGACGTATATTGCACCATAATAAGACAGACACTGCTTCAGGACAGACTGAGCATTAATAAAAATTTATAAACTGTCCCACTTATGGGACACAACACAAACCAAAATGAGAAAGCAAAAATTAATTGAGAAGTTACAGAGTGCCATATTGATGGGCAAAAAAAGATGTCAAGGGTACGACCTACCTAAGCCACAAAAATGTGGTACTGAATATCAGAAAATTACCTATGCTTTAATTGTAGCACAAAGATTAGTTGGGTGAACAACTTAGAGTCTAGGTATGTACGTAGTGGATTGCTACGTAGTGTTATCACAACAATTACGGTGATAAGTATAGCGACAATAGTAACTGTCATGCTCTACTAACTTAGTTACCTCACTACCTTCGGGTAGTGGGGTTTTGGGGGTGCAAACCAAAACTTATATAACATGAAGCAATTAGATTACAAGGTATCAAAACATTTAGTGAACGGAAACTCAAGAGAGTTAGCAATAAAGATAGTTGACCACTGTCTAGCACGAATGGGTTTGGGAATGACCTCTTCCGACCTTCCTGATTCTCCGGCATTTTGCAATGGAGTAGATGGGATTCAAGACAACATTGACAGTGGTGACTGCACCATGAATGATTTAATTAGGTTAGGCAACGAGGTTGTAGATGAAATGATAGCTGATTTATAAACTGTCCCATAAGTGGGACATAACACAAACCAACATGAGGCAATTAAGCAGAAAAGAAAGTATAGAAATTAGTGAGGCATCTTGCCAACTTGAAATGAATAAAATATTAAATAAATATTACCTACAAGTTTTTAAGGTTGTTAATATTTGTGACGAAGGCGAACAAAATCACAGATACTTTTTAGCTGAATCAAAATTGGATTTAAAAAAACTTAAAAACTGTTGGATAGAAAGAGTGGTATAAACTAAATTAAACCAAAATGAAAAATAAAAAAGGAGTAAAGGTAGACCATTTAAAGGTGGCAACTCACATGGCAAAGATGTTTAACTCAGACGAGTTTGAATGTGAAGGTATTAAATACGTAAAATCAGGAACTAACTACGTTAAGGTTTCTAAAAACTAAACTAAAATGTACGAATTAGAATTAACGGAAGGTATGCACGTAATAAAGCATAGGCAATTTGAGAGAGCAGACTTCAAACCAAAGCAGACTCTAGTATTAACTGACAGTTTTGAGAACTACGATAGCATCCCTATACCTAGTGAGGTTCAGAGAGAGCTACTGTTCTTAGGCATGAAGGGATTAACAGATTACGTAATGTAAAACTGTCCCACTTAACGGATTTAAAAACATTAAAAATAAATAATTATGGAAACTTTTGTAGTATTAATACCTGTTGATGATTCATTGACAGAGCCAAGAAGAGCTTGTGAAATGATTGAAAACACAAAATTTAATATTGGTGGTTCTGTTAAACCTACTGCCATTGATGTACTAAACAAAATTATGTTTGAGTTGGGGATAGAAACTACTCACAACATAGAAGTAGAACCTATTACAGATTTTATGGATAGGCTCAACAATGAAGAGTTAAATGTTGACAATTACTTTATGTCTTACGTCTACGCTTAGTATTGATGCTAACGGTTAAGCTATGCACCGTAAAGCGTAGCACAATGTTTAATCTTAGCACAATACTATATTGCTTTATGGTGTATAAACTGTCCCACTTATGGGACACAAAGAGATTAATTAATAACAAACCTAATGTAAAACCGTCCCACTTATGGGACATAAAAAAAAACATGATGAAATTTGATAGAAATATTTACAATATAATATTGGTTCACGTTGCTAGAACTTGGGAAAGATTAAGACTCAATCAACCACACCAAGAAATGCCTTTAGACAACATAGAAAGTCCGGAAGAGTTACAAATCATAGCTGATTTTGTTATCGAAACAGATTTAGTTCAAGAATTTTTAACTAATAGAGATGGTAGTATTTGGGATAAGTTTGGAGATGGTTGTAGCGATGTTTACATAGAAAGGGTTGGTGCAGAATATATTAATGAAAATTATTTATAACAATATGAATAGTAGGGCTTTATAAATTAAAAAAACTGAAGGTGGTTTTGTAGGTTGCTGAATTAAGCTCTATGACCGATTTCCACCGCCCTATTATTTATACTTATTTCAGAAATTTATTTAATAAACAATTGACATTATGAATTTTAGAGAAAAAGCAGCAGGTTTTATTTTATGTAATGATAACCTTACAGAAGCATTAGAATTATTAGATAATGCAAGTAGTGTTTCTGACACAATACCTGATGAAGTCATAGTATGGGAAAAATTTCAGTATGAACCTATTGAAAATTTAATTGAATACATTGACTCAATAGAAACTATGTTAGAAGAAGCGTATCAAGAAGGTAAAGATGTAAACGAATGTAATAAATGTAAATAAAATGGATGTAAAATTTAAACAATGGAACTGCTCACTAGCTTTTGGTGAGTACCAAAACGGAAGGACTGCACTGTTCTTAAACGACAATGCAACCTTAGAAGATGTGCTATGTGCGTCAGTGAACCTGCCTGATTGGGGATTAAGACCTAATGAAATAGCCATCAAGGATTACTCAGAGAATGAGGGTGTTCTTGATGCGTTGATAGAATATAAGGTAGTAAGTAAACCAAAAAGGTATGTGAATTTAACTCACGTTTCAGTACCTATCTGCGAACTACTAATGCAACCGGGATTATAAACTGTCCCACTTATGGGACATAAAACAAATAAAATGAAAAAAGCTAAAGAAATTTTTGTAAGAATAGGTTTTGAAGATATGATAGTACCAATTAAAGATAGCACTTATGTAAAAGAAACACCTACACCACAATACTTGGTAGGATATGAAGATGCAGAAGGTAATGAATGTGAAGAAGATGGTACTTATTTAAACCAAACAATATGAGAGCAGTAATGTTAAGGAATGAGTTTGTAATAACTCGTGACCATTTAGAAGGTGAGTCACTAGATAGCGGTCAAGTATTAAAAGTTAAAAGCGAAGGTTATAATGTACACTTCAAGCTATTTGACGATGATAGAGTACACTACTATAGTGGGTACTTACACGAGGAATCGGAAGATGAATTTTCTCCACTTGATTGGGCTATGGCTGATTCGGGATGCACAATTATACAATATAGAAATACTAAAACAAATAAATACGAGGACTTATGAAAATTACAATAAACAAATCAGACGCAAGAGAGCTAATGTACGAGAGTTTTTGTGGTGGTGGGCTAACAGAGCTATACTACTGCGATGTAGCCATGAGTGAAGAGAATGATGAAAACTACGACAAGGCTAGACACTTGCTCTTAGGAGAAGGCAAGACAGACATTTGCCTTGAGGACGTATATGTAAAGATGCTAGAAGAGTATGGTATATTATTCATGGACGAGAATGAGAAAATACACCTAACTCTTGGCTTGGCAAAAGAAAATATACAGAAGGCTTTAGATAACGACAAGACGGGAGTTTGGGTTGCTTCAGAGATTATGAAAATAATCCCAAAATACGACAATGCAGATGCGTGGACATATTTCAATGTCTTGCAGTTGGCGTTGTTCAGTGAAGTAATATACGGATGATAAGAGATAAAGAACTACAGATGGCACTGACCTACTTCTACATGAGAGAAGAGATAAGGGTACGAGAATTTAGTATAGATATTCTATACTCAAGAGGGTACGAAAACTATTGGTCACTCTCTCCGGAGAATTGGTCAGTGTTTACATTGTTTGAATTAAACTTAAACTAATATGAAAAAAGATGTAACAAAGTGGGCGAAGAAGTTCGACCAAGTAAAGCACATTCCTAATGATGATAGTAGTGGGGTAAAGTGTGGAAAGTATGGTGCGTTGTTGGGGAACAACTACGCAACCATAAGTATGCCAATCTGCAAAGAATGCAATGATATATACTATGGTGGAAGAATGTTCTTCCTGTGAATTAAATAGTTAAACACTTGCTTTGTACAATAATTATACGTATATTGCACTATAATTAAACAGCTATGAGAAGGCAACCTATTAAGTAAATCTAATATAAATTGTCCCATAAGTGGGACATAACACAAACCAAAATGAACAAAGCAATTATTACAGAAGAAAAAAAGGCTAAGTTTTCAGCCACAGAAAATGAAGATTGGGAAATGATTCACGAATCTAATTCGGCAAATGTTGAGTCGATAATTCAGACGTTGAAAAGACACGAACATTACTTTTCAAATTTTGAACTAGGCAAGGACGATGATTCAACGCTAATCCATTATCGAAATAGAATGAGAGATTTAGCAAAAGATTTAAACTCAGATGCTAGAATTTCAGAACAAGAACTAGACTATTTTGATTGCAGATTTGAACTCCCTTTAACTTAACAAAATGGGGGTGTAAAAACCCCCATTAAAAACAAACCAATATGAACAAAGGACAATTAATGAAGCTAGTGTATAGCGAGGAAGAGCTAAGAGCAATAGACTCTGCAACACCTATGAGTACGTGGGAAGAGTTTCCACCAATAGACCATGTGGTGAACTACAACGAGCAAAGAATCTTCGGTAAGATAGAGAACTTGTTTGACGAAGGTGTGGAGCGTGGTGTATTTACTGAGTGTGAGAACTGCGACAACGGAATTGAATACGTTGACGAGTCAGGTCACTGTGGCAAACCTGCGAGTGATTGTTGTGGTGGGTGTGGACATGAGAAAGACTGCGAAGAATGTAACGGACTTGGAGTAATTATAAACTAGCTAAAATGGAACAGATAAAAGTATACTCAGTATGGGAGAGTGATTGGAATGGTAGAGATTACCCAAGTTATTACTTGGAGAAATCACAAGCAATGAATCACTACAATAAATCAAAGGAACAGAAACCACAATACGTTTCAATAAGAGAATGTATAGTGACCGGTTGGAACACAGATGAGATGGAAGTCTTAAATGAAGATAACATAGAGTCTTATTACTCTGAGGATGAAGAATTATAAACAAAAACAAAATGGAAAAAGAAGTATTTGAATACCTAGACAGACTCAGAGAGTCGGGAGCAACCAACATGTTTGGAGCGAGCCCATACGTTCAGGAAGAGTTTGATATCACTAGGAAAGAGGCTCGTGAATTACTAATGAAATGGATGAATCGATGATAGAGTGGACACTATACATGGCAACCGCTTACGCAGAAGGATTCTGTGAGGGAGAAGGAGCAACTGATGAAGAGCAACTTGAGGCTTGGGCATACCTAATAAAGACAGGTCATTGTTGGAGCTTACAGGGTTGGTTCGGAAGGACTGCATCCCAATTAATTGAACAAGGAATAATAACTAATGAAGGAGAAATAAATTATGAAAATGACTAAAATACAATCTAATGATAGAATTGTCCATTTGGACTGCGCTTGGTGTGATAATTGGGAGGAAATAGGAATAGATGAGCCACGAAAAAAGCTAAACTCAATGCCTATAATTCGTTGGAATCCTGATGTTTGTGGCGAAAATGAAAAGAGTATTCACGTGTGTAATAGCTGTGAAATGGAATTTGGAGTGGAATGGGATTACGAAAATCCTATAGGTTATGAATGGATAGAAGAATGAAATTATTAACAAACAAGAAATTATGAAAATATTATATAGAGTATATCAAGTATTACAGTCAGAAATGGTTGAGCGTGTATCGTTGTCATCAACGGGGCTAGGTGTGGATTCAGCGTATATAGATGTAAGGTACGACATGAAAGATTTTGATAGCGAGGAAGAGGCTGTTCAGTTTATATCGAGTGTTGAGAATATGTCTGATGCAGAGTATGAAATTGTAAAAATATACAGACCATGAGAATAATTGAAACAAAAGTATGGGAAATAGGCGAGCACCCAAACAGAGACCTATGCTATCAGTGGCTTAGAAACAATTGGCATGACCTTAATCAAGACTCAGTGGAAGATATGGTGTTATCTATAAAAAAGCTATCCGATAGAATAGGAGGAACATACGACTATTCAATAAGCCAATACCCTGATAGGGGTGAGTTTATATCTTTCGAGGGATACGACAGTGTTCTGTTATATGATTTGGTTGAGGATGATTTTCCACTAACGGGATGTTATTTTGATGCTGAATTAATTTCTTCACTAAAAAGAGGCAAGCCTAGCTCCGCACTAGCGAGCGTTCACAAAGAAACAGAGGCAGTATATTCAGATGATGGACTATTTGCTTTATGCCTTATTAATGATTACGAATTTAACAACAAAGGAGAATGGGAACAATAGATGAATACGTAGCACCAACCGGTTTTTATGTGGTAATAAACAAGTATTACACTGCAACCGTTAGGAATATCAGGGATTTTACAGCCTACTTGGATAGTGAGTGGGGAAAAAATGACATTGACCTAGAGGTCTTTGGTGAGATAAAGAATATTGACTACGAGGCTAGAGATGATTTCAGGGCTAAGGTCTACGAGATAATAGCTGAGATAAAAGGTTTCGCCACGTTCACCAATAGAGGCAACAAGCATCAGTTCATTGAGTGTACTGATGATGTTGAGACAATAAGTATACGCACTAAAGGAGGTAAGAAAATTACAGTGTGCGTGATGGAGGTGTACTACAGCAGGTGTGTAGATATTAAATACCACAGTGACAAAGATAAATTTATAGTGATGGGCTTTGATGGGGGAAAGACTCCCATAAAACAAACAGAGGTTACACTAACGTCAATTTTAATGAAATAAATTATGAGCTTAGAAATAAAATCACTACACGAATTAGATACTTATATAAATGGAGATAATTCCCAACCAAAAACTTGTCCTAAATGTGGTAGTAGGACAGAATTTGAAGAAATAGCAGAGGACAAACAACAGCATAAATGCTTGAATTGTAAATGCGAGTTCTTCTTAGATTTTGAGGAGGATGAAATTTTAATGAAATAAATTATGAGAAAGATAACTGAAGAATCAGTAGACGCATTTATGAATGGTCGAAGATTTAAAAAATCAAACATGGAAGTAAAGGTGGATGAAGTAGAGACCTCTAAGCTGTACCTACATGGAAACTGCATAGCAGAGAGAAACAGAGTTGGGAAGATATCAATCACTAGCTGTGGTTGGGAAACCAATACCACCAAAGAAAGACTGAACGGTATTCCCGGAGTAAGCATACAACAAAAGAACTACGAGTGGTATCTTAACGGTAAGCAGTGGAGCGGTAGTTGGACAGATATAGATTGTCCCACAAGTGGGACAGAAATCAACCCTCTAGGGCTAGCTAAAGCGTTCATGATTCTAGGTGACCTGCAAGGCTCGTCATCAGAAGATGCTAAGCTAAAGTACGAAGAGAAGATTGTGTTCTCCACTATGCGTAGCATGATTCCTGATTGGAAACCTCCATCTAATTGGTCAACACTTCCTGTGTCAACTAAGCTAGATAGACTTAAAAGAATCAAGGAGGAGATATTATGAGTTCAAAGAATTGGAGCTCACGATGGTGGGTGTTTAACTCAAAAGGTTACCACCTTAGAGGTAGCTTTAACTACGAACTATACGATAAGGTTAAGTCGTTGAGAACCAAGCAGTTAAAATAAATATTATTGATTGCTTGTACAATAAATAGACAATGATTATATTTGAACTAATAAATAAACCAACATGAAACAAGACATATTCAATTTATATGTGGGCAAAGTCACAGACCTGTTCCACATCAGTAGAGAGGAGCTCTTTACTAAGACCAAAAAGAAAACATCAGTAGACGCTAGGCACTTGCTTTACTACCTATGCTTCAGTAGACCTATGAGGATTAAGTACATACAGGACTACATGGAAGATAATGGGTACAAGATAAGTCACTCTTCTGTTATATATGGCATCAACACAATAGAGTCTAAGATGGGCAGTGATGAGGACTACGTTGATGTTATTGAAAAACTAAAGGGTTGAACTTAGAGCACGTTTGGGTTTCTGCAAACAAGGACAGGAACTCTTTGAACCTAGATACTATAAACAATCAATCAAGAATAAACTTCGGTATAAAGATTACTAAGGACAATCATTCGGGGGAGATTAAAATATTCAACACATCTATAGGTGGTGATTATTATACAGAGCTCTCGATTCCGGAGTATGTATCCTTTAGTACTTTAGGATGGAGAGGTGGATGCTATGAGGTAACACTCATGAACTGCAAGAGAAAGCTATCTATGATTGAGGACAAGATAAAGTCTGAGGTAAACGGGAATCAAAATAAAAGAAAGATAGACGCACTGAAAGAGAGTAGGGCGAGAGTAATAAACAGATACAGGGTTGTATCACAAAGAACACAAAATGGCAGCAGCTAAATCAATTTATCAAAAGCTAACAGAGATTAGCATTAAGAGCAAGGTAGAGCGCAAGGGTAACCTTGACTACCTATCATGGGCAAACGCATGGGACATGCTTAAGAAGGAGCATCCCACAGCACAGAGAAAGGTGTACGAGAGCGAGCACACAGGATTGAATTATTTCACCGATGGCAAGACAGCATACGTTAAGGTTGGTATAACAATTGGCGATATGGAGCACATCGACTATCTCCCGGTGATGGACTATCGCAACAACTCAATCTCACTAGACAAGGTTACGTCTACAGATGTAAACAAAACAATACAAAGGTCAACTGCTAAAGCTATCGCTATGCATGGCTTAGGTCTAAGCCTTTGGACAGGAGAAGATGTGCCTGAGCTACAGGCTCCTGCTCCTCAGCCTACCAAGATGAAGTCCATCACGCTGAATATTGGTGACGACAATTGGGTTAAGGTACTTAAGTATGTAGCAGACAATAAAGAGCTTGGTCTTACTAAGATAGTAGAGCAACTCAAGAAGAAGTATTCAATCACAGCACCTGTTAAGAAAGAGATAGGAGCACAAATCAAAAAGAAATGAACTCAGTTGAAGCATTAGAAAAGCTAGTAGACGACAAGCACTACTACGGTGAGGTAGGTAAGCAGTACCTATCCAATAGCGACATAGGTACGCTATTGAATAACCCTAAGGATTACGGTAAGGACAGACCTGACAACTTAAACTTCCTCAAGGGTAGGTATTTCCATCAGGCAATACTTGAGCCACAAAAGATGAAGTCTTGGGAGTTTGTCGAGGCATCGTCTAGGAATACAAACATATACAAGTCGGCAGTAGTAGAGAGGGCGCAGGAGTTCTTACTGCTACAGAAGGAGAAGGAAGAGCTAGACATGTTGGTTAGTGCCATGAAGTCTAACCTGTACTTCTACGAGAACATATACATGGATGGTAACGGTTATGAGATACCAATGGTGGGGGAGATTAAGGGTAAGCAGTGGAAAGGTAAGGCTGATATTTCCTGTAAAGATTTCTTGATTGACATCAAGACAACCGCAAGCATAAAGGACTTCAAGTACTCAGCCAAGAAGTATAACTACGATTCGCAGTGCTACATCTATCAGACCTTATGGGGCAAGCCCCTCGTGTTCTATGTAATAGAGAAGGGTACTGCCGAGCTTGGTGTGTTTAGACCGAGCGAGGACTTCATAAAGGGTGGAGAACATAAAGTAGAGAGAGCTATTGAGGTGTACGATAGGTTCTTTGGAGAGAATCCCATTGAGGATGTTAGCTCTTATTTTTTGGAGGACACACTATGACTAGGGACGAGATGATTACGGAGATAACTCGTATGGATACGGCTATCTACAGAAGGTCAGGGTTAAACATAGATAGAAAGTACAGGAATGAGCCTCGACACTACAGGACAATATTGTCTAAGATATATAAAAATCTAGAGGACTTTGAATTGAAGTACCTTTACGAAACCAAGAAGGCACAGCTTGTTGAGCCTATATTAAATCACGAGCAAACAAACACAAAGTAAAATGGAAAAAGTTTTTGCAGATGGATTCTTCTTTAAGAGAAAAGAAACCGCCCCGGAGTTTGTGGTGGGAGCAATGTCCGTAAAAGTAGACGATGCTATATCGTTCTTGAAACAAAACCAAAAGAATGGTTGGGTGAATGTCGATATTAAGCAATCACAAAACGGCAAGTACTACATGCAGTTAGATACATGGGAACCTACACCAAAGGCAGAGCCAACAAAGGCTGAAGCCACATTAGAGGAACCTAAGGATGACCTGCCGTTCTAAAGATATACGGGGAGGATGTGTCGAAATGTCGATTTTTTCCTCCCCTATACTCTCTATATATAAATTATTATTATTATTTTTTTCCCCCTATACGAGGAAGAAAAATTGACATAATCGACACAACTACTGATAATCAGATAGTTAGCTATTTTAAACCGACACAAAACCGACACAACCATGACATTTATCGTCACAATATTTAAAAATATAAAGGAAACAGCTACTCCTTTCCATAGAGATGTGCTTTTTATACTTGATAGAATCAAGGTGGGAGCATCTAAAGATGTGGTAAAAAGAATACGAGCAGAGAAAAGAAAGCACGAGAGGAACGAGATAAAGAAAACGCTCCCTGCGATATGCTTCAGTGGTACATTCACAAAGAGAAGTGACTCATCTATTTCTGAGCATAGCGGTTTGATATGCCTAGACTTTGATGGGTACGAGAAGAAGAAAGAACTGTTGGCTCACAAAGAGGTGCTATCAAAAGACAAGTATGTGTTCTCTGTATTTATATCTCCATCAGGCAATGGGTTAAAGGTATTAGTTAGGATTCCTAAAGACACAGACAACCACACTAACTACTTCAATTCTTTACGGACACACTTTAACTCAGAACAGTTTGACAAAACGTCTAAGAATATTAGTAGGGTGTGTTATGAATCATACGATGCCTTGATATACATCAATGAGAACTCGTCTGTGTGGGATAAGATTGAGGAGCCTGAGTACAATGAGATTGTATCTCACCGGGACGCACCCACGATACCAATTACGGACGAGAACAAGATAGTGGACATACTAACTAGGTGGTGGGAGAAGAAATACCCTATGGTAGAAGGGCAAAGAAACCACCACATATATATACTGTCAATGGCACTCAATGAGTATGGTGTCAATAAGAGCTTAGCATCTTACATCATGGGAAAGTATGCGTCTACTGACTTCTCTTTGTCAGAGATTAACAGAACAATAGACTCTGCCTATGCTCAGACGCAGAAGTTCAATACCAAGTACTACGAGGACGAGGACAGGGTAAATCAAATACGCTCAAAGCTAGGGAGGGGTGTATCAAAAAAGGAGATTCGCTATCAACTTAAAGACTCCAATATTGATAGCGATACTATTGATTCTGTATTGGAGAAGATAGACACTGAGAGTTCTAAGCAAAAGTTTTGGTCAAAGAATGAGAGGGGTGTAATAAAAATTATACACTTATTATTCAAGCAGTTCTTAGAGGATAATGGGTTCTATAAGTACTGTCCGGAGGGTAGTAAGAACTATGTGTTTGTTAAGGTTACTAATAACCTTATCGACCACACAAGCGAAAAGGAGATTAAGGATTTTATACTTAATCATTTAATAAGTCTTGACGATACCTCAATCTATAATTATTTTGCTGACAACACTAGGTACTTCAGGGAGGAGTTCTTGACATTGCTTGCAACGATTGATATATTTTTTATAGCTGACACGAAAGACGTTTCATACCTGTACTACAAGAACTGTGCTGTTCAGATAACTAAAGGTAAAGTAAAGCCCATTGACTACCTAGACCTAGATGGCTATGTGTGGAAAGACCACGTTATAGATAGGAACTTTAAGATATGTGGAGTTGGGGACTGTGATTATAAGACGTTCATCAGTAATATATGCGGAGAAGATAGCGGAAGGGTTGCATCTATGGAGTCTACCATAGGATTCTTAATGCATGGATACAAGAACCTAAGCTATTGTCCGGCTGTGATATTAAACGATGAAGTAATTAGCGACAACCCTGAGGGTGGAACAGGCAAGGGTATATTTATGAATGCTTTATCTCAAATGAAGAAGGTGGTGACTATTGATGGAAAGTCATTTACTTTTGAGAGGAGCTTTGCTTATCAGCTAGTGTCAGCAGACACGCAGATATTAGTGTTTGATGATGTCAAGAAACACTTTGACTTTGAGAGGCTGTTCTCAGTGGTAACAGAGGGCTTGACCTTAGAGAAGAAGAACAAGGACGCTATTAAGATTCCTTTTGCCAAGTCACCTAAGATAGCAATCACTACTAACTATGCTATCAAGGGAGCAGGCAACTCGTTTGCTAGGAGGAAGTGGGAGCTAGAGCTACATCAGCACTACGGAAAGAACTTCACCCCACAGGATGAGTTTGGTAAGTTGATGTTTGGGGATTGGAACGACGATGATTGGTGTAAGTTTGACAACTACATGATAGGATGCCTTCAAGGATACCTATCGGATGGAATGATTAAGAGCAAGTTTGTAAACTTAAAGGTGAGGCAACTATCCGCAGAGACTTGTCACGATTTTATAGAGTGGTGTGGTCTTATAGGTAGTCAAACAAACTCTCACCTTGAAAAGAACAGAAGGCTATACAAGCAGGACCTATACTTTGATTTCATAACGGAGTATCCTGACTATGGTCCGAAAGCTAAGATGACAATAAGCAGGACTCGTTTCTATAAGTGGCTTGTTAGCTTTTGTATATTCTCAGAGGGTGTCCAACCCGAAGACGGCAGGGATTCTCAAGGAAGATGGATGAGAATTAGAACCAAGCATGAGGATGAAAAGCAAACAGAATTATTATAAACTGTCCCACTTATGGGACAAAGGTAGGGCATCCTCTTTTTAAGGTTTGTGTCGGGGGTGTCCTACCTACAAAACTAGCAGACCATCTAACAATTAACTAGGGTTTAACCTTCGTTTTAATTGTGTGCTTATCACGGATGGTCTGCTTTTATTTAACATTTAAACCAAAACATTATGGAATATTTCTTAGCAGAAATACAAATACTTAGAATAAAAAGCTTTCACCAACTTATAAAAGCAGAAAGTTTTGATAAAGCACAAGAGATTGCAGAGAGGGAATTTAGTATGGAAGATGGTTACAGAGTTACTATCTACTCATACGTCCCTGATTGGATGATTGGAATGAACAATTTTTATTGTTAGGGATGGAAATAAACAAGATATACAATAAAGATGCTTTTGAATTGCTTTTTGAATTAGAAGATGAAAGCGTAGACTTAATAATACTTGACCCTAATTACCAAGATTGGGATAAATTTTGTGCCGATGGATTAATAGTTCAAGCAGTTAGGGCATTAAAACAAATGGGTAACATTCTTTGCTTCACTAAACAACCTTTTGATTTCAATTTAAGGAATGAAATAAACCACATTTTTAGGAGAGAAATTGTTTGGACTTTTACAAATGGGGGTGCTTGGGTTTCTAATAGAATGCCTTTAGTTTCTCATCAAAAAATATATCATTGCGTAGTTGATAACAAAAAGAGTTTCTTCAATGAAAGGACAGGCATAGACTACTCTAAAAATACAAAAGACTTTAAGAGAAGTAAAAAGGTATTTGAAGGATATGAAGAAGATGGAAAACAATTTGAGAAAAGTAAAGATGGTGTTTGGTTGCGTGACCATTTACACTTTAACAAACCACATACAGGAAAGATTCCAAGTAAGCCACAAGAACTTTACGATATACTGATTAAATGCTATTGTCCCGAAAATGGTTTAGTAGTTGAACCCTTTAGTGGTAGTGGAAATTTCGCAAAAACTTGTATAAGGCAAAATAAAAATTATTTAGGTAGTGAATTAGATAAAAAAGTTTTTGATTACTCAGTCGCTAATATTAACGAGAGTGGTCTGCTTTTATTTAACATTTAAACCAAAACAAAGATGAAAAATTCAAAAAGAAGTTACCCGTTAGAAATTAGAGTTGCATACTTTAAAGATGGTGTTGATACTAGAGATAGTTTTAATGAGTGGTATGTAATCTCTAAAATTGTAAATAATAAAAATGAAGAGTCAGAATTTTACGAGGGCTTAAATCACGAAGCGAATATTGTAATAGATAGAATTTAAAACAAAGAAGATGAAGATGCTAAAGAATATTATTGTTATTATCCTATTAATTCTAATGATTGTAATCATGTTATAGCTTAGAATTTATTGGACATACAGAAAAACTAAACCAAAACAAATATAAAGATGAAACAGATTAAAATTTTATTGCTTGCTACCCTGCTCTTGGGATGCAAGAAGGAAGAGCCAATTGAAACCCCACCACCACAATGCAACTGTGGTATTATTGCTAACGATGGAATAACAGGCAGTTGCTATTGGTTAGAGATAACAAGTGATTGTTCAGGCAATAAAAAGCAGTTCTGCTTTGACCAAAGCGTATGGATGAACGCACATCCGGGAGAACATTTTTGTGTAACCAATGAAAGTGGATGGTGATGAGGAAATACTATAGAGGACAATACATTAGGTGTACGGAAGAGAAAATGATAGCAGCTATCAAGCTGTTTAATTTAGGAGCAAACTCAGAGACTATGCGTAACTTCTTAGGAACAAGCGTAAGCAGGGATATACAGCTTAAGGATATGATTAATAACGGAAAGGTTTATTTCCTTGACAAAGACAGAGTCAGGTGTGTAGATGCTAGAAACGAAAGGCTGATACCCTTAAGTGTGGAAGACGGAAACGACATACTAATAGACGAAGACCTATACGGAGGGCCTCAAGGAAAGCTGCCTGAGTATGTAGTCTTGTGGGATAATTACCAACAAACAATCAAGGACTATGAATAAGATACTACTATCAATGAGCATACTAATGGCCGCAATCATGTCACTACTCTCACCACTATCAATCTCTCATGGAGACAACGGATGCTGTGCAGAGTGTGCTATAAAAAAGGAGGACGACATAGAGGTCGTAGAAACAGATGAAGAAACAAAGTAACATGGAAGAAAGAAAAATAACTATACTGCTCATACTGCTATTTATTTTGTGCTTGGTAGGTAAACTATCATCTCAAACAATTGAGTCGCTTAGAGAGCGTTTAAATGAGTCTGAGGTACAACACAAGGACATAGTGTTAAGGCAGGCTATATTAGAAACGGGTTGGCTAACGTCATACTCCTGTAGGAAAAGGCATAACCTATTTGGTTTCAGATATAAAGGGAAGTACCTTGAGTTTGATTCATGGGAAGAGTCAGTTGCCTACTACGAGAGGTGGCAAAAGAGACACTACAAAGGTGGGGACTACTACAAGTTTCTCGAAGACAGGGGTTACGCCACAGACCAAAGCTATGTATCAAAACTAAAAAAGATAAAGACATGATAGAAAAATGGAAGGCACTACTAGGGTTGGATGATTGGTTCTTTTGTGCAAGAGAGATACTACCTGAGCAGGTAGTGTACGATGATGACTGCCCACAAGAAGATAAGTATTTTGTTGGCATAAATATAGATACCACTGACAAGGTTGGTGTCATATACCACGACAGAATCCTTACAGAGCAAGACGTAATACACGAGCTACTACACGTTAAGTTCCCGGACAAGAGCGAGCAATGGATAAATGAAACTGAAGCGTTATTAACATTAGTACAATCAAATGGAATTTAGAGATTATCAGAAAGAAATAATAAAGAAAGGAACTCAAGTCATAGATAGGCATGGGTTCCTATACCTTGCGATGGAAGTAAGGACAGGCAAGACGCTCACTAGCTTAGGGATTTGTGAGCAGCTAGGCGTTGAGAACGTACTCTTCTTAACCAAGAAGAAAGCCATGTCATCCATAAGCGACGACCTAGACAAGATGTGTCCTGTTAATTTTGTAATGTTCACTATCAACTACGAGAGCATACATAAGATACCTAAACTGAAATGGGATGTAATTATTTGTGATGAGGCTCACTCAATGGGAGCATTCGCTAAGCCCAACGGAAGAGCTAAGAAAGTTCGAGACCTAATAAGAGCCAACGGCAGTAAAGTTATTCTTCTATCAGGAACACCAACTCCCGAATCCTACTCTCAGATGTATCATCAAGTGTATGGAATAGCTAACAATCCATTCTCTAGGTACAAGAACTTCTACAGGTTCTCAGATGATTACGTAGATGTGTTCGAGAAGAAGATAAACGGCAACTATATTCGTGACTACTCTCGTGGTAAGAAGTCTATACTAGATAGGATGGCCCCATACACTATAAGCTATACACAGAAAGAGGCAGGATTCAAGGTTCAGATTACAGAGACCAAGCTTTATGTAGATATGGAAAGCATAACATACGCTATGTGCAAGAGGCTATCTAAGAACTTAGTGATTGAAGGTGAAGAGGAAGTGATACTAGCAGACACGCCTGTAAAGCTAATGCAAAAGCTACATCAGATGTACTCAGGCACAGTAAAGTTTGAGTCAGGCAAGCCACTGATATTCGATATGAACAAGGCTGCGTTTATAAAAAAACATTTCAACGGGAAGAAGATAGGAATTTTTTATAAGTTTACTGCCGAGCTTAAAGCGATGGAGTATTGCTTTGGTGAGAACCTAACCACAGACTTAGAGGAATTTAACAATACAGATAAGTGGATAGCACTTCAGATTGTTAGTGGTAGAGAAGGGCTGTCTCTTATGAATGCTGAGTGCTTAGTCTACTACAACATTGACTTCTCAGCCACAAGCTATTGGCAGTCAAGGGATAGGATGACAACTAAGGATAGAACATACAACGATGTTTATTGGGTATTTGCTAAGGGTGGTATAGAAGATAAGATATATAGTGCTGTAACCAAGAAGAAAGATTATACACTCTCACACTTTAAGCGTGATTTATTATCTTTATAAAAAATGACAGAGCAAAAAATACAAGCCAAAAGAATAAAGCAACTAGAAGAGCAGGGGTATTACGTTATCAAACTAACTAAGACCAACAAGAATGGTATACCTGATTTGATAGCGATTGCTCCGGGAGCAGACGTATTATTTAGTGAAATAAAAACAGAGAGTGGTAGACTATCAGAGCTACAGAAGTACAGATTAAAAGAGCTAGACAAGCATGGAGTTAGAACGGAAGTATATAAGGGCGTATAACAATGAATACGATGTAGACTCTGCATTCATTGAGAAGCTTCACGACTTTAATGTTGAGTATAGCTTGAACATCATACAGCAAATAAAAGATTCAATAGATGTTCTGCCTAAGATGGATGGATATCAGTTCTTCGGTGGTGTAGTTAGGTTTGGTAAGCCTATGTTCTTTGAGCTTCAATTCATAAATGAAATAGATGATATACCTGTACTAATAGATATCTCAGAAATATCATCAGACCATTACTTAGATTATATAAACAAGAATCAATCGCTGTGAGCCTGTCATCAACCGAGAAAGAAAGAGTAAACCATATCAATCACCTCATGGGAGTTATCCATCAATCTACCAATCAGATATATGAGCACTTAATAGATAGAGAATATAGCGAGCTTGTGGTTGAGATAAAAGAACTAACAAAACATTTAAAAGAAATTAAAGATTCAATACAAGATGATTAAAGAAGAACTAATGGAAGCCCTAGAGGAGAACGAGTGCCTCTTAGCAGATGGATTCAATGAAGCATTAATAGGAGTAAGACTATCAGATTCACCCGTAGCAGTTTACAGCTACAGGAAATGCATAGAGATACTCATGGAGGATATGCAAGAAGAAGAAGCGATGGAGTACTTTGACTTTAATATACTCTGTGCATACTTAGGAGAAAAGACACCAATCTTTATTGAGTCATTGTCCCATTAATGGGACAATTATCCCTTTCCTCTTTTTTTCTTTGCGGCTTTTGCCATTCTATCTTGAACAGAGACTCCACCCTTTTTTGCTTTTTCCATTCTTTTCTGAACAGGTGTTTTTTTCCTAGGAGGAGGGATGTATTCTTCGGGGGCTTCAGGTCTATACCAAGGAGTGATGCCAAGCACCCCTGCTACATTGTCATCAGAAAAGTCTCCACCTAAAGACTTACCTATCGCTATAGGTGTGTCAAACTGCATACCCATCTTAAGCTCCAATAGCGTACCGAATGTTCCGAAAGCTTTCTCCTCAATGCTTCTCTCCACATCATTCTCGTCCTTCTTTTTCCAATTTTTCATTATATCCTTATAGACAGCAGTAAAAGGATTCGTTATCTCGCTCATAAAGGCTCTCTCACCTACAGCACTCTTGTATGTCCCCTCAATTGCTGCCCCAATAAAAGGAAGCTTATAGAGCTGATTCATTCCCAAAGCTGCCTCCTTAAGTGAAGCTTCAACAGCCTCCTTGTCCTCGTCATCACCCTTAGTTAACTTCAAAATGTTTGCAGCAAGAACAAAAAACACGTTAGCTACTGCGTAGTTTACAATAAGCTCGTTAACTTCTTTCTTTTTTGGAGCCTTTAAGTCTCTTATGTCCCTAGCTATATTGGTGGAGCTCTGCATCACCTTGTTTACCTGAGCATAAAGAGAACTGCCAAATGCTCCAAAGACCCTAGAGAACTCGTTGGTAATTCCGGGCTGCTGAAATGCTACCTTGTCTGAACCTCTTCTAGTTTGCTGAGTGGCGTTGTAGTTATTAAACTCCTTAAGGGCTTGCTCAGGACTCATACCGTTCCTTATGTTCTGCTCATACACAGTCATGTATCCAAGCACTCCCAACATATCACCGAGCACCGTTGGTGTAGCAGCAGATATTCTCAGTGCCTTTCTAGCCCAACTTCTTCTCCACCAATTCTTAGGCTTCTTAGATTCTATAATACCTGACACTAATGTCTCAAGGTCACCACTAAAACCCCTCTTCATTCTGTCTGAGAATCCTGCAGATATCTTGGCTGCTTTGTAGATTGGATTAGCAAAAGGACCTGTCTTAGCAGGGCTCATTAACCTAGCCATAGTAGCTGCGTGTCTTAGGCCGAAAGCAATAAGGTCTATTCCCGGAACCTTAACCTTGTTATTAGGTTGAACGGTAAAGTAAGGCATTGCTTGGATGAAGGACGTTGCCTGCTTTAATATCTGTATAGTTTTATAAGCTAAGGCGTATCCTGTGAATGATGTTTGAAGACCATTAATGATGTTGTGTTGCTTTGAAGGTATTGCTTCGGGATTAATTGACAGAGCTATAAGTTGCTTAATCAAAGTCTTCATGTTCGTGGCTTCAATAATGGCATTCACAGACTTGCTTCTAAATAAATTCTGAAGCTTCTTGGTCCCCTTAGCATAAGCCTTAAACCTTTCCATACTCTCGACATGAGTATCCAAGGTGGTAAAGAATCCACCCACATTCATTTCGATATCCTGACTAATATCTGTACGGTTCTTTAATGCAGAAGCCATGTCAGCTTCAAACACCGCACCAAAATTGCCACTCTCAATGAAGTCCACTTCTACAGGGCTTTCCGACACTGTCTTGGTTGGGAAGTAGTTCTCAATAAAGTTCATGTTTATATCGAATGTCTCCCTGTAAACCTTATTAATGCTTTCAAAGTATGTGCTGCTTAGGTAGGAAACAATGGCATCTGTAAACTCGGTAGCCTGCTCTCCTATCAAGGCTTCCATATCTGCAATGTCCATCTCGGTGATTCCCATTCTCTCAAGCTTCTTCATCTGAACATCGTTCCTACTAAGAGCGACAATCCTCATCATGTCAGAGCCTGTAAGTAAGTATTTTTTAGTGCCAAATTTACGAGGCTTAACCTTATTGACTTTTCTCTGAATACGTTTAACGCTCTTTGCACCAACAGACCTAGCAATACCGTCAAGTATCTTTGCTTGCTTTTGGGTGTTAGACAGCCTAGCCTCCTCCATTACGTTGATAGCGTCATAGATATTCTCTCTAAAGAAAGTCCCTGTTCTGTCTAGGATATTGGTTAATGTTTCTAGCGTGGTCAGCCTATTCTTGAAGTAGCTTATAAGACCTTTGCTGTCCATTCCTTTATACCTCTGAAGGAGCTTCTTCAATGAGCTAAACACTTTAAGTTTCTTTAAGTCCTCGCTTATTTCGTTTATCTTCCCTTCCCGTTCCTGCCTGTTAAGAACCCTTGTAGTTTCATTTTGAACCTCCTCGTCTTGGCTAGCTTTCTCTATTGCTTGTAATGCACGAAGCTCTGCTGCTTCATTCTTGGTTAGCTTTTCCTTACCCTGAAGCTCTTCCATCCGGATAGCTTCTTCTTCTGTAAGGACACCATCTCTGCTTAGTGCTTTCTGCTTTTCAATACCTTGAAGAAGAATCTCCTGTTCAAAAGGGGACACTGTTTCTTTGTCAACTTCTTTTTTCTTGGCCTCGTAATAATTTATACCATCCAAAGCCACCTCTTGCCTATCCTTGTTACCTTCTTCTTTTGCTTTGTTATAATCCTCCTTGTACTTCTTAATCAGCGCATCAAAATCTTCAGGACCTTTAACCTCAAGATTATCAATTCTATCAGAAAGCCTACCAACATCCTCATATCTTTTAGTAACCTCACCCTCTTCATTAAAGAAGGTCACGTTAACTACATCACCATCGACAGTTATGGTTGCTCTAGCAGGGCCGTCTGTCTCAAAAAGAAAAGGCATGGATTTCTTTACCGATTCTTTAGCCTGACGATTTATCTCCCTATTCTCATTACGCTCTGCCTCTCTCTTGGTCTTGAGATTCCTTGCGCTTTCTGACTTAAGTTCTTTTAGTTGTTGGAAGACATCATTAACTTCCTCTAAAGACATATTCTCTATGTTACCTAAGAGATTTAATCCATCCCTTCGATTTAAGAGCACCTCCTCTGCAAGGCTTATCTCCTCACCATTGTACAGCTTGGTCTCAATTTCTGATATTTCATTTTGAAGACCATTAATCTCATTTTTAATTTTCTCTACTGTAGACCAATCTTTATTTGCTATAGCTTCAATAAGAGTCTTGTTGTCTATAAAGAACTGATTACCAAAGGAGTCAACGCTTTTCTTGGTCCTAGACTTACCTTGCTTGGTGGCTTGCTTTTGAGCTGCCTTATCAATAAACTTCTTAATCTCATTTATCCTTGTAGCTTTAATCTTAGCTCTTTCATTTTTAATAAATTCAATAGCTTTATTGGCCTCCGCAAAAAAGTCAATAGGGCTCTTGACATTCTTAATCCTAGTCATCAATCTATTTACCGCACTAACAGGGACTTTCTCTCCTTTAGGTAGGGCTCTATTGATAAGAGACTGAAGCATTACCTTTGCAGCATTAAGCTTCTTAGCATCTGCCTTAGCAGCCTTAAACTTCTTCTTCTGATTCTTCAGTTCTTCCTTAAGATTATCTAGCCTAACGTCTGCTGCAGCCTTAGCAGCCTTAAGTCTTTCATTGCTCTTCTGCTTTTCAGTGAGCTGCTTCTCCTGTATAGTATTAATAATCTCTGATGCCTTCTGTATTGTTTCTATGTAGTTCTTCTCGTTGAGTTTGTTTAGGATTGTTGTAAGCTGCTTGATTTGAGGACCGACCTTTAGCTTTCCGGGAACAGCAATTGAACGAACAACCTTGTTAAGCCTCTTTTTTATAGACTTAATATCTTCTTTAGGTCTTACGATGTTCTTAAGCCTAGCTATCTCTAGCTCAACCGATTCGTTAGACTCGATACCTAGTGTTTCATCAAAGGCTACAAGAAGCTCGTTCTGAACAGCCTCTGTCTGCTTTTTAAAGATAGGATTCTCCCTCATGTAAGCCATAGCTTTCTCACGAACTTCGCTAAGGTTTCTCTTAACGCCTCCCCTTTTGGTCTGATACTTTACAACCTTCTCTTTAACCTCACTAAACAACTGAGGTCCTTTAGCTCCCTCTACTTCCGAGAACACAGCAGGAGATTCGGTAAATATATCCAACTGAGAGCCAAGCAAGCTATCTATAAGAGCAGCATCATACCCTTTACCTAGAAGCGCAGCCCTTATCTCAGAATCTGTAAGCTCCTTTTTACGAGAGTTATTTATTATGTCGGCTATCTGACCGTTATCAGTCATAAGCTGAACGTCATCACTTAGAGAGACCTCAACCCCCTCAAATAACTGCTCGCCTGATAGCAGGTCAACGCTTACCGCTTGAAGGAACTCATCTAAGGATATGTTTTGCAGCTCTTTAGCAGTGTACTTTGATATTCCCGTAAGCCTTTTCATTAAACCATACAGAGCATCAATCCAACCCTCCCATTTATTTTTGGCTACGGCTGTAACAAAAGATGCTCCCTTGTCTCCTATAGCAGTGGCGAGTGCTTCCTCTAAGATGTAAGCTTTAATTTCGGCCTCGCTTACACCCCTA
>Ga0208964_1000070_pt1 | contig 53348 bp, 48 predicted proteins | sample AOAMet1_08_M0_20_2_FD_188227 | JGI IMG/M metagenome (GOLD analysis project Ga0208964, IMG submission 188227) | Ammonia-oxidizing marine microbial communities from Monterey Bay, California, USA - CAN11_08_M0_20 (SPAdes) | ecosystem: Environmental > Aquatic > Marine > Intertidal zone | place... | reverse complement strand
AGAGCATTCTTTAACCAAGGCAGCTGCCTCTGTCAACGAATAAACTTTCTCAGGTTCAACCTTTCCAGCAATCGCTTTCTGGTTCTTTGTTAATTGTCCCATTTTGTGCAATTATTGACTTAGAAGGGAGGAGTTCCGTCGACGCGAAGCCCCATGCTACGTGCAGTACCGGCCACCATTTTCATGGCAGATTCGACGGTAAAGCAGTTCAAATCGGGCATCTTGTCTTCTGCAATTGCGCGAACTTGGTCCCAAGACACCTTTCCTTTCTTGATGCGATTAGGTTCAGGAGAACCGCCTTTTAATTTGGCGGCTTCCATCAACTGCACCGCGGCAGGAGGAGTCTTAATGACAAACTCGAATGATTTGTCACTGTAGACCGTGATCGCAACAGGGCAAACTTTGCCAGCCTTATCTTGGGTTCTGCCGTTGAATTGCTTGCAGAATTCCATGATGTTCACCCCTTTTGCACCGAGAGCCGGTCCAACAGGAGGTGCAGGGTTGGCAGCGCCACCTCTGATTTGCAGTTTAATGAGTCCAGCTACTTCTTTAGCCATTGGTCATTTATATTGAACAGTCCTTAACAAGCACAAATGGGAAGCATTTATGGACATTGCGATGAAGGCTGTCTGTTCCTGGTTTAAATCTCTTTTTCAACTTGTAAATAGCCTAACTCCACCGGGGTTTTACGCCCGAAGATTTTGACCATCACCTTTAACTTCTTCTTTTCCTCATTCACTTCTTCAATGCTGCCATTGAATCCGTTGAAAGGTCCGTCGGTCACTTTGACCAACTCACCCACTTGATAAGGTATATTAATATCCTCTTCGGTATCGGCCATGTCGTCGATAACACCTAAGATTCGATTGATTTCATTCTGGCGAACCGCGAGCGGCTCTCCTCGTTTTTCAGCTCCTAAAAATCCTATTACACCAGTTGTTGCTCGCACAACATGAGGGACTTCGCCAATCAAAGCCGCCTCGAGGTAAATGTATCCTGGAAAGAGATTGCGTTCCTTGCTCACTTTCTTTCCATTCCGAATCTGGAAGACCTTTTCCACCGGGATTAGAATCTGCCCGACATAATCTTGAAGACCCTCTGCCGCAATCTCTGCCTCAAGAACATCTTTGATCTTCTTTTCTTGGCCACTGATTGCTCGGACCACGTACCACTTTTTATCGATATCACTCATGACAGAACTCACGTGATTCGATTAAAGAACTTGGTAAATCAGACCTACTAAACCACTCCAGACTGAATCTGCTGCATTCACACCAAAAACCCAATCCATAGCAAAAACAATCCCAGCAATGAGCAGCGAAGCCACGAAAACAAGAACCGATGAACTTTGCAGCTCCTTTGCCGATGGCCATGAGACCTTCGTAACCAGTTCTAGATAAGACTCCTTCAGATATTCTGTGATTTGAGACATCTCGTTTTTGTTTTTTTGCACGGGCGGCAGGACTCGAACCTGCAACCAATGGTTTTGGAGACCACTACTCTACCAATTGAGCTACGCCCGTAGATAAGGAAGAAGGCGCCTCTCTGGAGAGGCACCTTCTTCCGTATAGTTCAGTCTTCGTGACGATTACTCGATCACTGAAGTAACCTGACCAGCACCTACAGTTCGTCCGCCTTCACGGATTGCGAACCGCAACCCGACGTCCATCGCGATTGTGTTGATCAAATGCACCTCAATGGTTACGTTATCACCAGGCATGACCATCTCACGGCCTGCTTCCAAAACAATCTCACCTGTTACGTCCGAAGTACGGAAGTAAAACTGTGGGCGGTACTTGTTGTGAAATGGCGTGTGACGTCCACCTTCATCTTTCTTCAAAATGTATACCTCAGCAGTAAACTTTTTGTGAGGGGTAATTGAACCAGGCTTGGCAATTACCATTCCACGACGGATGTCGGACTTCTCAATTCCACGGAGCAACAAACCTACGTTGTCACCCGCCTCACCGCGATCCAAAATCTTGCGGAACATCTCAACACCAGTGATCGTAGAAGTGAGTTTCTCATCACCCATACCCAAAATCTCTACTGGGTCTGCAGTGTTAATTACTCCCGTCTCAATACGTCCAGTTGCTACTGTACCTCGACCTGTGATTGTGAATACATCCTCAACAGACATCAAGAATGGCTTCTCGTTGTCACGTGGTGGAATCTCAATCCAAGTGTCTACCGCCTCCATAAGAGCCAAAACGGTATCAACCCACTTGCCTTCGCCGTTCAATGCACCAAGTGCAGATCCAGCTACTACAGGTCCATTGTCTCCATCATACTCGTAGAAGCTCAAAAGCTCACGAATTTCCATTTCGACGAGTTCGAGGAGCTCCTCATCGTCAACCATGTCCACTTTGTTCATGAAAACAACCATGCGTGGAATGCCTACTTGGCGTCCCAACAGGATGTGCTCACGAGTTTGTGGCATTGGACCATCAGTTGCAGCAACAACCAAGATTGCTCCGTCCATCTGCGCGGCACCTGTTACCATGTTCTTCACATAGTCAGCGTGACCTGGGCAGTCAACGTGCGCATAGTGGCGGTTGGCCGTTTGGTATTCAACATGAGAAGAGTTGATCGTGATACCACGTTCTTTCTCTTCCGGTGCGTTGTCGATCTGATCGAACGAACGCGCCTCACTGTGCCCCGCGTCTGCGAGAACTTTCGTAATTGCCGCAGTAAGTGTTGTCTTACCGTGGTCTACGTGTCCGATCGTACCAATGTTTACGTGTGGTTTGGACCGGTCAAACGATTCTTTAGCCATAACCTAACTCTTTTTGTTAACTGTCTGATTTCACTATAAATTGACTCGAGCCAATGACGGGAATTGAACCCGTGACCTCATCCTTACCAAGGATGCGCTCTACCCCTGAGCTACATCGGCTTTAACCCTTACGGGTGGAGCGGAAGACGAGATTCGAACTCGCGACATTCAGCTTGGAAGGCTGATGCTCTACCAACTGAGCTACTTCCGCTTGTTGACTGACCGCGCTCGGTCAAGTCTTTGGTGGGGGTAATAGGATTCGAACCTATTCAGTCGAAGACAACAGATTTACAGTCTGCCCCGGCTCTCCAACTCCGGCGTACCCCCTTGTTCCAGTAATCTGCCCCCCACTTTCGTGGAGGACAGACTTAATGACGTTGAGCCGATGGAGGGACTCGAACCCACGGCCTGCTGATTACAAATCAGCTGCTCTAGCCAACTGAGCTACATCGGCGTCACTTTTCAAAGAACTGAGGAGACGAATCGCCCCGGTTTTCAGGACGGCAAATGTAAGAAACAATCTTGTGGTAACAAGGGGCTACGGCATCTTTTCCTCACGAAGTTCGTTCGTGATTCACAAAATGCTGATTTACTGAAGCTTAAGCAACGGCAGCGCGCACTTTTTTCTGCTTCAAAATTTGACGACGAATGGCCTCGACGGCCTCATCTACGGATGCTTCAAAGCTCGAAGCACGCCTTTTCGCGAAAAAATCTGCCCCGGGGGCATGAATCTTCACCTCTGAAAGCTTGTTTTCCCGTGCATCATTTTTTTCTACGCGGAGAAATACTTCACAGCTTATAATGTGATCGTGGAACGTGTTCAGTTTGGACAACTTGTTTTCGACGAAAGCGATGAGACGCTGGTCAGCGTCGAAATGAACGGAGTGGATTTGTACTTGCATGTGCATGTGTTGGGTTAATCTTGAGGACGCTGGTCCAAAGGACTATCCGCATGCACTTGTTTAAGCCGAGTCAAAGACTGATGTGTGTAAATCTGTGTTGAGCTCAAGGAGGCGTGCCCCAACATATCCTTCACAGCCGAAAGTTCCGCACCTCGGTTCAAGAGGTGGGTAGCAAAGGTGTGGCGAAGAATGTGTGGACTGCTTTTCTTGAGCGTGCTCACCATTGAAAGGTAATGACCAACCCTTCGGTAAATAAAAGAAGGGTATAGCGATCGCCCCGCATCAGTAATGAATAAATGCTTCGATTGAAAGGGTCTTTCTTTGATGTGACTTTCGAGGCATTTCATGGTCTCAGGTAGCAATGGAATTCTGCGTTCTTTGGATCCTTTACCCATAACGCGCAACTCACCTCTTTCAGTATGCAAGTCTGTGACATTTAATCCCAACAACTCACTAAGACGTATTCCTGTTTCGTACAACAGAGCCATGATGCCCCTGTCTCTCCTTCCTTTCCAATCTTCGGCGAAAATGGATTCATCAAACATTTCTCGCATCGCATGCTCTGGAACCACTTCCGGAACTGATTTCGATAACTTAGGCAACACGATTGCATCTGCTGGATCTTCAGCAATCCAACCTTGCCTTTTCGAGTAACGCACAAACGTGCGAAATGCACTGACTTTTCTGTGGATGGTTCTCGGCGCTTTGCCAAGCTTCATCATTTCCACAACATACCCCCTCAGCCATTCTGATTTAACACCAAGCAAATCTGCACACTCGTAACGCTCACTCATGAAACGTTGCAACTGATTCAAATCTGAACGGTAGCAACGCAACGTATGAACACTCCCTCTTTTCTCCTTCTCGAGGAAATCAAGGAATCCTTCTACAGGTGTTTCGGTTTGTTTCAAAATGCAAAAAAGGCGAATGGTCCGTGGACAATTTCGCCTTTTTCATCTAAAAAACAAAAGATTTACTCAATCATTTTTGATGTTTAGTCCGTTTTTATACACGGCCTTTTTTCTTTGCTCTCGATTCACCACACTTGGTTTAACGAATTCACGGCGAGAACGCAGCTCGCGCATTCTCTTTGTTCGATCAAACTTCTTCTTGAAACGCTTCAATGCGCGCTCAATGTTGTCTCCTTCTTTAACGGGAATTGAAAGCATGGTGTTCTAATTGGGATGCAAATTTACTGCGTGAGCTTGGAAAATCAAAACATTCAATCAAATTCAATTTTCTTTGAGAAGCTCTCGGGAAATCACGAGCTTTTGAATCTCACTTGTCCCCTCCCCAATCGTACACAGTTTGCTGTCGCGATAATATTTCTCAGCAGGAAAGTCTTTGGTATAGCCATATCCGCCTAGAACCTGGACACCCTCTGTAGCAACGCGCACACACACTTCGGACGCTTCATATTTGGCGATGGCGGACTCCTTGGTAAGCGACAGCCCTTTCTCTTTACGCCAGCACGCCTGCAACGTAAGTAAGTCAGCAGCTTCGATTTGGGTATACATATCTGCTAATTTGAAAGAGATGGCCTGGAATCTGCTAATCGGCTGACCAAATTGCTCGCGTTCCTTGGAATAATCCCGCGCGCATTCAAATGCGCCTTTTGCGATGCCAAGAGCCAAAGACGCAATGGAAATGCGTCCCCCATCTAGAATTTTCATTGCTTGAACAAAGCCTTCTCCCGGCTTTCCAAGAACTTGGTCGTCTGGCACAAAACAATCTTGAAATATCATTTCAGCAGTCTCAGAAGATCGCATGCCCAACTTGTTCTCTTTTTTTCCACCTGAGAAGCCTTCTTGCTCCCGAAGCACAACGAATGCTGTAATGCCGTGACTATCGAGCAACTCCCCTGTTCTGGCTAACACCACTGCTACGTCCGATGAAATGCCATGTGTGATCCAATTCTTTGTGCCATTGAGCACCCAACCATTTCTGTCGTTATCCCGAACTGCAGTGCACTGCATGCGCATCGCATCACTGCCTGTATTCGCTTCAGTTAGACCCCACGCACCTATGTGCCTGCCAGTGGCCAGATCGGGAAGGAATCGTTGCTTTTGCTCATTCGAACCAAACATGAGAATGTGATTGGTGCAAAGGCTATTGTGTGCAGCCATTGACAAGCCAATTGACCCACACACTTTAGCCAACTCCTCAATGGCGACCTTGTACTCCATGTAGCCCATGCCTGCTCCCCCTAACTCTTCAGGGACCAGCATGCCCAACAATCCAAGCTCACCCATCCTTGTAAATAGTTCTCGCGGGAAATATTGCCGTTCATCCCAATCCATGCGATGGGGCAAAATCTCACGTTGTGCAAAATCGCGAACAGTCGCGCGAATGGCTTTTTGATTTTCTGATTCTGTGAAATCCATTTTCTCTCTAAATAAAGTGAACCAACGACAAACAAGACTTCTCAACGGCTGCTATGGGCCAATGCTCTTGACCGTTCAAACCATCCAACGAAAGGATAAACGCGCAGCCCATAATTTCTGCGCCACAAGCGTCGGCCAGCTGGATTGCAGCACGCGCAGTGCCTCCTGTAGCGAAGACGTCATCGTGAATCAGAACTCGCATGCCAGGCTTTATAGCATTGACCTGGCATTCCAATTCTGCTGTTCCGTATTCAAGCTGATAAGCGACGCGTTTCAGTTCTCCCGGAAGTTTTCCCGGCTTCCGAAAAGGGACAAATGGCACCTGCCAATGCTGTGCCATTGCCAGTCCAAAAATAAACCCTCGACTCTCTATTCCCACAACACACTCAGGGACACCCTGATCATTCTCAACCATCTGGACCATTGAGTCAATTGCCCTCTTCGAGAGGTTCGAGTTCGCCCAAAGCGGTCCCAAGTCTTTAAATGTCACACCAGGAATTGGGAAATCTTCAACATCTACGATGCATTCTTTAACCTCTTGAGCACAAAGCTCAATGTCATTCAGCGGATGTTGATTCAATAGCATTTTCGTTGAATTTACAAACCCGAAGATACGGAGACCATCGCCGAAATAAGCTGTCGGTCACAGGTATTGCACCACGTAAATCTTCCACCCTATCAAAAGCATGTTCTTTTCGAAAAGCCGAAATTGAATTTGCACCATCATAGCGAACATAAGGGTGCGTTTGAAGCTCCCGCCAAGTGGCGTGATTCAGACACAAAAACCGAAACACGCCTGAACCAATATGGAACCAAGGCTTGATTCCTTCGAGTTGTTCTGGATGCATGCCCCAAACTTCCCCGAGTTGGCCCACATCATGAAAGCCACCCAAAGCTTCTCTAAAACGGCAAATACGGCCAGCGATATTCGGCCCAATTCGAGGCAGCCCCTCCAGTGCTGCGCTGTCAATTGTATTGAGATTGAGACTTTGTTGCAGAATCTTTTTGCGCTGATAACCCGTGGTTGAGACCGACTTGACCTGAGGGTTTTGCTCCCCGCCTAGACGGCTGCGCTGCATTCGTGGCGCCTCAACTTTCAAGTCATTTAGGGCACCAAGCAATAGCCTTACAGACTGATTCTTATATGTATCCCGTTCCCGAGAAGCCCTCCAATCCAATTGCAACCAATAAACCCCGAAGACAACCCACGACATCACAGCCGCTTCGATCCATATTCTCTCGCCTCCTCGTTTTCCCAATCTTTTGATTTATTCGTGCGTCTTCATTCGTAACGCTTTATTTCACCAGACTTGATGCGTCGGAAATAATCAGCAACATCTTCTTTCACTTCACGCATGAGGAAGTACAAACCCAAAACATTGGGAAAGCACATCGCGAAAATCATCGCATCTCCGAAGTCAAACACACTCTGTGCTGAAATCGCGGATCCCAAGATTACAAACAAGCAAAAAATTGCCTTGTATGTGAGGTCTGAAGCGCGTGACTCACCGAACAGGAATGTCCATGACTTGAGGCCATAGTAACTCCAGCTAATCATAGTGGACAAGGCGAACAGAATTACAGCTACAGAAAGCACAACCGGAAACCAACTCATTGTTTGCGCAAACGCACTGCTTGTCAATTCAATGGCTTGAAGATCCTTCGCCTGTGCCAAGCCCAACGCCACATCTTGGCCCATCTCACCATAACCAGAAATCACAATCACCAAAGCTGTCATGGTGCAAATCACCACTGTATCAATGAATGGTTCAAGCAGAGCAACAACCCCCTCGCTCACCGGCTCATTGGTTTTGGCCGCAGAGTGGGCGATGGAAGCTGAACCAATTCCAGCTTCATTGGAAAATGCAGCTCTTTGAAATCCGACAATCAAGACGCCAATCAATCCGCCGTAAGCTGCTTCTGGTGAAAACGCACTGGAAATGATCAACGCAAAAGCACTCGGGATCTCAGCGACATTTCCGACCAATACCACCATGGCACCGAGTACGTAAATACCCACCATGAAAGGCACGACCTTGTCTGTAACCTTTGCGATGCTCTTGATCCCTCCGATGATGATCAAACCGACCAGCATCGCCATGACGACTCCGAAAATCCAACTCTGCCCAAACAGGAAAGAAGCCTCTCCTCCCGTCACCTCAATCAATTGTTTCGTTGCCTGGTTAATCTGGACCATGTTGCCCCCTCCGAAACTTCCTCCGATGCAAGCAATGGCAAACAAAACCGCCAAAACTTTTCCAAGGCGAACTTTTCCCTGCTTTGCCAATCCATCACGGAGGTAATACATCGGGCCTCCTGAGACCGAACCATCTTCATTTTCCTGACGGTATTTTGTACCAAGTGTGCACTCAATAAATTTGGAACTCATCCCCAGTAATCCGGCTACAATCATCCAAAACGTAGCTCCTGGACCTCCGAGAGACACAGCGAAGGCAACTCCCGCGATATTCCCAACTCCAACTGTCCCGCTCAGTGCAGCTGTCAGGGCTTGAAAGTGACTTACCTCACCAATATCATTCGGGTCGTCAAACTTCCCTCGCACCACATCCAAGGCATGTCCAAATGCCCGAATATTGATGAACTTGAAGTAGAAGGTGAAAAAGATTGCCCCGAACAAAAGCCAAATCAAAACGAATGGAACTTGAAGATCATCGCCGAATGAAACCGTGAAAAATATCACCTTCATAATCGCATTGGTCAATGGCTCCATGACGGAGTTGATGCGTTCATCAATGGTAGCAGCAGACGCTGTGGTCGTGATAAACGTGGCAGATAAGGCAATCAAAAACTGGAGAAAACGTTGCATGAGTTGCGGGGGGTTAATCGTATTGCCCCGAATATACAAATGAAGAACCTCAGGTCGCGCAACTCACGCAGGAGTTTGTATTCCAAGGTATTCGTTCAACAATCGTATCTGCTTCGCATCTCCGAGCACAAAAAGCTTCATGCTCTCATGCAATTCCGTGGTCGGTGCGGGATTGATCACCATTTCGCCATTTGCGCGTCTCAAGCCAATGACATTCACTCCAATGCGGTTTCGCGCATCAATTTCACCCAAGGTCAAATTTCGAAGTTTTTCGGGCAACTGCTGAACTTCCACCTCCTCTAGATTCACTTGTTCTGATCCTTGAATTCGAATGTGATCGAGGAACTCAACAACATCGGGGATAGCCACCAGGGAGGCCATGTGTGCACCTCCAACTTGGTCGGGCATAATCACATTGTGCGCACCTGCAACGCGCAATTTGCTCACCGCATTTAATTGAGAAGCTCGGCTGATGATCAACATTTCTTTGCGTCGCTCGCGGGCAGCCAAAACCACATACAAGTTTTGGGCATCATCCGGCAGCGTGGTAATTACAGCTCGAGCTCTGTCCAATCCAGCGTTGATCAAGTTTTCATCGTGTGTAGCATCTCCAGCAAGGACTTGCAGTCCTTTTTTTTGCAATGCCTTCACAAGTTCCGGGTCCGATTCAATAACCACAACTGCAGTATCGTGGTCCTGCAACTCAAAGACTGCTTTCTCACCTACCCTTCCGTAGCCACAAACAATTACATGCTGGTCCATTCCTTTCATGATGCGTTTGATTCGTTTGTTCCTAATTCGTTCGCGGTAATCCCCTTCCAAGAAAAACTGACTCACAGCTGTCACTGCAAACGTAAAGGTCCCGAGGGAGCTCACCACCAGCAGTGCCGTAAAAATCATTCCTTCCTCTGAAAGCGGTCTAACTTCACCAAAACCTACCGTAGACACGGTGATTACCGTCATGTATATCGCCTCAATCCACGTGTAATCTTCCAGCCATACAAAGCCAATGCTGCCCAAACAGAGCACACTGACGATGGAAATCGCCGCCATTCGAATGCGACGAACCAAGTTCATCTAGCCAACTGTTTTTCTCGGATGATTGCGGCCATATCACTTTGCAACTGAGAGGCGGCTGTTCGAGCCGCAGATGCAAAATCAACCTCCTTCGAAGCATAAAGAATGCTGCGAGAAGCATTGACAAGCAAACCACATTGATCATTCCATCCTGCATGGAGGACCGCACTGAGGTCTCCACCTTGCGCACCAACTCCTGGAACCAAAAAGAAGTTTCCGGGAGCGAGTTCCCGCGCTCTCGCGATTGATTCCGGTCGTGTGGCTCCAACAACAAACATCAGTTGATCCGGTGAACCCCACTCCTGAGCACGCGTAAGCACACGCTCAAAAAGAGGTGGTGATCCATGAAACTCGAAGTCATCCGCCCCTGAGTTGGAAGTGAGTGCAAGTAAAATGGTCCATTGATTTTCATAGCCCTCCATGAACGGCCTCACGCTGTCAGCACCCATGTAGGGGGCAACCGTTATCGCATGCGCCCCCAAGCCATTGAACATCGCTTGTGCGTATCGCTTTGCAGTGTTCCCAATGTCTCCTCTCTTTGCATCCGCAATGACAAGGCATTCGTCTGGAATATGCGCAATGATTCGCTTCAAAGCAGCCCAACCTTCTTCGCCGTATTGCTCAAAAAACGCCAAATTTGGTTTGAAAGCCACTGCGAGGTCGTGCGTGGCATCCACAATGGACTTACAAAACACTTCCATGGCTTCCACACCCTCACCGCAAACCGCTGGAATGCGCTGGATATCCGGGTCCAAGCCGACGCACAAGCATGATTCTTTTGCTTGAATTTGAGCGAAGAGTTCGTGTCGATTGTTCATGCGTACCAATTAATTCTGTGATGCAAGCAGTTCAGCTTGCTCAGCCATTCGAAGCGCTTCGATTACCTGTGTCAAATCACCACCCAAGATAGCAGGCAAAGCATGCGAAGTAAAGTGAATTCGATGATCTGTAACGCGACCTTGTGGGAAATTGTAGGTCCGAATTTTGGCAGAACGATCGCCGGTACTTACCAGCGACTTGCGTTTTTGTGCTTGTTCTGCAGCGACGCGCTCGCGCTCGCGCTCGAACAGCCGCGTCCTTAGCACCGTAAGTGCATGTTCGTAATTTTGGTGCTGTGAGCGACCATCCTGACATTCCACAACGATTCCTGACGGCCCATGAGTAAGCCGAACGGCCGATTCCGTTTTATTCACGTGTTGTCCTCCAGCTCCGCTTGCTCTAAACGTGTCACGGCGAATGTCAGAGACTTTTAGATCCACATCCACGGCTTCAGCCACAGGAAGGACTGCAACCGTCGCTGCACTGGTATGCACGCGACCTTGAGATTCCGTATCAGGAACGCGTTGCACGCGATGCACCCCACTTTCAAATTTCAACCAGCCGTAGACACCATCTCCCTCAACTCGAGCCACCACCTCTTTGAATCCACCTGCCGTTCCTTCATTGGCATTCACCAAGCTCCAATCCCAGCCTTTTTCTGTGCAATGCTTTTGATACATACGGAACAAATCTCCGGCGAACAATGCCGCTTCATCTCCTCCTGTTCCTGCTCTAAATTCAATCATTACAGGGCGGTCATCCACCTCATCCCGGGGCAACAACATGATTTTAGCCCCTTCATAGGCTTCCTCCAATCTACGTTCAAGTTCAGGACGTTCCTCTTGCGCCAATGCCTTGAAATCTGCATCTTCTCCGTGAATCCACTCTTCTGCTTGCTCAAGATCCTTTTCAAGGGAAACCACCAAGGAATGATGTTCAACAATTCCTGCCAGTCTCTTATATTCTCGCATAAGGTCGCGGTAGCGCTTGGCATCCTTGATCACATCAGGATCACCCACCAACTTCTCAACCTCATGGTAACGGTCAGAAATGGAGGACAATTTTTGCGTTAGGGCATCCTCTCTTTTCATGTGCTGAGCTAATCTCCGTATTGATAGGTGCCGTGCGCACCTGAAACAGTCACACGTTTTCCTGAAAACGACTCGCAACGCCCAATAATCTGTGCATCAACACCCATTGAAAGAGACGTTTCTATGATGGACTCTGCCGTTTTGGAATCCGTGTAAATTTCCATTCGATGCCCCATGTTGAACACCTCATACATTTCTTTCCAATCCGTACCAGAGCTCTTTTGAATCATCTGAAAAAGAGGTGGCGTCGGGAACAAATTGTCTTTGATCACGTGAACATTTTTCACAAAATGCAGCACCTTGGTTTGCGCTCCTCCAGAACAATGAACCATTCCTTTGATGTGAGTGCCCCACTCCGGTAAAATTTTTGCCATGAGCGGCGCATAGCTTCTTGTTGGTGAAAGAACCAACTTACCAGCATCCAAGGGAACACCTTCAACAGCGTCCGTCAAACCCCAATTCCCCGTGTAAACCCATTGCTCATCTGTGCCTGGATCAAAACTCTCAGGGTATTGTGCCATCAAGTCTTTCGCAAAAACATCGTGCCGAGCGGAGGTTAATCCGTTCGATCCCATTCCACCGTTGTACTCATTTTCCCAGCTCGCTTGACCATAACTAGCCAATCCCACGACGACTTGACCTGCTGCAATGTTCGCATTGTCAATGACATCGGTCCGTTTCATCCGAGCAACAACTGTCGAGTCCACGATAATTGTGCGAACCAAGTCACCGACATCGGCTGTTTCTCCTCCGGTACTTCGAATGTCGACACCATGGGACCTAAGCTCTGCCAATAGGTCTTCCGTGCCCGTGATGATCGCCTTGATCACCTCGCCCGGAATCAAATGCTTGTTCCTCCCAATTGTACTCGAAACCAAAATAGGACCCAAGGAACCTACACAAAGCAAGTCATCGATGTTCATCACCAATGCATCTTGTGCAATTCCTTTCCACACCGATAAATCGCCGGTGGCTTTCCAGTACATGTATGCCAGAGCGGACTTCGTACCTGCTCCATCAGCATGCATCACAACACAATGGTCTCCACTGCCTGTCAGGTGGTCAGGAACTACCTTGCAAAATGCTTGTGGAAACAAGCCTTTGTCTATCCCGGCAATTGCAGCGTGTACTTCCTCTTTACCAGAAGACACCCCACGGTTGGCATACCTTGAATCTTCCACTTATTCTCCTGGAACGTAATCGAAACGCATGATCCGGAAAACCGTTCGACGGTTGGCTTGGTGAGCGCGTTCCTTCTCCTCCTCTGTCTCCATTCGATTGATTTCTGCGTCTGCGACCAGCAACATTCCTTCGCCCCGACCAACTGCAATCAGTCTTTCTCTGTCAATTCCTGCTCCAATTAGATAATCCACACACGTCTGAGCACGTCTCTGAGACAGCTCTTTGTTGTACGCATCCTTGCCTCGGCTGTCTGTATGTGACTCGAGCTGAATCACATACGTTTCATTCCTTTGCATGATGTCCAAGAGGTATTCCAAAGAATCTGTGCCGTTCACTTCGTTGTTAACCAGTAGTTCTGCTTCATTGAATGCATATAGCACCAATGGCATCTGATACTCTTGATCCAAAACGACTTCCTTCAAGAAGTACTCCCGAGCGAAGGTGGTGCTTTCGCTAAGCCCTGCAGTCGCGAATCGGTCTCCCGTGCTGATGTAGCCTTGCAATTCAACCCCCACATCATAAGTCGCATTCTTTTTGATCTCGTCTCCGCACAATTCCAATCCGCCATCCGCATCCGCTGTAAATGTCCATGAATCTCCATTTGAGCCATTGACTTCAACGCCTGCCATCAATGGATTTCCGGTGTCATAATCGTACACATTTGCTCGAAAGCAAAACTTCATGTCAGGCAACGTGAAAGAATACAAATCATCCTTGCCCTTGCCTCCTACTCGGCTCGAAGTGAAGATTCCCGCATCTTCCCCGTCCTTAAAAACAATGCTAAAATCGTCCGCACTGCTATTGATCGGATAAGGAACCGTTTCGCCCTTCTCAAACTTCATTGTCCCGTCGGATGGTGCTGCACTTAGAATATCAAGCCCTCCCATCTTTCCATTTGTGGAAGAGTAAAACAGCGTGCCATCATAGCGCATATTTGGAAACATCTCGTCCCCGGGAGTGTTGATGTTCTCGCCCAAATTAATGGGCTCCCCAAACGTATCTTCTTTGCTGTCGTAGGCAGCATACCAAATATCCTTTCCACCAAATCCTCCATCCATGTCAGAAACAAACATGAGGAAGTCATTCTCAACGGTAAAACTAGGATGTCCCACTTGAGAGCTGTCGTTTTCATCTCGGTTGATCAACTCCACCACCTCCGAAGGCCCATACTTGGAGCCCATTGAAGTTGAACGGTAAAGGTCACACGCATAAGAACTCTCATCATCTGAAATGCAACGGGTGAAGTAAATGCTCTTGTACTTCTTATCAAACGTTACAGTCCCTTCGTTGAATTCTGTATTGACCGTTGAGTTGAGCGGCTCTGGTGTACTCCATCGATCTTTCTTGTCTTGCTCAGAGCGAAACAAATCCATGTAACTCTGGCCTGTTATTGGATCCTCACCTGAACCTGTAGAGCTCTCTCGTGAAGAAGCAAATACAACTTCATCGGATTTTTTGGAGGCGTAACCCACTCCGAAGTCGTAACCATCGGAGTTTAGAAGAAGCAAATTCTCGACCATATAACGGCTCGAGGGTTCATCCAATTCAAGCGCATCATTGTCAGCACGTTCAATTCGGGCATCAGCAACAGCTGCGTCCCCTCCATTTTCTTTGTATGCGACATACCAATCGATGGCATCATCAAACGCTTGTTGGGAGTGCATGACATCTCCGTAAACCAAATAAACAGAAGGATCGTCTGCACCATAACGCAGACCAATGGCCTTATCATACCATTCTTCAGCTGCGGCAGGCTCCAGCATCATGCGAAAGCTCTCGCCCGTCATGAATGCTACGCGGCCTTTCTCTTCGATGTCTTTCACCTTGGCATAGGCCTTGATGTACTCTTGGGCTGATGAGCTAAATGCCATCTTCTCAAAAGCTTGATCCGCCTCGGCCGCATAATCCGTCTGTGCGAAGAGCGCACCGAATGAAAACATAATCAACGAACTGGCCACGCCAGTTCGTGTACAAAAAGCTTGCAGGTTCTTGTGCATTTCGTATCGATTTTAATCTGTGCCCGAATGTAAGACAAAGCAAGCATTTCGGCGCAATCGGATGCAAATAAAGCCAGAAATTCACCCAAAAAAAGGGCTGACTCTCCAGCCAGCCCTTTTCCTTTGACCTTCGTTTTGAATGACGACTGCACTCAAATCAACGCGTGAAGAGAAGCTCTGTGAACTTTGGCAATGGCCATTGTGCATCATCAACCATAAGCTCAAGCTCTGCGCAATGGTCTGCAACAGCCTCCATGCACGGAACGACCTTTTCCGCATAATCCCGAGCTTTGGTCAAGGCTGTTTCTGCGCCCTCGGCCTTGTCGTGCACCTCCTCCATTTTCGCCGCTGCTGAATGAAGATTTTGAATGACCATGCCTGCAGATTTAATCATGTTCATCTGAGCCACTGAAAACTTCGATGCCTCTTTTCCGAGTACCGATGTTAGCTGCTCAACGTTGGCGAGCAATCCGCTTTGGAAACGAATGGCCGCTGGCAAAATCGTGCTTCGGCTCATGTCAAGCAAAACCCGGTATTCAATTTGTCGTTTCAAAATGTAATTTTCCAAATCCACCTCAACACGAGCACCCAATTCCTCTTTGCTCAAAACTCCCATTTTTTCAAACAAATCTTGCACCTCCTTTCGGTTGAGCACATTCAATGCCTCTGGCGTGTTTCGAAGATTGGACAAGCCTCGCTTCTTTGCTTCCTTTACCCATTCGTCGGAATAACCGTTGCCTTCGAACCGAATAGACTTGCTCTGTGCGATGAGTTTTTGCAACTCCTTGAGAATTGCGTCGTCCTTTTTATCTCCTGCCTCGATGCGCTGATCCACCTCATGTTTGAACGACTTCAATTGATCTGAAACAATTGTGTTGAGCACAGTCATAGACACAGCGCAGTTCGCAGTGGAACCCACAGCACGCAACTCAAACTTATTGCCCGTAAAGGCAAACGGCGATGTGCGGTTGCGATCGGTATTGTCCAACATTACCTCGGGTATGCGGCCTATTTCCAATTTCAAAGCTGTTTTATCTTCGGGCGTGAGCTTTCCTGCTTTGATGCTCGTCTCCAACGCGTCCAGGAGCTCCGACAATTGCGAACCAATGAACGCACTAATGATTGCCGGCGGCGCCTCGTTTGCCCCCAAACGGTGATCGTTTCCGACGGAAGCAATCGCAGCTCGGACAATGTCCGCATGCTTATGCAAGGCTGCGAGCGTGTTCACGAAAAAGGTCAAGAAACGCAAGTTCGTCTTCGGGTTATTCCCTGGTTTCAGGAGGTTGACTCCGGTGTTTGTCCCAAGCGACCAGTTGTTGTGCTTGCCAGAACCATTCAATCCAGGGTAGGGTTTCTCGTGAAGCAGAAGCTGGAAGTTATGGCGACGCGCCACCTGCTCCATCACCTCCATCAACAACAAGTTGTGATCGTTGGCCAAATTGGCCTCTTCAAACACCGGTGCGCACTCAAATTGATTGGGAGCGACTTCATTGTGGCGGGTAGTCACGGGAATGCCCAACTTGTGGGATTCCAGCTCAAACTCCTTCATAAATGCCGTTGCCCGAGCAGGAATGGAACCAAAATAATGGTCGTCCAACTGCTGACCCTTGGCGGGGGCTGCACCAAACAAAGCTCGTCCGGTCATCTGCAAGTCAGGGCGCGCTGCATGCAGGGCTTTGTCCACCAAAAAATACTCTTGCTCCCATCCCAAAGTAGCAACCACTTTCGTAATGTTCTTGTCGAAGTATTGGCAAACCGCCGTAGCGGAATCATCGATGCTCGCCAATGCTTTTAGCATGGGCATCTTGTTGTCCAAAGCAAACCCGGTGTAGCTTATAAAAATGGTGGGAATGCACAAGGTGTTTTCCCATACAAATGCTGGCGAAGTTGGATCCCAAAGGGTATAACCACGAGCTTCGAACGTATTCCGAATGCCTCCATTTGGAAAAGAACTTGCATCCGGCTCTTGTTGCACCAGCAATGAACCGTCAAACTTCTCTATGACACGCCCATCAGAAGTAGGCGTAATAAAACTGTCATGCTTCTCGGCAGTTGCTCCTGTCAAGGGCTGAAACCAATGTGTGTAATGAGTGGCGCCTCGCGTAATTGCCCATTCCTTCATCGCAGAAGCAACTTGATCCGCAATGTCACGGCTGATCGAGGTGTGATTCTCCATCGCATCTTCAATGCTCTCACACGCCTCATCGGTGAGGTACTGCTTCATCATCGTGAGATTGAAGACGTTTTCACCGTAATACGCTGAAATCTTGTTGTCAGGTCGTTTGACCGCGCGTGGAACGCGCTCCAAAACGTCTTCCAATGCTTTTTTTCGTGAAATGCTCATTTGGCTAGGTTTTCAATGATTTTGCAAAGGTACCCCTTTTTTATCGGGGGTATCACCACAAAAAACCACAATATTATGAACACCCCCCCCTATTTTATTCCTCCAAATTGAATTTTACGTAATTTTCAAAGGGTCATTGGATTTGAACCCACTCCGTCCAACGATTTCCGTTCTCGTCGAGCACGGCAAGGGCATACGTTCCATGTGGCAAAGACGCGAGATTCAACAGGCCCAATTGACCCTGCACATTCCGAAAAAATCCAGACTTTAATTCCTGCCCCATCAGATTGTGACAAACCCAAGAAAGTTCCTGCCCATTGGCGAAACCGGTCAATTTGAGTTTGATCTCACCATTTGATGGATTGGGGAAAGCAAGGATACTCCGCTCCTCTTGATTTGAGACATCATTGACCGAAACTACGTTGGTCTGGAAAAAGAAAGCCTGCGATATGGATTTCCCGAAATCAGGTTCAAAATTGATGAAGTTTCCACCGCTGACTTTTTTCAATCGGGTATATCCGCTGCCATCCGAATTGGCCCAAAAGCTTTGACCATCATCTCCTGAATCTAAAATTGTGACACGGTAACACCCTTGGTTCAGGCCGATCGTATCTCGGTGTGTAAAGTTTGGAGTGGAGTATCCCCGCTCCCAAACCACATTGCCATCTGCATCCGTTATCTCCACCGAAGTCTCGTATGGAACTGCATTGGTCTTCGTCCATACGATGACGCGGTTGTCGTCCAAGTCGGTATACGACCAAGTTGGCACGCGATGAAATCGGCTCGAGGCAGCATCATTTCTAGACTCCTCATCCACTGCACCGTTGGGCGCATTTACTTCCACCTCAAATAGCAACCACTCCTCGTTATCTCCCTCCCACAAAATTGGATCATCATAAGCAAGCTCAACTTCCTCTGATTCCAAGAATTCCAATTCACCTTCCCAGGCATAGGTCATGGTTTCACCTCCTTGCACACCGTACGAAATGGAACAAGAGGTCAACACTTCCGATCCATTGTTCCGAATGACCACTTTGGGCGACTTGCAAATCGGATTCAACCGAGATTCAATCTTATCGTCAGAAGGAGCCAAGATCTGAGAAACCTCCACATCGTGTTGCATATTCGGAGATCCGTACGCCACAATTTGCCCTTCGAAACGGTAATTTCCGTCAGGATCGTAGGTGATGTCATAATCCACTGCAAACTCATCCTGTCCGTCAACAAGCGCGGTCAACTCAAACTCTTTTGTATCCACAGGTGCTCCGGGACACCACCCTGCACGATCATAAATCCACGTACCACCCTGCGGATAGAGCGGATTGTCCGCACACTCACGCATCACCTCCCAACTCCATTGCAACGCTCCATTCACCTCCACGGAATGCGTGTTGTAGCAGAACTCTCCGCAATTGTTGCCCGAACCAAAGCCGTGTCCGCTTGCACGCGTCCGCAGCTTAAACATCTCTTCCCCATCTTCCGGCGTGAATAGATGATCAGTGATGTTCTCGTCAAACGAGGCCAAGTTCTGTTGTCCTTTCCAAAACGCATCCATTCGCAAAACGTCACGTGGCGGGGTGCCCGAAATGAAAGCGAATTTCATGTCGAGCAATTCCTGCCAATTGCCAGCTTGCAGCTCCACGCTGTCACGCAACAGATGGGCGAAATCTGAAACGTCAAAAATCCAAGTCCAGCCATCGTCGTCCAAAGTGAGACCAATGCCATATGGAGTGATGAATCGGGCAAGCTCATAGCGATCGATGACTTCAAAAGCTGGCGAGAAATACTCCAAGGTGTCATTTTCAAACACCACATGTTCCCCTGCGATTGGAAAAGAATCGAGTGCGAGACCGTCCGGAGTCGTGACGAAGCGAAGCTGATCTGCTTGCCAACCGTAGTCGACTGAAACAACCTGCACACCATTGCCTTCAACCGCCCACTCGACGATACTGGTCGCTGGGATTCGATGGCTATGATTGACAACCACTGGCTCCATACTTTGAACCTCTCCATGCCACCACGTAAACACCGGACGTGCATTGCTGGGCATGGCGCCTGGGTTGTAAAAGGCTTCTTTTGGCAGGTGCTTGCGCACGCCTGCATTGCCGTGTGAAATCAATTCAACACCGTCTCCAACCGCTCCAATTTGAAAATTAAAACCCATCTCAAGGTCCATTTCAAGGCTGCTTAAAGCTGGATGATATGCATCCACGGGACGCGCATAGTAGGACGAAATGGTTTCTGACGTCAACGCTGCGGACCACATTCGAAATTCGTCAACGTCTCCGCGGTAATCGTTTCCACCATTTCCATTGCACCCGATGTAAAACCGGACCATCTCTCCAAATGCATTGTCTTTATCAGATCCAGTATGCCACAGTTCTCCATTCAAATGAATCGCCATGATTCCTGCTGTAGCATCCTTGGAGAATGCCCAATGGTTCCACTTGCCCTCAAAATCTTGAGCATTCGCTGCTTGATCAATTCGGTCATAACCACCATCGTAACCCGCATCCCAATAGACCCGACTGTTGGACCAAGGCAAGTGAATGTTAATCTCGCGTTGATTGGCCGAATTCATCCCTTCGCAGATGCTATTGTTTTCCGGTTGAAACGCTGTTGTCCCGCGCTGCCAAAACTCCACAGTAACCTCTTGGTCCAGTGAGTCCAACCATTCCATGGCCACTTCAAGGCGATCGTTTCCATCGAAAGAAATGTACTCTCCAGCTGTTCCTGCTTGCCAAGTTTTCTCAGGGGCAGTGGTGCCTTCCACCGCACTCCAGTCAAGGAATGCGGAATCCCCAGACCACTCACAACCAATGACCAAGTGGCTCGAACCATCCCATTGCAATGGTGCATCCCAAACAAATCGCCCAGAATGAGTCGCATCAAACACACTCGCTGTGGCATCAGGCACACCCGTGTAAAATCCTTCCAACGTATCCAATTCCACCCAATATGCGCTCCACTTTGCAGCATCTCTTGTTTCCAAAGAAGACATCATCGGAAATTCCAATCCTGCTACACTTAAATCGCCCCAGCCCCATGCAGCCAACTCGTCTGCAGTCCAGAGCCATTGCATTTTACCGCCAGGAGAATCATCAGTCAGCCACTCTAAATCACTCCAATCAGCAGTTCCTTCCCCTGCGATATTCTGCGATGAAGATGCATCCTCTACAATACCGTATTCAGAATACGTCCAGCGCACTGTATCCATCGGGATACCATTTTCTGGAGATAGAATAAGGGTGTCTGACTCAAAGCCCTGATCATCGATGAGCCATCGGGGATGAGAAAGTAAATTGCTGTCTAAATCACCGGTATGATCGAACAAATAACTGTAAGATAAGTAGTCCCACTCACCGCATGCGTAGCCTAGGTTGCCCGCAGTGCCATCCTCAAAGCATTTGAGGTTGTAATACATCAGAATCTTCTGGTACGACGAATCATTGTCACTCGCCGGAAAATCAAACCAGCGCCTCCCAGGGCTGTCGTAAGCTGCTTCAGGATTGTTCTGGGCTTCCCAAGTGTAGGCTTGCACCCAAGTGGTATCTGCCTCTTGAGCGGCAGCGTCAAAGGACAACAACAGAGCAATCAGGCAGAAAGTGGTGACGACAATTTTCATGGCATATTGAATTCTCAATTGAGCGCATGAAGTTACAAAGCCAAGGGACTTGTCAAAAGGCGAATGGGAGCAAACTCAAAACGCTCACTACTGCGCTACTCTTCCTGGGTAAACTTGCAAACCTGCTGCAATGCAACGCACCGCTTTCTGGATGTCATCAAGATGCAACACGTATGCCATTCGCACTTCTTGCTTACCCAATCCTGGGGTCGCATAAAAACCTGAGTTCGGCGCCATCATGACTGTGCTTCCTTCATGCTCAAATGATTCCAGCATCCACTGGCAAAAAGAATCAGAATCATCAATCGGCAACTTGGCCACTGCATAAAAAGCACCCCCTGGTGTTGGACACACAACGTTATCAATGGAATTCAATCCCTGAACCAAGGCGTCACGTCGCGCTTTGTATTCTGCCCGCACTTCTTCAAAATAAGATGCATCCGTCTCCAACGCTGCCTCGGCTGCCACCTGCGCCAACGTGGGTGGGCTGAGCCGTGCCATGGCAAAACGCATCGCCGCTCTCCGAACATCCGCATTCTTGGTAACCAAAGCCCCCACACGAGCACCACACATGCTGTATCGTTTCGAGACGCTATCGATGACGACGGCATGGTCGTCAATGCCCTCCAAACTCAAGACACTTGGCGACATGCTACCATCGTAAGTAAACTCACGGTAAACCTCATCCGCAAACAAAAACAAATCACGTTCTTTCACCAAATCAGCCACCGCCCGAAGTGATGCGTCAGCGTATTTCGTTCCCGTTGGATTCCCCGGGTTGCAAATCAAAATCGCCTTGGTACGATCGGTAATGGCCTCCTTAAATGCTGACATCGGCGGCAGAGAAAAACCATTTTCAATGGAAGCTGTGACCGGGACGATTTCAATTCCCGCCCATGCGGAAAACCCATTGTAGTTGGCATAAAAAGGCTCTGGGATGATAACCTGATCACCTGGATTTAGGCAACTCATAAAGGCGAACACAAGCGCTTCCGAACCACCTGTGGTGACCATGATTTCATCTGACGTCACCTGAACACCCACCGATTGATAGTAGCGTGCCAGACCTCTGCGGTAAGATGCAAAACCTTCACTAGGGCTGTACTCCAGGACTTCACGGTTGATGTTGCGTATAGCGTCCATCGCAGACGTTGGAGTAGCGATATCGGGCTGACCAATGTTCAAATGAATGACATGAACACCTCGTTCCTTGGCACCATTGGCAAACGGAGCCAATTTTCGAATGGGGCTGTCGGGCATCGAGAGCCCTTTGTGTGAAATCTTCGGCATGGTAAGATTTAGAAAAGACAAATTTAGAGTTTCCGAGCCATCATTCGGTGCGTTCCAATTTCTGGCACTTGGTAGGCCCCGGACACGAAATCAAACCCCATTCTCTCATAGAACCCGAACGCCACTTCTCGTGCATCGCACCACAACCATTCAACTCCTTGCTCTCGGCACCAGGCGCAAGCAAATTCAACGATAGAAGCACCGGCACCTGAGCCGCGTACTTCAGGTGTCGTGCCCATGACTCGCAAGCGATAAACAGCTTCTCCAGACGGCAGTGCTTTTGGATTACGCTCACTTCTCTGCTCGAACAAAGAGCAAACACCGACCAACTGACCAGATTCATCGAAGGCTCCAACATGACGCGCTCCGATTGAATGATCGACGTCAATGGTACATTCTTCAGCTCTGGATTTGTGAGGCCACAGCACCTGAAACCGAACAGGACAAGTTTCCTCTGCGGAAATAAACGAGGTTGTGAATTTCTGCTTCATGAAAACCATTTTTCCCAATCGCGGCGATCACGCTTGGTAGGACGACCAGTAGGACGGAGAAGATCTTGCTGAGCAGCTCTGATTTCTTCCAACTTTTGCTTCTCACCCTCGGGGGTAATGTCCTTTGCAAAATCAGGTACGAGAGACGCCGCCATTCGGCTTTTTGGCATAGCCAAAACCTGCCACTCAAAATAGACGGCTCCTTTTCGAACGCGAATGACCTCGTTACCTTTGAGCTCGTGGGCCGGCTTCACGGTCTTTCCGTCTACAAAAACCTTGCCTTCTCGGCATTGAGCGGAAGACAGGGAACGGGTCTTGAAGACCCGAACGCACCACAGGAATTTATCAACGCGCATGATTCAAATATAACCCGGAAGCACCTGAGTTTCGATCAAAGCTCGATGATCAAACCAAGGGCTGGCAAAACTGATCCTGTGCTCGGATCCAATTCCCTTTGATCATAAAATCCTGGATTCGTCGTAGAAGGAATGGGAGCACCTGTGAGGTTGTCTCGGACCACATCCACGAAAGTCGGCTGTGGAACTGCAGCACCTGTGGCATTTTGAATTTCCACAAACACGTCCAACGACCAATTCTCAAAGAACCACTTCTTGTCAATCCGAATGTCCAGTTGATGGAAGGCTCCGTTGCGCTCAGTATTCAATTGCGTGTAATTCAACAAAGGTCGCCCGTAATTGTCCCAAGATTCGATGCTCAATGAGTTCAAGTCGACGGGTGTGTAAGGAAGCCCCCCACTAAACAGCAAACGCGCACCCACTTCCCAACCGCCTTCAAATTTCTTTCCCCCGGTCAAGCTCAAAATATGCCTGTTGTCCCAACTGCTTGGAGTGTAACCACCTGTTGTGTCGGCATACTCACTCCGGACAAACGTGTATGCCATCAATCCATAAAATCCGTTGTAAAGGCGCTGCTGCAACAACAATTCACTTCCATAGGACCGACCAATTCCTGTGTAAAGGACTGACTCGTTGCCAACAACGCCGAAATCAGCGCCGAGATTGGCCAACGGCACGCCCAAGGTTTGACTGATTGGAGCCCCGTCGTAATTCTTCAAGAAGCCCTCCAAAGAGGCAACAAAATTGCGCTCACCTCCTTCCCATCGCAAGCCGGAAACATAGTGTGTGTTCTGCAAGTACCTCGATGATTCGCTTGCATTGATGCGCTGGCCTTCTTGTTCAAATCCCAAGATGGTGTAGGCAGGCAATTGGAAATACCTTCCCACATTGGCATTCCAGGTCCAACCCGGTGCAAATGCAAAAGAAGCAGAAGCGCGCGGGGAAAATTGTTCCAATGGGTTCCTCAACCCTTCGCCTAACGTAGAGGCATCCATCCGAAAACCTGCCGCCAGAGAGAGTCGCTCATCCAAAAGTCGCCGGCTGGCTGTCGCAAAAACACCGTATTTATGGGCCTTGAAATCCGTCTGGTAATCAATTGGCGTCAAACCTCCTGTGGATGGATCAAAACGTGACTCGTTGGTCTTGTTGTTGTATTTGACATACTCATAGGCCACTCCATAGGTGGCCTCCCACGTGTTTTCGCCGAACAACTTGCGTTCAGCCCGAAACTTATTTTCGATTTCTTGAGACAAATAATCCCTGACGAGCGGTTGACTCACATCGTTGTCGATGTGTTTAAAAGCCCTGTTGTTGAGCATATTGCGACTCAAAAAGAAACTCCACTTGCCATTTTCTTGGTAGCGGTCCCAGCGAACACCTTGCGTGTAATTCCATTGCTCTTGCACATCCAACGCCCCGAGAATGGCCAGCTGGTCTAAATAGTTAACTGCTGAAGTATCCTCCGCTATGGCCAGATTGAGTTCGAAATTATCCAGAGCACCTAATCCAATGACTGTGATTGAATTTTTATCATTGGGGCGTGCGGTCCATTTGAATTGATAGTCGTTATAAATTGGGAGAAAAGGAAGACCAATGGCTTCGAACAAGAACTGCAAATAGCTCCTGCGCATGCTAAAAATCAAGGAACTCTTTTTACCGGTAGGACCTTCCAAAGTCAAACCCAAATCACTGGTGCCGACCACCATGTTCGCTGTCCATTCATCTGTGCGTGCTTCTTTGAAACTGAATTCCATGACCGAACTCAACGCATTTCCGCGTGCCGCAGGAAACGCCCCGGCATAGAAATCAATGTTCTCGACAAGATCGACATTGATCATTCCCACAGGCCCCCCGCTTGCTCCTTGGGTTGCAAAGTGGTTGATGTTGGGGATTTCAATGCCGTCAATGTAAAAACGATTTTCGTTGGGTGCGCCTCCTCGGATCACGATGTCATTCCGGAAACTAGGGATTGCTGCCACACCCGGGAGCGTTCGAATTGCTCGGCTGATGTCCCGACCGCCTCCTGGATTTCGTTTGATTTCGTTTGTGCCAAGTGAGCGCACACTGAGCGGGGCTTCAGCAGAATTGGTCCTGCGCGCCCCAACAACCTCCGCTTCTTCAATGGCTATGGTTGATGGACTTAACATGACATTGATCACGGCTGGACGCGATGGTGTCACTTCGATTTCGAAAACGGTCTTGGACTCGTAGCCCAAAAAACTCACTCGGATGTTTCGCAAACCCGGAGTAACCGAACTTAATTCATAGTTGCCATCAAAATCAGTTGTCGTTCCAACTGTCTCACCCTGGATCACAACATTCGCAAATGGGATAGGCTGGTTCGTTTGAGCATCGTTGACTCTACCGCGGATGACGCCTTGAGCTCTCAAGTCTTGAAGACCCAAGACAGAAAGAAGAAAAACCCAAAACAACAAAGAAGATTGCCTTTTCATGTTGGGACAACACTTCGTGCAGCCAATGCGTTCAATCTCTATTCAAAAAAATGCAAAAAATGAATCACTGCATGCTTCATACCTGTCATGAATTGCACGAAATCCGACACAAACTAGAAAACCCTTTGCTCTTCTCAAGCTGGTTATTAGCCATTTAAGTCCAAATCCAAGCGCTTGCGCAATTCCTCCACCCTCGGATTTTTCTTCACCATCCCGTCGTAGCGTTCTCGATCTGTCAAAAACTGAGAATTGATCTCGACCTCAGCCGAGGCAACCACATTGATTTCAAACTTCAACTCATCATTCTCGACTTGGTTTGCGATAAATTGAGAGATGTCCATGAGCCCATCTCGGATTTGCTCCTCTTGTAACTTGTTCAAGACATGAATGATGACTTTGGTGCCCTCCAGATTGATTGTAGTCGCAGTTAAAGTCGAGAAGAAATTGAGTTGGTCTGCTTCTTTTGTTTTCAGCCCGAAAGCCGTCCAAGCCTGCTGAATCATGGGCTCGTCAACCTTTTTGGTGCGCACTTCATCCACCTCCTTGCTCACCACTTTAGGCGCAATGGCTTGCAGTGTTGATGGAGTGGCGAGCTTCATCTTCCGCTTTCGAGCACTGCGATCTGCAGGCTGAGACTCAATCGAGGGCTCTGCTGCTAGCGAGGCTTCTTGCTCCTCCTGAACCACCGACTCAATAACGACACTAACTTTTGGTTGGGAGCCCTCCGAAACAACTTCAGACACCGAGGGCTCAGACGGATTCAAAGGTGCTTTTGGGCTTGATTGGGCTTCAATCGGCGCGGCGGGTTGGGCAGTTTGCGCAGGTTGGGCAGGAACCTCACTTTTCCACGCACCAGCGACAATCGGATTCAGTTCAGGCTTTTTTTTTTGAGCTTCCTCATGGGAAGCCATTTGCATCAGTGTCAACTCAACCAGCAAACGCTGATGATTGCTCCCTTTGTAGCGAATGTCAGCCTCATTTACGAGATCCAACGAACGAATCAAAAAACGAATATCCACATCTCCTGCCTGCTGCAAGAACTGCTGCTTCACATCATCTGTAACTTCCATCAGCGCAACTGTCGAGGGATCTCGGGCAACCAATAGATTGCGCAAATGAGCACCGAGGCCCGTGATGAAATGGTGTGGGTCAAAACCCCGGACAATGATTTCATCCAATAACAATAAGGCCGGGGCAATTTCACCTGCACGAGTTGCATCGACAACATCAAAGTAAGTTTGCTGGTCGAGGACGTGCAAATGCTCGGCAACGGCATCATACGTCAGTTTTTTGCCAGCAAATGCAACCAATTGATCGAAAATGCTGAGCGCATCGCGCAAAGCTCCATCCGCTTTGACGGCCACGACATGCAGGGCCGATTCCTCCGCCTCAACGCCTTCCTTTTCGCAAATGCCTTGCAGATGACTCACCATGTCAGGCACTGTGATGCGGTGAAAGTCGAAAATCTGGCACCGCGATAAAATGGTAGGAAGAATCTTGTGCTTCTCCGTAGTTGCCAAAACAAAAACCGCATGCGGTGGTGGCTCCTCCAAAGTCTTCAAGAAGGCATTGAACGCTGCTTGAGACAGCATGTGCACCTCGTCTATGATGTAAACCTTGTACTTCCCTCGCTGCGGAGGAATGCGAACTTGATCCACAATCGAGCGAATGTCTTCAACCTTGTTGTTGGATGCTGCATCCAATTCAAACACGTTGAAGGCATAATCCTCGTCCTCATTCGCCTCAAATCCATTGATTGCCCTTGCGAAGATCCGTGCGGAGGTTGTCTTCCCCACGCCTCGCGGGCCACAGAACAAATAAGCCTGGGCCATTTGCTCTTGCTCGATCGCCTGTTTCAGCGTGCGTGTAATCCCATCTTGGCCCACGACAGCTTCCCAATTTTGAGGGCGATATTTGCGTGCACTGACGGTGTAAGAAGAGGACGGAGTTTGTTCCATTATCGAAGGCGAATATCGCACCGATTCTCGTCCAAGCCCAAACTGCTTTATGAACAGGTTACCCACGATGCAAAAACCCTTGGATGTTAAGCCGTTAAACACTAATTTTGCACCCCGTTTAACAAAACCCGTTCTATATGAACCGATACGAAACTGTTTTCATTATGACTCCCGTGCTATCTGCAGACCAGGTAGCGGAAACAGTAGAGAAGTACAAGGCCTACCTCAAAGAGAACAATGCTAAGATTGTTCATGAGGAGTCTTGGGGATTGCGAAAATTGGCTTACCCGATCCAAAAGAAATCAACTGGTTTCTACCAGCTTTTGGAATTCGAAGCCGATGCTTCCGTGATCCTACCCTTCGAAACTGAGTTCCGGAGAGACGAGCGAATCATTCGCTTTTTGTCCACTCGCATGGACAAATTTCACGTTGAATACGCCGAAATGCGTAGGAACAAATCAAAAGAGGCACCAAAAGCTGCCCCTGCAACAACCGAAGAGGCTTAATTCTTAAAGTACAATACCATGGCGGACAAGAACGTACGTTACCTGAATCCCATCAGCATTGACACCCAGAAGGAGAAGTACTGTCGCTTCAAGAAGAAGGGCATTAAGTACATCGACTACAAGGATGCTAGTTTCCTTTTGATGCTTTGCAATGAGCAGGGAAAAATTTTACCTCGTCGCTTGACTGGAACTTCATTGAAGTACCAGCGTAAAGTTGGACAGGCAATCAAAAAAGCGCGTCACCTGGCTCTAATGCCATACGTGGCGGATAACCTCCGATAAATAGACGATTATGGAAATCATTTTGAAACAAGACGTTGATCGTCTCGGCAGCAAAAACGACACCCTAGACGTCAAAGCAGGCTTTGCTCGCAACTTCCTCATTCCCCAAGGAATGGCTGTTGCCGCAACACCTTCAGCCAAGAAAGTCGTGGCAGAGGTCATCAAGCAACAATCGCACAAAGCCGTCAAAGCTTTGGAAGAAGCGAAGAAGATTCAAACCAAACTCGAAGGACTCTCCATCAAAATTGGAGCGAAAGCCGGCGAAAGCGGAAAAATCTTTGGCTCGGTCAACTCGATTCAAATTGCTGAAGCCATTCAGGCTGGCGGCGTTACAATCGAGCGCAAGCACATCACCATCTCCGAGGAGAGCATCAAAGAGCTTGGCTCGTATGAAGCAACGGTGAAATTGCACAAAGAAGTCAACGTAACCATCACATTTGAGGTGGTCGCTGACTGATTGAAAATCAACAATCCATTGAAAAGCCAGGCCTTTAGGTCTGGCTTTTTTTTGCCTTGGAAATTGCTGCGTCTATATGCGCCTACAATTCGCTGCTGCTCGTAACTTTCCAACTGAAACAACCATGGAATTTCGTCTACAAAGTGAGTATCAACCCGCGGGTGATCAACCTGAAGCCATCAAGCAGCTTGTTGAAGGTGTCGAAAACGGAACCAAGCATCAAACTCTGCTGGGAGTTACGGGGTCGGGTAAAACCTTCACCGTAGCCAATGTCGTAGCTCAGACCCAGCGACCAACACTGGTTTTGAGCCACAACAAAACGCTTGCTGCTCAACTCTACAGCGAATTCAAAGAGTTCTTCCCCGATAATTTGGTCGAGTATTTCGTGAGCTATTACGACTACTACCAACCGGAAGCTTACATCGCGACTACCAACACCTACATTGAAAAGGACCTCGCCATCAATGAGGAAATTGAAAAGCTGCGGCTGAGCACGACCTCTGCCTTGCTGAGCGGAAGACGCGACGTCATCGTGGTTGCTTCCATAAGTTGCATCTACGGAATCGGCAATCCTGTGGAATTTCACAAAAGCGTGATTCCGTTGAAAGTTGGTCAAAAGTGGGGGCGAAATGCTTTCTTGCACACGCTCGTGAGCGGTCTTTACAGCCGCACACGTGCTGAATTCAAACGCGGCACATTCCGTGTTCAAGGAGATACGGTGGACGTGTTCCTTGCCTACGCCGATCATGCTTTGCGCATTCAATTTTGGGGCGATGAAATCGAACGCTTGGAAACCATCAATCCTGAGACCGGCCAGAGCTTGATCACGTTCGACGATATCATCATTTATCCTGCCAATCTGTTTGTTGCAAGCAAATCAACCACCGACCAAGCTGTTTGGGAAATCCAGCAAGATCTCGAAAAACAAAAGAATTTTTTCCAAGAACAAGCGAAGTACCTCGAAGCAAAAAGACTGGAGGAGCGAACGCTTTATGATTTGGAAATGATCAAAGAGATCGGGTTCTGCAATGGCATTGAAAATTACAGCCGGTATTTTGATCAGCGGAAACCTGGGGAGCGTCCCTTCTGTTTGCTTGATTATTTTGCTGATGACTTCCTGCTTGTGGTAGATGAAAGCCACGTGACAGTGCCACAAGTTGGCGCGATGTACGGTGGCGATCGATCCCGTAAAATCAACTTGGTGGATTATGGCTTCCGTCTTCCATCCGCCCTTGACAACCGGCCGCTGCAATCTGATGAATTCGATGACATCACGCAGCAAATCCTATATGTTTCAGCAACGCCTGCCGACCTTGAACTGGAACGATCTGAAGGCATCATTGTAGAGCAAGTGATTCGGCCTACAGGCCTTTTAGACCCTCCTATTGAAGTGCGCCCATGCGAACATCAAGTAGACGATCTCATTGGTGAAATTCGAATCACCATTGAGCAAGGCAACAGGGTGCTGGTGACAACGCTTACCAAACGCATGGCAGAAGAACTCACCAAATACCTCGACAGGTTGAGCATTCCAGCGAGGTACATCCATTCAGACGTCAAAACATTGGATAGAGTCGAGATCATTCGAGAACTGCGTGATGGTGTTTTTGACGTCCTTGTGGGGGTCAATTTGCTCCGCGAAGGGCTAGACATTCCAGAAGTATCTCTCGTCGCCATCATGGACGCTGATAAAGAAGGGTTTTTACGATCCGACCGTTCGCTGACCCAGACTGCAGGGCGAGCAGCGCGCAATGTCCAAGGGCGCGTCATCATGTATGCAGACAAGATCACAGCTTCCATGAACCGCACAATGGAAGAAACTGATAGGAGAAGGGAAAAACAGATGGCTTTCAACGAAGCTCATGGAATCGAGCCTCAACAAATCAAGAAGGCTAAGAAAACCATATTCGAACAGAGCCAAGAATTGGATGACAGGCCGCGCCATCTTGTGGCCGAGCAAGACCCCAATGCTACCAAAAACTTCACTGATCCTGTCTGGCAATCCATGCCTCTCGACGGGCTTAAAAAGACAGCGGAAGAAACCAAAAAACGCATGGAACGCGCCGCCAAAGACTTGGACTTCATGGAAGCAGCCCGGTTGCGAGATGAATTCTTTGCTTTGAAAGAACTCATTGAAACAAAATCGAAAACGTGAAGGTGAATAAGACCACAGCCAAAGATTATGAAGCTGCCCAGAAACTACCTGTGCGCGTGGTGCTAGAAAACATCCGCTCTGGGCTCAATGTGGGTGCCTTTTTCAGGAGCGGAGATGCATTTCGCATTGAGTCGATCGAGCTTTGTGGCTACACGGTGCATCCACCGCATCGCGACATTCTGAAGAGCGCCTTGGGGTCCTCTGAGTATGTCCCCTGGAATGGACACGAATCAGCTGCTGCCGCTATTGCTTCACTCCGAGAACAAGGTTTTAAGATTGCAGCCATCGAACAAACCAATTCGAGCATTGCACTGCACGACTGGCAACCTGCACCCGGAGAATCCTGGGCCTTGGTTTTTGGCAACGAGGTACGTGGTGTGGAATCCACCACGGTTGACCTGTGCGATACGACCATCGAAATCCCTCAATTCGGAGCCAAGCAAAGCCTGAATGTCAGTGTTTGCGGCGGAATCTTACTCTGGGAAGCTGCTCGCAAAATGCAATTCCCCTACTGAACCCGCGGGTAGCCGGAGACTCATTCAGCTAAAAAGCCTGACAATTCTAAACCGAGCCAACGCTCAAGGGCGTCCCGTGTATCCTTTTTTTGCGAGTCGCTCATGTTTAGAATACGGGCTGTGCCGTGGCTTTGATCTTCCAGAAAGAAATAGAGTGCATCGAGGTCATCATTTGGCGGCATCGCAGTCGCACTCCAAGTATCAAGTGCCCCATTGATGTAAATGATCTTGTTTCCTTCTGAATCGATCCAGTCGTAGACTGCTTTGGCCAGTTCACCGCCGTCGTATTCAACGCTCATGTGATTCGGAGCGAAAATAGCCGACGGATTGCCCGTGGTGCCCAAAGCCCGCAACTTCTCTTTGAAAGGCTCAACCTTGTAGCCATAATATCCAAACTCAGCAGCACACTGATAATAGTGCGACGCATAGTCAAGCATGCCATCGTCAGAGAAAAAACCCAAACCACTCACGTCAAGGAAATGATCCAAAATTGAATCCAATGGTGCATCTGCGTCCGGAATTTCATCACAATCAGCTCCCCATTGCCAAAATGAAAATGGATATTCTAGAATCGCATATTCAAAAGCTTCTTCCACAGATAAATAATCAAAGCGAAACCCCGCTCCTTTGGCGTGCCACTTCAGGCGCAACAAACTCGCGTCGTAATCGTCCAAAATCCGTTGCTGAATGGCCTCGATTCTCCTCCTGCACTTGGCATTGCCAACATCATCCAAAAACTCATAGATGCGCGCATCTTCCAATGAAAGATTGATTGGAGCGACGTAAGGCACACTGGCAGCAACATCCTTGGGAAAGAAATAACGATAATACAGTGTGGTTTGCCCGCCTTTGCTGATACCTGTTGCGACCCAAGGAGCTTGGTAAAGTGCTCCAAACATCTCGCGAATTCGATGCAAATCACCGGTGGCCTGACGAATGTTCAGATACTCGTAGTCCATGGAATCCGGAACACTTTCTCCGTAAAACCGGTGTTCAACGACGATCTGGTTTGCCCCCATGGCTTTCGTCAATTCACTCTGATAATTCCGTCCACGATCATACCCCTCGGTGACCATCACCACCGGCAAGCTTGCATCCCGGTGCGACAAATAGACCCGCTGGTAGAAGGACCCCTTTTCGGGATGTTGATGATCCAAAGGCTGACGAATCATCAAATTCCAAGATCCTTCCAAATTGGAATATTCAATGTCAGATTTTTCAAAACGAACATCAGGCATATCAAACAAAGCTTCCTCGACTTCTTCTGCATTCAACGCCTGCCCCATGGCCACATGAGACAAGAGTAAAAAGACCATGACCGGCGCCGATGAGGAGCCGGGAAAAAGGTTCAAGAAGGCGCTGTTGAAATTCATGCGACGAAAGTAGAGCGCAACCTCGGAACAAAAAAAAAGAGCTCCGTTTCCGGAGCTCTTCTTATCATTTCGATTTGTAGTTCACATGCCCATGGCAGATCGCATGTCTCGAAATTCGAGGTCACGCTCTGCTTTCGCCCGAAGGCTGGCGTCTTTCGACAAGGCATCCGAAAGGTTCTTTTTGGCACCGCTTGCATCCTCCAATCGAGCGCACGCAATGGCCATCAGGTAGCTTGCAGCAGCACTCTCATCACTGGCATTTTCCAATGTCTTCTTTGCTGCAGAAGCATCTCCATTGAGCAATTTGGCCAACGCAACGTTCATGGTGCTCTCGCGACCCATGTTCGAAATCGCTGAAGGATAATCTCCCTTTTGGATGAGGATGATGCCTTTGTTGTAACCGACCTCTGGTCCGGCGCCAGAAGCTTCATTCAGAAGCGCCATGGCATCATCAATGTTTCCATCCTTCCGGGTAATGGCAGCGACGTTATTCAAAACGATTTTGCTTCGTTCCAATTCAAGTGCTGCATTGAACAATTCCCATGCTTGATTCATTCGTCCCATTTGAGCGAGACACCATCCTGCATTGTTGTGTCCTCGAAAATCTCCAGCATGAACGCGTGCGGTTGATTGATAAATGGTGAGCTTATCGTTCATGTCTTCAAAAAGTGTTGCTGAGAAGAGAAGCTCTTCGACCGTCAACACATCCGGATTGCTCATGCATAAATCCATGAGCTCTTCATCCGTGTAGCCCTCTACATCATAGCTAACCAACATCTGAGACCGACGCAGTTGAGGAAGGATGTCTTTTTCAATTTCTTTGTAAGTCTTGGCGATGTTTCGAATTTCTTCCTCACGCTTGTTCTTGTCGGAATACATCTCCAAAACGCGGAGAATCAAATTTTTGTCTTCGATTGTTGATCCCTTCATCAAATCTTTGAAGCCATTCCAATCTTCTCCCTTGGGAACCAAACTAAAGAATGCTTCATCAGCTGTCATTTTCTTTCGCTTCATTTCCCTGGTCAATGCCGCTGCAGCTGAAGACGCTCGGTCTGATGCCAAATCTTCATTGAGCGTTATCTCACCTTCCGGTGAAGCATATGCTTCAATAGCGGCTCCTGTCAAGGAAACGCTGTCAGCATCGTTTGCCAATGCGATTAAAGCACGCAAAGCTTTCCAATCTTCGTCTCTCAATTCACTGGAGCGCACGGTTGAAGAACTTTTCATGTAGTTCACCGTTGCATTTTCGTCGAAGCTGAGAACACGCTTAAAATTGTCCTTGGCGAGAATGAAGCGGTCATCAGACTGCACCATCAAAGGAGTGGTGATCACACCCGCACCAATCACGATGGGGTCAAAATCAACCGTTTTGCTTCCTTTGGTCCCAGAGATGCGAACAGAAAGCTCACCTGCGTCTTCCATGGCTGGATCGAATGGAATCGATGCCTCGTATGAAAATGCTTTTCCATTCTCAAAAGGAATGACCTTGTAATTGCCCGCAGCTTCTTCTCCCTGGAATCCTTGGGTATCAAAAGAGGCGCTGCCTCCGTCCCACGAAAGGACTGGAGTCGCCTCGACACTTACCTTCTTCGCGAAGTACTTCGGCGGGAATTTTCCTTCAATTTTCAATTCCACCATATTGCCTCTCAAGATGAGTGGTTCGGGTGATGCTTCAAGGCCAAGGGCCTCTTTTTCTTTGTCCATGCTGCCTAATCCAGCGCATCCTGCAAAGAAAATAAGGGAAGTAAATACAGCCAGTGCAGGCAACTTCCAGGTGTAAACGTTACTATTCATACTATATGTTGTGAATCTCAAATTCGTGACAAAACTACGCAATCATCCGACACCCTCAGCTATTGACGACTCCCATTGATGAGAACTTGCGAATTCGGCGTTCTACACGCTTGTCAGCGTGCATCGGAATCAACTTCGAAAGGTGCTTTTTAATTTCCTTCTTAACCTGTTTAAACATGGCCTCTGGATCTGAATGCGCCCCTCCCAGTGGTTCTGGAATGATGCCGTCCACGAGTCCCAAGGACTGCATGTTTTCACTGGTCAAATTCAGTGCCTCTGCTGCCTCCATCTTATGCTCCCAATTTCGCCAAAGAATGGAAGAACAAGATTCTGGGCTGATGACACTGTACCACGTGTTTTCCAACATCAAAACTCGGTCTCCAATGCCGATGCCCAGCGCTCCTCCAGAAGCACCCTCGCCAATGACAATGCAGATCACTGGAACCTTGAGTTGGCACATTTCAATCAAGTTCCGGGCAATTGCCTCTCCTTGACCTCGTTCCTCGGCCTCCAAACCAGGGTATGCACCCGGGGTATCAATGAGTGTGACAATCGGTCGGTTGAATTTCTCAGCGAGCTTCATCAAGCGCAGCGCTTTGCGGTATCCTTCTGGGTTCGCCATGCCAAAGTTGCGATACTGACGCATCTTGGTGTTCATCCCTTTTTGTTGACCAATGAACATCACGCTCTGATCATCGATGAATCCGAAACCGCCTACCATGGCTTTGTCGTCTTTGACTGTGCGGTCACCATGCAATTCCATGAATTGACCATCAGTGATGGCTTCGATGTAATTCAAGGTGTAAGGTCGATCAGGGTGCCTGCTCACTTGAACGCGCTGCCAAGCTGTCAATGAAGAATAAATGTTTGCGGTCACCTCACGAATCTTTGACTCGAGGTCTTCGACCAAATTGGCCATATCAACATCACTCGTTTGCTGCAGCTCTTGTGCCTGCGTTAATTGCTCGCGCAATTGAAGAATCGGTTCTTCGAAATCGAGGTAATTCATGCGTTATCCCTTATCAGTGACAAATATGCAACAACTTTTCACGGCAAAACCCCATTGATTAAGACTTTGCCAACAATTCGCCCACCATTAATCGGATCGCCTTTCCGCGGTGGCTAATTTCATTTTTGGCCAACGCAGGCATTTCAGCAAATGTGGTGGATTCGCCATCCGGGCAAAATACAGGGTCATACCCAAATCCTTTGACTCCGCTTTGGCTCAATGCAATCTTACCTTCACATGTGCCCTCCACGTATTTCACTTCTCCCTTGCGAACCATGCAAATGACGGTGCGAAAACGTGCCGATCGATTTTCAGGCTTCACGCCTGAGAGTGCCCCCAGCAACTTTTTCATGTTGGCCTCTGCATCAGCCTGTTCACCCGCATATCGGGCTGTTCGGACACCCGGAGCGCCATCAAGCGCATCCACCTCTAATCCTGTGTCGTCAGCAAAACAATCCAGTCCATATGCATCGGAAACGTGCTTTGCCTTGATCAAGGCGTTGCCCTTCAGATCAGACGCCGTCTCCGCAATGTCTTCGTGGCAACCAATGTCTGAAAGCGTTTGAATGCGGTAAGCATCGCCCAACATTTTTTGAACCTCGAGCGCTTTATTCGCATTGTGGGTGGCAAAAACCAAAATCGGCAATTCGTTCGAACCGGAGTCTTTCATGGGTCCAAAATTAAGACGGATCAAGGCCTCATCCACTTTCCTGACGCGGTTTGATTCAGTTCTTTCCACTCAACTTTTTTTGGAGCATGATGCCGAGGTAGATTTTGTTTCGCCCAGGTGATCCATTTCGTTTCAAGCCGCAGCGCATCAACTGGTGGTGCTGGAACATGCACGCGCAACACCAACTGGGTGCCTAAAGTGGGATGCGGCTGACCAAATGCCTTGAACGGATAGGGAATGACAGCTGCCAAGGCTTTCTCCACTTGTTCAGGATGAATTTTAATTCCACCGGAGTTGATCACATCATCCCTCCTGCCCAACCATTGGAAGGTGGTGCTACTATTGACATGCGCAATGTCATTGGTTTTGATGGATGTTCTGTCTGGCAAAATCACTTCCAATGTTCCGTCAGAATGCGAGCGCACCTCAAAACCTTCCAAGCATCGAAAGAGCTCCTCAAGGTTCGGCTTCAACTGCCGCACTGCAAAATGACTGATGGTCTCGGTCATTCCAAACGACTCGTACACCACTGGACCCTCGGGCATTTGTTGAATGACATGCCGATCCACTGCACTGCCTCCCAAAAGCACCATCTGCAACTGGCTCCAAACATCGGGCCTCTCCTTGCAAAGAGCAAACGCTTGGGCTGCTGTCATGGCAACAAAATCGCACGAGACACCGAGAGCAGGTAGCCGAGATGGTCTTTCGATGCGAATCCGCCATCCGCCGACAATCGCTCGAATCAGCATCATTTTTCCTCCGATGAAGCGAGCTGGCATAACCAAAGAAGCCGTCGTCCCTTCGTTTAAATCAAAAAATCCAATCGTTCGCAAAGCACTTTCAACCAAGGACTTCTTCTGATGCCAAATCGCTTTGGGAGTGCCTGTGGAACCCGAAGTACTGGACGCGATCTTAAGTTCACTGGACCACCACTCAGAAAGCACTTGGACAGCTTCGAATTCCCATTCCTCGTGGCATGCCGCTTCCATCGCTTTGAGATGCTCCTTCTGCAAGGGCCACCATTTTCCAGCAAGATGAATTTGGGGCTTCATGAAATCGAATCTAAATCGTCAGGGGTGCCTGCATCATGCAATTCCGGCGCTTGCCATTCCTGATGACCTTGTGCGGAAATATACCCTGCCCTGACCTCCAATGGACATGAAACATTGTTGACAAATAAGCCGCCAGTGCCCAATCCTTGCGGCAACAGCGGATCCTTGGAAACAACGCCATTGGCTGTCCATTGTGCAATGGCATTCAATCCCAAATTGGTTTCCAACGCAGAAGTCACCCACCATTTGATGTCACGGCACTCGGCCTCTGAAATCCAGTCTTGAGAAGCCGCAAAACCTCCCAACAAACTGGGCTTGAGCACGAGAAAGTCTGGACCAATGGCATCAAGCAAGTCACCGCGCCTCTCGCTAGGCACTCCGATCAATGATTCATCCAACGCAATCGGGAGCGGACTCGACTGACACAATGCAGCAAGTCCCTCGCGATCCTCGGGCAACAGCGGCTGCTCAATGCTGTGCAATCCCAACTTCGCGAGTGCTTCGAGTTTCTGCATGGACGTCCAGCCAGATTCAAGATTGGAAAAAGCACCATTGGCATCGACTCGAAAAGCAATATCAGGAGCGATTTCACGAACGGATTGAATCCATTCCAATTCCTTTGCAAAAGGCATTGATCCGACTTTTGCCTTCAACGTTTTAAAGCCTGAATTGAGCAGATGTTGTGCCTGGGCAATAAGTCCATCCGGTTCGTCCATCCAGATCAACCCATTGATTTCAACACGAGATTCACCTCGAGAAAACCCGCCAGGGAATGGTGCGAAATCCGATGTGGAACTCAAATCGGCCATTGCTGTTTCAAGCGCGAAGTGAAGCGCAGGAAGTTCTCTGGGAACTTGGTCAAGACGTATTTCCATTCTTCGTTGGACCCTTTGCAGATGTGACTCAATTGCCGATGGTTCATCCACGCTCAAACCTGGGATCAAACTGCACTCTCCCCATCCAATGTTTCCCTGAGCATTCTGGACTCGAATCAACCAAGACGGCTTCGTGAGCAAGGCTCCTCTTGAAGTCTTTGCCGGCTTTTTGAATTTCATTTCAAATCGAACCCACTTCACTTCCAAACCTGAAACATTCATGGTGCTACCAATCCTGTTTGAGCCATCAAGAAAAACAAAGCTGCTACCGCAGAAGATAGAGCCACACGCTTAAGTTCTGGATCAAGTTCCTGTGGATTCTCGGCATTGAAGACCCGGAAGACATGCGCAAAATGCACAGCATTCAACACGGCAATCCAACCCATTCCTCGCCATTCACCTGCATGCAAGACCAAAGCGTAGGCCCACCAAGACAACCAACCTACCAAGAACAAAACCAGATGATAGCGACGGGACCAAGCAAAACCCATGCGCACCACAATGGTGTTTTTGCCCGCCTTGGCATCGGAAATATGATCCCGCATGTTGTTCAAATTCAAGACTGCCACCGACATAGCACCTGACCAAGTTGCAGGGAGCAGCCACTGAAAATCCCACTGATGGGAAAGCAGAACGGCAGTGCCTCCAACACCAATCCAACCGAAAAACAAAAAGACCATAACGTCCCCGTATCCTTTGTATCCGTATGGACTTTTGCCCGCAGTGTAGCGGAATGCTGCCGCAATTGAAGCAACACCTAAGACCAAAAGCACCAGAGCTGGCACCAAAAGATCAGCCGCGAAAAAAGCCAGAAACAACGCCACGAGACCACTGGCAAAAGCAATGAGCGCAAGAACCACCACAGCCTTTTTCATTGCCTCTGGACTAATGCGACCGGACGCAACGGATCGATCCTGGCGACTGAAGTCATCAGCGCCATTCTCAAAATCACCCAAATCGTTGGCCCAATTGGAAAGAACTTGGAGCAAAACCACCGTCAATAAAATTGAAAGAAAGACCGGCCAAAATTGAGCACTGAGCATTTCCGAGCGCTGGGCAATCGGAAAACCAATCGCTGCTCCAACCAAAACGCACGATGCTGCCAGCGGCAGAGTGCGCAAGCGAGACGCCTGTATCCAATCTCGAATGGCCATGGGGTTTAAATTCAGGGTTCGTCTAACGATTTTTCTTCCGTTGCAAGCAGTCTTTCAATGCATGGTAAAAGCCTGCGGACTCCTTGCCGTTGGTCTTCAGTTCTAACAACGCTGGCCCGTTGATGTTGCGCCACGTTGAAATTGATTGTTCGAATTCGTTCCAGTTTTCTGCTGATGCATAGGCAGCTCCCAGCTGCAGGGCACTCCCCTGCACCGAATCAGCAAAAGGAGCTTCAAAATAGTGCTCGAGCACTTCCTCTTCTTCTGGTCCATCAATCCACCTGAAAATATTGCCACCACCATTGTTGATCACAATGACTTTGAGGTTGGGAGGGATTGGACGCACTACCAATCCGTTGCTGTCATAAATCCATGCAGTATCACCCGTCAAAAGCACCACCGGACGTTCGGGATTCGCAAGAGCGTCGCCGACAGCGGTACTGAGGCAACCATCAATGCCTGCAGCCCCGCGATTCGCGTGGAGCATCCGGCGGCCCCAATCAAACCATTGAGCATGACGCGCAGATGTCGAATTCGCAAAATGCACAGACGCATCATCATCGAGTGATGATGCCATGCGTTCGTAGATGTGCCAATCTGTCCATTGGTTGGTCCAACCAGCAGAAAACTTGGAAGCAACGGCTGCCGCTCGATCAGACTGAACATTCCACTGCCCTGCAAACGCATTGAAGCCGGGCAAGGCATCTACCAATTGCTCGATGCCATCTGAAGCTGAAACCTGCCAAGAGCCCGCGTAAGAACCAAACATATCCCAATTGTGTCCATCAATACCAATGTGCCAATGCGGCGCATTCCAAGCGACCAATTGCTCCCTCCATTTTTTATCCATGGGAGGGAGACCACAGGTGATGATCACTTCTGGCCGCAATTCACTGAGCGCCTTGTCGCCCAATCCAAGGAGCATGCTTGAAGCACTTGGTTCAGCATTCGCTCCGAGAATCGGCCCAAAAGCATCGGCAAAAACAGCGGCACGGTCCCGAAGCGCCTCAAACGCTTGTGTCGCCCGTAAAAATTCCGGAATTGCTCCCAGCAAGACAAGCACCTTCGGATCGTGGCAGCTGAGCATATCCACCAATTCGTCTGGCATGCTTGTGGGCTCCATTTCGTTCGAGACGATCGTAGAAACATCGGTGCTACTGAGGTTTTCAAGCTCTTTATCTCCCAACTCAAGCATGCCATAGAGCGGCTCGTCGAACGGAATATTGACATGCACAGGACCACGCTGAGCTTGAATCCAAGCCTCTGTTGCTGCACCCCTTAATTCAGCGGTGGACATCGTCAACTCATCGAGCTCCATGGAGCAATGAGCGTGATCAGCGAAAACATCCGTTTGCACCACCATTTGCCCCGGTCCCATTTGCCGCTTCGCAGCAGGTCGATCCGCAGTCACACTGATCAAAGGAACTCCCATATAAAACGCCTCGGCAATGGCAGGACCGTGATTGAGTGCGGCTGTGCCCGAGGTTGTGATGGCACAAGCCGGCACCCCTGAATGCAGCGCCATCCCCAGTGCAACATGCGCTGCACTGCGCTCATCAAGTGCAACTGTAATTTGCAATCCCAAAGCATGCGCAGCCAAAACCAAAGGTGCACTTCGAGAACCCGGAGAAACGACGATGTGACGCAATCCAAGTGACTTCCACGTGGAAATGAGCCCATGCGCTGCAGGATGGTCGGTCGTCCTCATGGCACAAAAATAAGGCTGATTTCGAAGGTTAACGATTCAACTTGGTTCGAATCGTATCAATCTTGGCACGGGTCTCCTCCCATTCTTCGGCCGCGTCAGATCCACTGACGATTCCACCGCCTGCGAAGAGTCGAAATCCATCTGAAAAACACTCCATGCATCTCAAATTCACAAAAAAACTTGCCTCATTTGTTTCGCTCCAGCCTAAGAAACCCGCGTAATAACCTCTCCCTTGTTTTTCATGAGATGCAATAAAACTCAGTGCTGCTTGGCGAGGCTCTCCTCCCACTGCAGGGGTGGGATGCAATTCATTCAGCCAAACCGTTTCATCATCATTCGATGAGAATTGGATCTGAGACTCCAAATGTTTAATGCTCCCGTACGTGCGGTCCTGGGGCATTTGCTGACGCACCTCTTTTGCACCTGCCGATTCCAATCGACCCGTGATAAAGTCGGTGACCATTTCCTGCTCACGGTATTCCTTTTCTGTCCATTGTGCCGATAAATCTGACTTTGTTCCCGCAAGCGAAACGGTTTCAAATTGATCGCTTGAACGACGCAATAACAATTCAGGGGATGCGCCAAGCCAAATGCCAGCGTCCGGATGGGCAAGGAGGTAAACCATCGCGTCCGGATACATCTCACATTTTGAGCGGAACAAGGTTTCTGGGGACAAACGAGTCTCCCAAAATTCTGAACGGCTCAGCACAACTTTTTCCAACTCACCATGTGCGATTGATGCCAAAGCTGCATTGATGGCTTGCATATGCGCTTCCTTGTCCGCCCCACTCTTTTGACCTGATGGGTGCAATTCCAGCGTTCCGCTTGCCGGTGTTTTGGTGCGACGTTTGTGTCCGCGCAACATCAAAGACGGCACATTTTCAGCTTGAGAGAAAGGTGAGAAATGAAACAATGTTGCCCCCGCTTCATCCAAATCAATCGTCCAGATTTCGTCCACATCAGCCCCGGGCATTTTCCACCACAGCTTGAAAAAAGTCGAATTGTTGCTCATATCTTTCACTCAGCCGGAGCCGAATCACGATTTTGAGGCTGGGCAATGATCATCACCGTAAGCCGACTGGTGCAAACCAACCGATCTTTTTCATCCTTGATATCAATGGTCCAAACATGCATTTTCCCGCCTCTGTGAACCAATTTGGCTTCGCCATAGACCCAACCTGATCGAACACCGCGCACATGATTCGCATTTACCTCAACCCCCACGGCAGCCTTGCCCTGATCAGCAACAAGGAAATGTGACCCCACAGAACCCAGTGTCTCGGCCAAGACAACGCTCGCTCCACCATGCAGGAGGCCGTATGGCTGATGTGTGCGAGCATCGACTGGCATTCTCCCTGTGACGCGCTCTGGCTCCACTTTGAGCACTTCCAAACCAATTGCATCTGCGATTGTTGGTACTTCGTTCAATTTTTCCATCTCCTTCAAATCGATTTCGTCCGAAATTTACGCCATGCACGATTCATCTCCACCTCCACCGCGAATCCTCTTGGCTGAAGACGATCTCACATTGCGACGCACCGTGAAACTAAATTTTGAACGAGAAGGATGGTTTGTCATAGAAGCCGAAAATGGTGAAGAAGCCCTTCAGATGGCCAAGGAACATTACCTCGATGCAGCAGTCCTCGATGTGATGATGCCAAAAATGGATGGCTTAGAGGTCTGTCAGGCATTGCGTGTGGATGGTTCGGACTTGCCTGTTCTTTTCCTCACCGCAAAAAACGAAGGCGTCGATCGTGTAGAAGGCCTGAAGGCGGGTGGAGATGACTACCTCGGAAAGCCTTTCCATCTAGAAGAATTGCTTTTGCGCGTGAAACGACTCATTCGCACAACCAAATCTTCGAAAGAAACCGTGGAAGCTGTTTACACCTTTGGACAAGGCTGTCGCATCAATTTTGACGGTTATGAAATCACTACGCGTGAAGGGAAAACCACTAGCATAACCAAGCGCGAGGCCAGCCTTTTGCGCCTTTTAATCTCTCGAACCAACCAGGTCGTGAGCCGCGAAGAAATCCTCAAAATTGTGTGGGGTTACTCTGCGTTCCCAAAGACTAGAACCATCGATAACTTCATTGTCGCATTTCGAAAGTACTTCGAGGCGGACCCCAAAAAACCCGTTCATTTCACTTCCGTTCGTGGCGTTGGTTATCGCTTTGTTGTCGAGTAACCAAAAAATATCTGTTTTCAAGGCAACCCTCGAAAAAAAACCTCGTCTTCAATGCAGACACGGTCTGAGAATACTGTGTTGGTTTCAATTTCTTGCAGGTTATGAAGAGGGACTCGAAGGAGTTCCTCTTCTTCTTTTACCTCTTTTTTTTTGACAGCATCAGCCCTACGGAAATAGCAGGGGGATTTATTTCAGCTTGACGTAAACAACAGATTTCGTCTCAAAAAAAGGCGAATCAAACCACTGGGAAACAGGAATCACTTCCGACGTGTTTTTGACCTCGCTCATTTCATCTGTCAAATCTCCGCCCTTCAAAGCCAAAACTCCGTTGGGCCAAGGATTCAAAGATCTCCGGTCAATTTTATTGATAACCCAGGGAAGAAAACGGTCCATCCTTGTCACTGCTCGGCTGACCACGAAGTCAAATCGACCTGAAATTTCTTCCGCACGTCCATGGTGGACTGTAACGTTCTTAAGCTGCAACTCTTCAACGACAGCGCGGACAACTTTGATTTTCTTTCCAATGCTGTCGCACAAAACAAACTCCACATCTGGGCAGGCGATGGCGAGTGGAATTCCGGGAAAGCCTCCTCCAGTGCCCACATCTAAAATGCGACTCCCAGGAGCAAATGGCATCGCCTTGAAAATGGCCAAGCTGTGCAGAATGTGACGTTCTTCGAACGCATCCATGTCTTTTCTTGAAATAACGTTGATCGCCGCATTCCATTCCTCGTACAATGGACGAAGACGATTCAGTTGCGCCACAACTCCTTTTGGCAATTCTGGCAAAGACTGGCTGAAATCAATCATTAAATGGTCTCTCGAACACTCCCTAAAACACGTTCTAACATGTCACGTGCTCGGAACAACTGCGCCTTAACTGTGCCCAAAGGCAAGCCCAGTTCATCGGAAATCTCATCGTAGCTCTTCTCTTCAAAATACCGCATTTCGACCAATCGGCGGTACTTGGGCTTCAGTTCACTCACCACATCGTGCATCCGCTCCTTTCGTTCTTTTTTCTCGAGCGACTCAAATGGATCCAACCCGTCATCTGCGACATGAATCTCCATGGAGTCGCCGTCTTCATTTCGAAAACCTTGGTCCAAAGACAAGGCCTTGATTCGTTTTTTGCGAATGAAATCAATCGTGTGATTCGATCCAATTTTGAACAACCACGTTGAAAACGCGTATGCAGGCGTGTATTGCTCAAGCCGTTGGAAAGCTTTGCTAAACGTCTCCATGGTTAAATCGTCGGCATCGTCCGAACTGAAAACCATTTTATTGATCAGGTGAAAAATTGAATCACGGTAGCGCTGCATCAACTCTGCATACGCTTTTTCATCATTTTCCTTGGTGGCACGCAAAACCAACGCATAATCATAGCGGGCTTTGTCGGACAAATTCGGGTTCACTTCCATGGTCATGAAATGGGCGGTCAAAAGATTGGTGAGTCGCTGCAGGTGCCTACCACTTCTGCTTGGAAGGGACAAAGACCATTGTGATGGCCATCATCCATACCCAGCATGCTCCTATTGGTTGAATCCAACCGAAGTGAAGCCATTGATCAGGGGTTTGGCACGCTTTAGCGATTGACCGAAAGGTAAGGACAGCAACAAGCCATGCAGACCCCATTCCGGCAACTACTATCCATAAGGCAATGTGCAAAACCCCGCAACGGAAACCGGCCACCAATGCCAAGCATCCAGACACAAGGCACAAGACTGTCAGCAGCTGAGGCAAAATGAGTCGAATGCGATCACCAGCGGTGTAGCGCGACGCAGTTGTCCAGTGCCTTTGTTTTTGCCTCACCCAACCCCTCGCTGTCTTGGGAAGTTCCGAATCCATTTGGCTTGCACGATCTAAAAGAGCAACCGTTGCGCAAGAACCCGAGGAAAGCAACTGTTGAATCGCAAGGTCATCATCTCCTGATGCTAGGTCATGATGTGATTCAAATCCAGGGTGAATTTTTGCTCTGAGAGCCAAGTTTCTGCCAACCCCCATATAAGGATGGCCCTTGCCCAACCAGCCAACATAACTTCGAACGATGCGCAACGCATCCCAAACCTGCAATGCGCCCAAGACACCCTTCGCACGACCTAAACGAGGCAAGCTTACACCCAAAACCAAATCTTTCCCAGCTTCCAAGGGCACTACCATTCGCTCCAACCACGAAAAATCAGAAGGCAAACAGTCTGCATCCGTAAGGACCAACGTTCTCCCCTTTGCATGATCGATTGCACTTTGCAGCGCCTCTTTTTTGCCAGGGCGCGTATTCCTGAGTTGAAAAATTTTCAGGTCAAAAGGTGCGTTTTCATTTTGCTGAAAATCCTCCAGCATTCGCCATGTCTCATCAGAAGAATCATCATCAATGACAACGACTTCCCAATCTCCATTGAACTCTTGGTGTTTCAGTGCTTCAAGAAGGTTGCCGATGCAATCTTGACCATCTCGCACACACACCAAAACACTTGTACGAGGATTTGATTCAGAGTCTGACAATCCCATTGCTTGACTCTTGGTCTGCTCGACATGAGCGGCAATCTTTACCAGACTGCGCGCCAGCATCACCTCATGACCGATCCATGCCGCCACTGCTAGGATAAAACTCAAGAGGAGAATGATGAGGTCTAGCTGCATGAAGGGACAAATTCAGCGCTGATTCAACGGTATTCGTAAATCAATTCCTTTCCATCCACGACGATAACAGTTACTCCACGTGGGCTTCCGCGGTACGCAGATAAATCGAAAGCAATCGTTCGCTGGATCAAGGCTCGGCAATTGTCTCCGTTGGCATCGTGGGCAATGGAGATGATTTGCTTCGGAGGCAAACTCTTCAGCATGGGGCCCGCCTCCAAATCAAACACATGCTCACTACAGCCTCCTCCATATCTCACAGAGAGCAGCAATGAATCTCCTTCTATTTTTGCTTCTAAGAGTTCAAAGGGGTCTGTCGCATCCGCGCTTCCTCCAGCTTGCATTTCAATGTCATCTGGCGTCTCATTTGAAATCTCATCCGCATGATTGCGCTGGCATGAAGCCATTAGCAGGGGCAAGAGCAGCGTTCCGAAAATTGCAATCGCGAAACAGCGTTCTCGTAACCTTCCGCCCCCCTTCATTGGATTTCAATGAAATAAGGCAAGCGCGCTTGAATCCGATCCTTTGAGTTGACCATGCGTTTTACAGAAAGCCACTGCCTCCATTGATTGGCTGGGATTCCTGCGTTGATCAGTGCCTCACCGAGCATCTCCGCACCTGCCAAATCCTTGACAAACTGCTCAAAAGGATCAACAGCCTCGGGCAAGAATACGATTTCGTCTTCGTCCAATGAATCGAGTCCGGCAAGCTCCGCTGCGTGAGCGATGGCTGCATCCAGGTCTCCTAACTCGTCGACCAACCCCACTTCCAACGCATCTTCTCCGGTCCAAACACGGCCACGTGCAATCGCATCAACATCCTCAAAGGACATGCCCCTTCCGTCCGCTACGATTCCCACGAAATCATTGTAAATATTGGTGATTGAACCATTCATCGCTTCGCGCTGCACCACGTCCAACTCCGCATCCAACCCAATTCCCGCATGTGAGTGTGTTCTGACATCATCAAACGCAAGTCCCATTTTGTCTTTGAGCAATTCCTCTGCATAGGGGAGCATGCCAAAAACACCAATGGATCCTGTAATCGTCGTCGGGTTGGCAAAAATTCGATCTGCACCTGCAGAGATGTAGTACCCTCCTGAAGCTGCATAATCTCCCATGCTCACCACCAGCGTTTTGCCCGCTTCTTTCAACAACTCAGTTTCACGCCAAATGATGTCACTTGCCAACGCCGATCCGCCAGGGCTGCTCACACGAAGCACAACTGCCTCCACATCGGGAGCGAGTCGAGCTTGGCGCAAAGCTTCAGAGAGTGTGGCAGAACCGATTGTCTGATCGTCTCCCTCTCCCATGTCAATGCCACCAACTGCATAAATGACCGCCAAAGGGGCACCGAGTTCCTTGGACTCTTCTTTCTCACCGTAATCACTGCTGAACAGAGACTCGAAGAAATCTCCTTCCAATTTCAGCTCGAGGCCCTCCATTCCGCCCGGGTTCAGATACTCCGAGAAATCCACATAGATTGGTTCCTCTCCGTCCAGGCGTTCTTTGATGCGTTCTTTCAACTCGTCTTCGTAGAGCAAACCATCGAACAGCTCCCATTCAACAGCATCCTCGGCGGTGCGCAATGCAATGTTTTCTGCAATTTCGTCCAGAGACGACTCATCCACTCCTCGGCCTTCTGCAATGGCCTCACTGGTCTGGCTCCATATGCCCTCCATCAATGCCGTCATTTGCTTTCGATTCGCAGCGCTCATGCTCTTTCGCGTAAACGGTTCAACCGCACTTTTGAATTCGTTGTCAGGTCCACGAAGGACAGTCATGCCAACGCCAATCTTGTCCAACATCCCTGTGAAATAAGTCGTTTGCAGTCGCATGCCTGAGAAATCAGCATATCCATTGGGGTGGAGGTAAAGCTCATCGGCCGATGACGTCAAGTACATCCCTCCCATTGTTGCCATTTCCCCCCAACCAATGATCCATTTGCCTGATTCCTGGAAACGACCAATGGCATTTCGCAGATCAAGCATCGTGGAAGGAGCTGCCGCAGCACCCTCCAAATTCATATAAATGCCCTCAACATCTTCATCCTCTGCCGCTTTTTCCAAGCCTTGAATAATATCCCGCAGTCCCATGGTTGAACTTGCTTCAAATCCACTGAGCGAAAAGTCTGCATCCTGAGTTGATCGCTCAGTAATCGGGCCATCAAAATCCATTCGAATGACCGTATTGGTCTTGCTCACCGGTTCAACATCCGTTTCCTCAAGGTCTCCAAGTTCAGAGAAAATGGCACCTACAAAGACGCCGACGAAAATGAACGATAGGACGGTGCCTGTGATGATGAAAGCAAGTGATGCGCCTACAAATGATGACGCAACGTTTTTGAAAAATGACATGAATGAAACGAGTTAGTGCCGAAAGGTACGATTCGAGGGAACAAAACGTAACAGACCAATGCTTTGTAGCATCTTTGCAACGTAAATTAACACTCGTGAAGACCACAGGAGCAATTGGTATAGGAAGCAATCAGGGCCAACGTTCAGACCTGTTGAAGCAAGCGAGAGAATTGATCAAACAGCGGTGGAATGCAACCATGCGGGAGTCGGCCATTTTTGAGACAGAAGCCTGGGGAATGCCAGAGGGAACTCCGGCCTTTTTGAACCAGGTCCTTCTATTCGAATGGTCAGCGGCCCCAAACCCCGAAACCTTGCTGGAAGAATTGCTGGACATCGAACATGCACTTGGACGAAAACGCACTTTTACAGCCACCCAAACCTACCAATCGCGCATCATTGATTTGGATTTATTGTTTCTCGGAAATCATATGCACTCATCTGACCGCCTCGAATTGCCTCACCCCCGGATGATTTCCCGCAGATTTGTAATGGAGCCCCTGAGCGAACTCTGCCCTGATTTCATTCTGCAGCCATGGGGTAAAAGCGTCCGAGATTTATTGGATTCCTGTCCGGATGAAACACCTGTCCGCTCGTACCTTGACGCCTCTGAATCATGAAGTCACCTTACGCATACATCGCCATTGAAGGCAATATCGGAGCGGGAAAAACCACTTTTGCCAAGTGGCTTGCTGGCCACTTGGATTGCGACTTGATGTTAGAACAGTTTCAAGAAAACCCCTTTTTGGAAAAGTTCTACGATGATCCAGAGCGTTTCGCGCTGAGCGTGGAACTGGCATTCGTGAGCGATCGCTACCGTCAGCTGCGCGAAAGACTCGGAGCACGCAATTTATTCCGGCAGGTTTTGGTTTCGGATTATGCCTTTGTCAAGAGCATGATTTTTGCCAAAGCCAATTTACCCGCGGATGAATTCAAGCTATTCCGGACCATGTTCAAGCTCATGGATGCGCAGGTAGCTCAGCCAGAAGTCGTGGCTATTCTCGATCCAAACCCCGAAAAAATCAGGCAACAAATTGAAACACGGGGACGGTCATACGAGCAGGATATGCCGCAAGATTACCTCGATAAAATCGCTTACCACTATCAACGGCATTATCGATATGCTCGTGGCTCACGCATTCTTTGGATTGACAGCACAGACATTGACATCGTCAATCGGCCCGCAGATGCAAAGCGACTTGCTTCCCTCGTGTTGGAACCGCGCAAACCGGGAGTTTACTCGCTTAAAGCATAAAGCCAAGAGGTTCCATATCTTGTGCACATGCGCAGATTGGATTTCCTTCGAATGAGCGGACTACTCGGAATGGGTGGATTGTTCAGCTCTTTTTCTTCAAGCAATAGCAAAGCTCACCCCGAAGAGCTTGACGCCGAGATGCAACAAAAAATCAAGGACGCAGGGCTCAACGGCAGCGTATTTCACTTGAAGGCGGCTCCCATTCCAAAAGTTCGAATCGCTTTGTTTGGGCTCGGCAACCGAGGGCAGAGCTTGATCGAAATGCTCAATTGGTTGGTCGAGCAAGGGCATGCCGAAATCACCGCAATCAGTGATGTGAACCCCAAGAAAATTGAAACAGCCAAGGAAAAAATCAAGACTTTTCAATCAAGCACACCTGTTGCCTTTACAGGAAATGAAAATGCTTGGGAAGATGCAATGTCTCCCGATGTGGCTGATCTAGCATTGATTTGTACACCTTGGGAATTGCACACCAAAATGGCCTTAAAAGCAATGGAGAGCGGCCTGCATGCGGCATCCGAGGTTCCCATCGCTTACACGCCAGAAGATTCAATTGCACTGGTGAAAACCGCTGAAGCAACCCAGCGCCATTGCATCATGTTGGAAAATTGTTGTTACAACCGCGAGGAACTCTGGCTCTTGAATATGATTGAAGAAGGAGTCTTTGGCACGGTCACCCATGCGGAGTGCGCCTACCTGCACGACCTGCGCCAACTGATGATTGACCCAACTTACTATGAAGACCGGTGGCGACTAAAACACCATTTGCATCGCAATGGCAATCTCTATACCACCCATGGGCTTGGCCCGGTCTGCATGTACTTTGACATCCTGCGGGGCGACACATTGACCCACTTAACCTCGATGAGTTCCAAGGAAGCCGCTCTCTCTGAAGCTCTGGCCGCAACCGACGATCCTGAATTGCAAGCAATGTCCAAGCAAGTTATGTGCGGAGACGTGAACACAACCCTGATTGGCACAGCAAAAGGCCGGTCCATCATGCTTCAGTTCGACGTTCACAGCGGTCGACCTTACAACCGACTCGATAAAGTGATTGGCTCGAAGGCTTCTCATTACGGTTATCCATCACGCCTTTACATCGACCATGGTGCCTCTTGGGACGGACACCGTTGGCTCTCAGACGAAATGGAAGCCGAGTACCGTGATCAATACGAACATCCCCTTTGGAGTCGACTCCAAAAGTTGACCGAAGAACATCCGCAAGGGCATGGAGGGATGGACTTCGTCATGATGTATCGTTTGATTCGGTGCTTGAATCAAGGAGAACCACTGGACATGAATGTCTACGATGGGGCGCTTTGGTCTCTCGTCGGTGCTTTGTCTGAAGCATCGGTTTCCGCAGGGTCACAACGCATGGAAATCCCGGACTTAACCGCCGGATTGTGGCAGCAAGCAAGCAAACATCCTGTTGGGAGAGAAATCTAGAAGAAGAAGAGAATCAACTCAGGCTTTGAGCAATTCAGCCATCTTGCTTCCAATGTCAGCGGGGCTGTCTACCACGTGAACACCGCATTCGCGTAAAACGCGTTTCTTTGCTTCTGCGCTTTCCTCTTCGCCACTAACAATGGCACCAGCGTGTCCCATTGTGCGTCCAGCCGGAGCTGTAACGCCTGCGATGAAACCAACCACGGGCTTGGTACCGTGTTCCTGAATCCATCGGGCTGCCTTGATTTCCAAATCGCCACCAATCTCTCCAATCATGATAACACCATCGGTGTCTTCATCCTCCATGAGCAGCTTAACTGCTTCAAGAGTGGTTGTGCCAATAATCGGATCGCCTCCAATGCCAATTGCAGTGGATTGCCCCATGCCTGCCTTGGTCACTTGATCAACTGCTTCGTAGGTCAATGTCCCCGATTTGGAAACAATGCCGATGCGTCCTGGATTGAAAATAAAGCCGGGCATAATGCCCACTTTGGCTTCTCCAGCTGTAATGATTCCGGGACAATTCGGTCCAATCAGCGTGCAATCGCGTTGATCAACGTACGCTTTCACCTTTGTCATGTCAGAGACTGGAATGCCTTCGGTGATGGCAACAATCACTTTGATGCCTGCATCGGCAGCCTCCATGATGGCATCTGCAGCGAAAGCAGGCGGCACAAAAATAATGCTTGTGTCTGCCTCTGTGGCATCAACTGCCGCGCTCACTGAATTGAAAACGGGCTTTCCCAAATGCTCTTGACCACCCTTGCCAGGTGTCACCCCACCTACGACTTGTGTTCCGTAATCGATCATTTGTCCAGCATGGAAAGTTCCCTCTCCTCCTGTAAAACCTTGGACAATAATTTTAGAGTCTTTGTTAACGAGTACGCTCATGATTCAATTGGGTGTTGTTCGCGGCGCGAATTTAGTCGAATTTCGCGCCATGAACCGAGGAATTCTTGGAGCAATTGACGGAAAAACAATTTGTGCCCTCTCCACACCTGCTGGAATGGGTGGAATTGCTGTGATTCGGGTCTCTGGACCAGAAGCGATCTCCTTGGCAAGCAGCCTGTTTTCGAAGGACCTGAGTTCAACTGCATCGCACCAAGCCGTGTTTGGGCGGATGGTTCGGGATGGCGAAGTACTCGATGAATGTTTGGCCACTGTTTTTAGAGCTCCCGGCACATTCACTGGTGAAGACACGGTCGAGTTTGGTGTGCACGGTTCTCCTTTCGTCCAGAGCGAGGCTGTCCGCTGGCTCATTGACGCAGGCTGCCGACACGCGGGTCCTGGTGAATTCACCTCACGGGCATTCCTGAATGGAAAGCTCGACCTCACCCAAGCAGAAGCGGTAGGCGACCTCATCGCTTCTGATCATGAAGGAGCGCATCGTCTCGCGATGAAACAGTTGAGGGGCGAGTTTGCGGGGGAAATCAACGCACTGCGTGAAGAGCTCATTGGTTTCGCCGGGCTCCTCGAACTCGAATTGGATTTTGCCGAAGAGGACGTGGAATTCGCAGACCGAGAAAAATTTGACACCTTGTTGGGCCAATTGCTTGAAAGAGTAGGCCGCCTTGCGGACTCCTTCCGGCATGGAAATGCCATCCGGGAAGGCGTTCCCGTTGCCATTCTAGGCGCTCCCAACCGTGGGAAATCCACGTTGCTCAACGCTCTCCTTGGAGATGACCGGGCCATCGTAAGCGCAACGCCAGGAACGACCCGCGACACGGTTGAAGATACGTGTGTAATGGAAGGCATCAAGTTTCGATTCATTGATACTGCGGGCATTCGAGAAACAGAAGACGCCATTGAATCCGAAGGCATACGCCGGGCATTGAACAAAGCAAAATCTGCTGCTGTCGTGCTGTATCTTATGGATGCTACGTGTGACGGCGAGGTCAATCCGGAAGAACAAATCACCGAATTGAACCTGGACGCTGAGACAGTGACGGCGCTGATCTGGAACAAAACGGATGTGACTGCGGCTCCTGACGTGACCTTTGAGAACATCCCTTCTTTTCAAATCAGTGCCCAAGAACGCCAAGGAATTTCCGAGATTAAAACTTGGCTTCTAGAACGCGCCCGAGGCCAGTACGACAACGACTCCATCGTGGTCACAAACTTGCGGCACTATGAGGGACTGGTTGCCACAAAAGCAGCGCTTGAAGAAACCCGTATCGGACTCAAAAATGAAGTTCCCGGAGATTTGGTGGCCAGCGACGTTCGCCAAGCCCTTCATCACCTCGGGACCATTACCGGAGTAATTGACCCAGAAGATATATTGGACCACATCTTCAGCAATTTCTGCATCGGAAAGTAACCAGTGTACTTCGAGCCGACTGGATGCACGAGAAAG
>Ga0208964_1000063_pt1 | contig 56254 bp, 40 predicted proteins | sample AOAMet1_08_M0_20_2_FD_188227 | JGI IMG/M metagenome (GOLD analysis project Ga0208964, IMG submission 188227) | Ammonia-oxidizing marine microbial communities from Monterey Bay, California, USA - CAN11_08_M0_20 (SPAdes) | ecosystem: Environmental > Aquatic > Marine > Intertidal zone | place... | reverse complement strand
CCTTTCAAATCAGTTTGATGTTTTGTTTCTCCTAAGCAGAAACTAATTGACGAATTATTCTTCTTAGCTTTTGTGATGAAAATATTTTCACATTCTTTTTGTTTCCTACCAATAATAACTGGAGTATCTTTTTTAATAATTCCAGCTTTCTCATTAGCTATTTCCCCCAAAGTATTTCCTAGAAGAGAAGTGTGATCAAATCCGATATTTGTAATTACAGAAACTAGAGGTTTTATAATATTTGTACTATCTAATCTTCCTCCAAGCCCGGTTTCAATTATTGTAATATCCACTTTTTCTTTAGAAAAATAATGAAAAGCCATTGCAACCGTAAATTCAAAAAAAGACATTTCTATCTTTTCAAAATCTGTTTTGTATTGCTGAACAAAATTTACAACTGATTTTTTGGAAATCATTTTTCCATTTATTTTAATTCGTTCTCTGAAATCTTTTAAATGTGGAGAGGTGTAGAGTCCAACTTTATAACCAGCTTCTTGTAAAATAGAAGAAATCATATGAGCAGTGGAACCTTTTCCATTTGTTCCGGCAATATGTACTGATTTAAAATTTAAGTGTGGATTTTCAAGTATCTCAGAAGCTTTTACAATATTCCCGATATCTGCTTTGTATGCTATTTTTCCTGTTCTTTGGTAGATTGGAAGTTTTTCAAATAAATAATCTATCGTTTCAGCATAGTTCATTAATTTATGAAGTCTAACTTAAGCGTATGGAGATGATCTTTCTCATAGATTTTTACCTTTTTACCTTTATCAATTGATTCATTATATTTTTTCTTAATACAATTAAGAAGTTCTTTTTGTTTCTTAGGGCTAGAGAATGATAATCCTGTTAGCGTACTTTTAAAACTTTCTTCATCGATCTTTACAATCTTTCCATATGGAGATCTTATTATTTTTATTGTGAGACCTCCTGTTCCCTTACCTTGTTCACAATCTAATGTAGCAGGATCTATACTATTATGACTACCAACCGAATCAAGTCCATCACCAAACCCTTTTCCTTCTCCAGTACCCTTACCTTCCCCTTCCTCTCCATCTCCATTATACTCCTCATCATCTTTACCTCCAATTCCACCAATCTTCTCTAAAAATTCATTTAGTTTTTTCTGCTCTTCTATATCAATTTTTCCATCATTATTTTTGTCGAAAGCTTTTTCTTGCTCAGTCAATTCTATCACAGAAGGTATCTCTTCTATAGGTCGTGTCTCTTCCACAGGCGGTATTTTCTTATCTGTTTCTACTTTCTTTGTATCAGACACCTCAATCTCTCCTTCTTCGGAAGTAATAACATCCGTATTTTCTATTATCTCACTTTCCTCATGGACTTCTTCAGAGACTTCTTTAGGAGATGGAGGATCTTGTTTAATAAGATTCATGGCAATGCTACCACCTCCTTCTCTTGTTGGAGGATCTTCATAGCTTAAACCCATAAATGGTAATGATAATAAAAATAAAAGTAGAGCATGAAATAATAGAGTTCCACATATTCCTTTTACTTTATCTTTCTTTTCCTTGTCCATCTTATTCTTCTTGGGAGGTAGCTAACACAATCTTAAAATTATTGTTAGAAGCTATCTCCATAACTTTTACTACATATCCTATATCTACTGTATTATCAGCTTCTAACACGATTCCTTTATCTGACTCTTCTTTTGAATTTAATTTTTCTAATAATATTTTTTCTAGATTATTAATTTCTATAGGGTTGTCACGATCAGCATCTATATAAAAATTTGGTATCTCATTGCCATCTATATCCTCAATTTGCACAGATGTTGGTGGATTGTTAGTGTTACTGTTTGAGCTTTTTGGTAAAAGTAAATCTAATGCATTTTGGGTTACAAGCGTTGAGGTTAGCATAAAAAATATTAAAAGTAAAAAAACAATATCTGTCATAGACGACATATTGAAGTTTGCACTTACTTTATTTTTACTTTTTAATGCCATTAATCATTGTGGTGTAATAAGTCTAGAAATTCAGTAGTTCTTGCTTCAAGTTGAAAAATAACCTTATCCACTTTATTTACTAAATAATTATATGAAATATAGGCAATAATACCTACAACTAAACCAGCTGCTGTGGTAATCATAGCAGTATAAATTCCACCAGCTAAATCAGCAGGACTTACAGTTGTTTCTCTAGCCATTTTCTGGAATGCAATAATCATTCCTATAACAGTCCCTAAAAAACCTATCATTGGTGCAGCTCCAGATATTGTTGCAAGATTTGCAATCTTATTATCCATTTTGTATATTTCCAATTTACCCTGATTTTCTATAGCAGATGAGATGTCTGTCATTGGTTTGTCAATTCTGTCCAATCCTTTCTCAATCATCCTGGAAATAGGGCTATCTGTATTTTTACAAAGTTTTTTAGCCTGATCAATATTTTTTTCTTCTACAAATTTACGGATACTCATCAGAAAATCTTCATCCTCTAAACTTTCTTTTCTTATTGCAAAGTATCGTTCAACTAGAATATAAATAGCAAGAATAGATAATAGTAGTAATACAGCCATTACTATATTTCCACCAATACCCATGTTACTTAACATGTCCATAAAATTATCTTGCTCGGTGGTAGTAGTTATTTGTGATTGTAATAAGATTCCCATCATAATTAGTAAACGATAAATTAATATTTTATTGCATAAGGATATAAGTAGCAGCTCCTGCTAAATATCCAATAAGTGCAAGTAAAGAAATGTTTTTCAAGTACCAAATAAAATCAATCTTTAAAATCCCCATAACAGCAACACCTGCTGCGGATCCAATAATTAATACTGATCCACCAGTACCAGCACAATACGCTAAAAATTCCCAGAACATTCCATCAGCTGCATATAATCCCGTTTCTGCAATTGGATACATCCCCATTGCTCCTGCAACTAAAGGTACATTATCTACAATAGAAGAAAGTAAACCAATTATCATATTTATAATATAAATCCCTTTGACTGATTGTCCGTTAAAAGTAGAGTTTAAATAATTTGCAACAATATCTAATTGACCAGCAGATTGTAATGCTGCAACAGCTAATAAAATTCCTAAAAAGAAGAATATCGTAGGAGTATCTACCTTTTTCAGTACTCCAATTACTGATAGTTGAGATTTTTGCTCATGATTTTTGCTTCTGTGAATAATTTCAGTAACAAGCCATAAAACCCCTAATGAAATCAACATTCCTACATAAGGAGGTAAATGGGTAATGGTTTTAAATATTGGTACAAATAACAATCCTGCAACTCCCATATAGAAAACCAAGTTTCTTTCGAAAGGAGTAGTTGGGTCAATATTATGTTCACTTAATTCTATTTTTTCTGGTCTTGTTACACTTCCCTTTAATCGGAAAGAAAGGTAAATAAGTGGTACTAAAGCACAAACTACAGAAGGTAAAAATACAGATGTAATGATATTAGCGGCAGAAACCTGACCTCCAATCCAAAGCATGATTGTTGTTACATCTCCAATTGGTGACCATGCACCACCTGCATTTGCAGAAAGGATTACCATACCTGCAAACATCCAAAGATCTTCTTTGTCTTTTATCAATTTTGAAAGTAATGCGGCCATAACAATAGCGGTTGTCAGATTATCCAGAGCTGCTGAGAAGAAGAAAGTAATTGTACACAAAATCCACATTAAAGCTACTTTCTTATTTGTAGTTATCTTATCTGTAATAATTGCAAATCCTTCATGAGCATCAATTAATTCTACAATAGTCATTGCTCCAAGAAGGAAGAATAAAATTTCTGCAATATCAACAAGATGATGAGCGAGTTCGTGTCCTAAGAAATGTATTTTGAGTTCATGATAATTTAATGAAATCCATTCTAAAGTTTTATTTGGATTCTCCAGTTTATAGAATTCAATAAATTCTAAAAATTTCTTAGATTCATTGCCAATGATATCAAAAACTCCGAAAGCAAAAAGTGCCCATGTTATTCCTCCTATTAGAAGTGCAGACGCTGCTTTATCTACTTTTATTGGATGTTCTAATGCAATTGCCATGTATCCTAAAACGAATACAACAATCATAAGTGTAATAATCATAAAATTTATGTGTTTTAATTAGAGATTTAATTTTTCTGCAAATATACAGTTGTAGATGGGAACGCAAAATCTGAATTATGTTTTTTAACAATCTCCATAATTTTATAATTTATATCTTCTCTCACATCTATTAAATCATTCCAAGTTGGACTGTCTACAAAATAGATTACAAGTATATCTAAAGAACTTGATCCAAATTCTTGGAATCTAACTCTCCCCTCATCATTTGTTCTTGGGTGATCATCTACCATAGTTTGAATGTCGGATACAATATTTTTTATTTGTTCTGCAGTTGTTTCGTAGTTTAGACCAATATCAAACTTAACTCTTCTTACAGGTCTCATTCCTAAATTGTCTAGTTCAGCATCAATCATTTTTTTATTTGGAACTGTGACTAGACTTTTATCAAAAGTTCTGATTTGAGTGCTTCTGAAACCAACTTTTTCAACTGTTCCTGTTACTGTGCCAGCAGTTACAGTATCTCCAACAGTAAATGGTTTGTCTAGGAAAATTGTAAAAGAACCTAACAGATTCTCTAAACTCTCTTTTGAAGCCATAGCAAGAGCAAGACCTCCAATTCCAAGTCCTGTAACAAGTGCAGTAACATTTACATCTAGAACATTCCCTAATATGACAAAAATTGCGAAAATATAAACAATAAATTTTATGATTTCCATAGCAAATGGGACTAACTGATCATCCATTTTGTTTTCTGTTTCTTCAGATCGTTTGAGTAATATCAATCCAACATAATCCACAATTCTAAGTAAGATTCGAAAAATAGAATAAATAAATACAAGCGAGAATACTTTTGAAACTATCATCTCTAATCCATTATATAATCCCTCTCCTAATGTTGACTTCAATTCTTCAAAATTAAATTCAGCGGCATGAAATCCAAAATACAGAATAGACAACATAATGAAAAATGCAATTGGCCGCGTTAAAAGACTATCAAATTTCTCTACTCCGACTCTTTTTTCTTTCTTTCCTATTACTCTATAAAGAGAGTGACTAAGATATCTAGAGATTAGTCCTTTGAAAATTAATCCCAAAATAATTGCAGCAACAAAGATTAAATAAGTTTGTGCTGAGTTTTCTAAATATTCTGTTTTTAAAAAAAATCTTAATTGCCCCATTATACAAGTTGTTTTAGTGCAATTTCAAAAGCAGTCTTTGAGATCGCAGTTTTATTATTGTTAATATTATATGTGTTTTGTATCGCATTTTTTATTGTGTTTGATACAGCCTTAAATATTATGGTATCGTTCATTTCTATATGATCTTCCATAAAGTAAGAGAATGCTCTTGCCATTCCACAATTTGCAATAAAATCTGGTAAAACACTTACTCTTTTATCTGCACTCTTTGATATCGGTCCGAAGAATATTTCTTTATCAGCAAATGGAACATTAGCTCCTGATGAAATCACTTCCAGCCCATTGTTGATCATTTGATCTAATTGGTTTTGAGATAACAACCTTGAAGCCGCCGCAGGAACAAAAATTTCAGCTCCTATACTCCAAATATTTTTATTTGCCTGTTCAAAACTTATCATGTTTTCTGCTTCTAAGAAATTAGAAGTTCTGTTATTTATTAGATATTTTATCTCTTCAAAAGTATAACCTTCTTCTTTTATTACACCTCCTACTTTATCAATAATACCTACAATAATAGCTCCTGCTTGAGACAGGTAGAAAGCAGCTGCTCCTCCTACATTCCCCCACCCTTGTATAATTACTTTTTTACCTTTTACATGACCACCATAAATATTGTAGTAATGCAAAATTGATTCAGAAACTCCATAACCAGTAATTAAATCTCCTACTGAATAATTTTTATTGGTATCGGGAGTTAAATTGTTTTCTTTTACAATCAAAGGGACACCTTCGGATAACTGATTGATGATTTTCATGGTACCTTCTTCATCTTTTTTATGATACCCTCTTAAAACTCCTTCTAATGGAAATAATATTCCATTCTCTTCACAAATTGGAATTACTTCATGAACTTCATCTACATTCATATCCCCACCAGTGCCATAATATGATTTTAGAAATGGTTTTGCAGCTGCAAACCATCTTTCTAATACTTCTTTCTTCCTAGGATCTTTTGGGTCAAAGTTTATTCCTGATTTTCCTCCTCCTATAGGTGGCCCAGAAACTGTAAATTTTATTTCCATGGTTTTAGCAAGCGCTAAAACTTCTTCTTTTGTAACACCAACTCTCATTCTTGTTCCTCCAGCTGCAGCTCCTCCTCTTAATGAATTCATCACAATCCAACCCTTCGCATCAGTCTCTTTATCCTGCCACTCAAAGACTACTTCTGGACTTTCTTCTTCAAATTTTTTTAATAAATCTTCCATTTCCTATTGTTAAATCTTTTGCAAATGTACTAAATAAAGGGTAAAAGTTTTTAATTTACAACCTCCTTATTTTTTGTAAATATCTCCACTACAAGAATCTTTCTTTGATCCAGTTACACTACTTAAACAGTTGTCGATATTCTCTAATCTTAAAACTCCAAGAAATCCAAAGATTATCGCTTCTTTAAAGTTGATAATATCAGACTTTGGTAGTATTATCTCAGATTCTGAGTGCAATTTAATTCTTTCCATTAGGAATTTGTTAAATGTTCCTCCTCCAGTAACTAAAACAGATTCATTTTGTAAATGCCTGCCTATTTGAATAGCAATATGTTCTGTAAATGTGCTGAGTATATCAATAATAGAGTAATTGTATTTATTAATAATAGGATAAACTTCAGATTCTACCCACTCTCTTGATAACGATTTTGGAGCTTCTTTTTCAAAGAAATCCAATGAGTTTAACTCCTCTAGCAAATCTTGTTTTACACGCCCTTTTCTGCTTTCAACTCCATTTTTATCGTATTCCAAATTAATTCTGTTAGATAATTTATTCAGCATAAAATTTACTGCACAAACATCAAATGCGATTATCTTATTTTTTTTCTTTTCTGAGATATTAGCAAACCCACCCAAGTTTAGGCAATATTTATAGTCAGAAAAAAGTAATAAATCTCCAATTGGAACAAGAGGAGCTCCTTGTCCATTTAAGGAAATATCAAGTTCACGAAAATTATTTATTGTCGTAATTTTGGTTACTTCTGAAATTACTTCCCCATTACCTATCTGTAAAGTAAATTGGTTTGCAGGATTATGAAAAATTGTATGTCCATGTGAAGAGATATAGTTGGCATGTACATTATGTTTTTTAATAAATCGATTTACTTCCCCCCCTATAAATCTTCCATAAAGTTTATCAATATCTTTTATTTTATTTTCATCTTTTAGATGTAAACTTTTTAGAGTATTTTTCCATTCTTTTGAATATTTAATTGTTTCAGAATCTTCTAGTTGAAAACTCCATTTTTTTTCTTTTTTAAAAGTACATTTCACAATATCTAGTCCGTCTAATGATGTGCCAGACATTAATCCAATTATATGATATTCTTTATTCATCTTAAATAGTTTACAAAAATAGCTTAAAATTCTGTATTTTTGCAACGAATTTTTTTAAAATATAATTAAATAGAAGATGGACTTCACATTTACCGAAGAGCACGAAATGATTAGAGATGCGGCAAAAGATTTTGCTCAAACAGAACTTTTGCCTGGAGTAATAGAAAGAGATGAAAATCAGTCTTTTCCAACAGAACAAATAAAGAAGTTAGGAGAATTAGGGTTTCTAGGCATGATGGTTGACCCAAAATATGGAGGAGCTGGAATGGATTCAATATCTTATGTGTTAGCTATGGAAGAAATCTCAAAAGTAGACGCGTCTAGTTCGGTTGTAATGTCGGTAAATAATTCCTTAGTTTGTTGGGGATTAGAAGAATACGGAACCGAAGAACAAAAGGAAAAATATTTAAAACCACTAGCAAGTGGAGAAATAATTGGTGCATTTTGCTTGTCTGAACCAGAAGCTGGTAGTGATGCAACTTCCCAAAAAACAACTGCCATTGATATGGGTGATTATTATTTGTTAAATGGCACCAAGAATTGGATAACAAATGGAAATTCTGCTTCTGTCTATTTGGTTATTGCACAGACTGATATAGAAAAAGGACATAAAGGGATCAATGCATTTATTGTAGAGAAAGGTATGGATGGTTTTGTTGTCGGACCTAAAGAGAATAAGTTAGGAATCAGAGGGTCGGATACAAATTCTTTAATGTTTACAGATGTAAAAATTCCTAAAGAGAATAGAATAGGACAAGATGGATTTGGATTTAAGTTTGCAATGAAAACTCTTTCTGGAGGAAGAATTGGAATAGCTTCCCAGGCGCTTGGAATTGCTTCAGGTGCTTATGAGTTATCTTTACAGTATTCAAAAGAAAGAAAATCTTTCGGAAAAGAAATAAATCAACATCAAGCTATTGCTTTTAAACTTGCGGATATGGCAACTGAAATTGAAGCAGCAAGATTACTCTGTTTAAAAGCAGCTTGGTTAAAGGATAATGGTAAGAATTACGATAAACTATCGGCAATGGCAAAAGTCTTTGCTTCAGAAACCGCAATGAAAACTACTACAGAAGCTGTACAAGTCCATGGTGGTTATGGTTTTGTAAAAGAATATCATGTTGAAAGGCTAATGAGAGATGCGAAAATCACTCAAATTTATGAAGGAACTTCTGAAATTCAAAGAATTGTCATTTCACGTTCAGTATTAAAATAAAAATTATGAAAAAACAAATTTTATCGATTTTAGTTTGTCTTGTAAGTTTTACTGCTTATACTCAAGACATACCTGCAGAAATTAATCAAACCTATTTAAAATTTCTGCCATCTAATATGGATCCTAATGAGATTCGTCCTTCAGATATACCTTCAGAACAAGTGTTACAACAAATGGGACTCTCATCAGAGGAAATTTCTGAAGCTATGGACTTCAAATACAATAGAGGCAAATATTCTACTAATGAATCGGATACATCTTCAACAGATAATACTGCTCAGAAATTTTATAAGAATATGGCAGAGAAGATATCTATAATTAAAGTTAATTTTCCTAAAGCAAAAACTTATGGTCAAGATATTTTTCGAACTAATGATCTATCATTTTTTCAGCAATCAACCTCAGAAAATCCTCCAAGCAATTATGAAATAGGACCTTCAGATCAGTTCAGTATTGCAGTATGGGGTAATTCTGATTATACTGCTGTGGTTACTGTTGATGAAAAAGGATATATAAGTCCATCTGGTTTTGGTAGAATATATGTGAAAGGACTAACTTTTTCACAAGCAAAATATTTGATAAGAAAAAAATTAGGAATGAATAATTCCGAAATGGATATTTCTTTAGTTTATTCTAGAGTGATTCTAGTAAATATAGTGGGAGAGGTGTATAATCCTGGTTCTTACGCTATACCTGCAATCAATACTGCATTTAATGCCTTGATGGCCGCTAAAGGACCAACACAGATTGGTTCAGTTAGAAATATCTTTATAAAAAGAGACGGAAAAGTTGTTGATTCATTAGATGTATATGAATTTCTGTTCAACCCTTCAGAACACGCAGATATTTATTTGCAGGACGGAGATTATATTTTAGTGTCTGCAGCGAGCAATTTAGTAGAGGTTAAAGGTGAGGTAAATAGACCATATACTTATGAAGTAAAATCATCAGATAATATGGATGATATAATTGCATTTGCAGGAGGATATACAACAGAAGCGTCTCAGAATATTATTACTTTAAAAAGATTTGAAGATGGGAAATTATTAGTTCATGATGTTCATAAAAAGGATTTACTTACTACAAATCTTAATGCAGCAGATGAGATTATTGTAAATAAAATTCAACGAAAAACCTCTAATTTTATTAGCGTACAAGGTACTGTTGGTGTACAAGGAGATTATGAATTTATTCAAGGAGAGAAAATATCAGATTTATTGAAAAGAGCTAATTGTTTAAATGAATACTTGTATAAAGAGCATGCATATATACTAAGATTAAATTCTGATAGAAGCAGAACTACTATCACAGTAAATCTATCTAGTGCATTAGATAATTCTAATAGTAAAGATAATATTACACTCAAAGAGTATGATATTGTAAATGTTATATCTACTGATGATTTTCAAGATGATTATATAGTTTCAGTTTTTGGTTCTGTAAGAAAGAGTGGAGATTTAATTTATGGTTCTGGATTAAAACTTGAGGATGTTATTGAACTTTCAGGAGGAATAAAACAAGAAGCAAGTGGAAGTAGAATAGAAATTTCTCGTGTTTTGGAAGTAAATTCAGGTTCTATTATACCAAAGAGTAGTGTAGTTCTAGTAGCAGAAATTAATACAGATCTATCTCTTAAAGAAGAGTATAATAATTTCGATTTACAAGCAAATGACCAGATTTTTGTTAGAAAGAACCCAGATTACCAAGAACCAATACATGTTGTTGTAGATGGGGAAGTAATGTACCCAGGAACCTACTCATTAACTTTGGAAGGGGATAGGATTTCTGATATTATAGAAAGATGTGGAGGTCTTACAGAAAATGCATTTCTGGAAGGTGTAAAATTATATAGAAAAACAAAAGTTATGTCTAAAGAGGAAGAAAATATAATTTCAGAAGAGTTTAAAGAAGTTATTTTATCTGATACAGCTCTTTATAAAAAGTATTCTAAAGATCTAGTAAATTATGAACTAGGAATTCGGTCTAAAAAAAGAGAATTTGAAGATATTAATGTAGTTTCTTTTGAGATGAATAAAGCATTAAAAATAAATTCAAAACACAATATCATATTACTTGAAGGGGATAGTCTGGTAATTCCAAAATTAAATAGTACAGTATATATTACAGGTGATTTATATAATTATGAAGGTACTGGTATAAGTGTTCCTTATTTTGAAAGAAAAAGAGCGAATTATTATATTAATAATTTTGCAGGAGGATATGCAAGAGAAAACAATAAAAATAGAACAGTAGTAGTTTATCCAAATGGATCTGTTAAACGATCAATAAACTATAGATTGTTTTCTTTATCCCCAAAGGTAACAAAAGGATCTACGATAAAACTAATGTCTAAAGAACAAGTTGAAGAAATGGAAGCAACTCCTTTAGATTGGAATGTAGCAATTGAAAAGACACTTATAAAAGTTACTGGTGTTATGTCTTTATATTTGTTAATTAATAGAATTACCGGTTCGTTTTAATAGTATATTATGAAAAATAATGATGAGGCTTCTTTTAAAGGTATTATAGTTACCATCTCAGATTATAAGAATGAGTTAAAGAAACGATTACTTATTATTCTTGCGGTTGCAATTATCTTTTCTTTGATAGGGTTTGGTTTCTCAAGATCACAGGAAGATCAGTATAATGCAGTAATTTCTTTTATAGTTGAGGATCAGTCTGAAGGATCAAATCTATCTGCTTTTAGTGGAATGGCAAATATGATTGGAATAGATATGGGAGCGAGTGCAACATCTTCATTTAATCAACAGAATATAATAGAGTTATTAAAGTCAAGGAAGATAATTGAAAGAACATTAAATAATACATGTAAAATAGAAGGAAAATCAGATTTATTGATAAATCATTACATTCGTATTAATAATCTGATTACAGATAGTTCAGCTATAAATTTATCTAGTAACTATTATAATGATAGTATTACAAGAATTGTATGGTTTAGAATTATTGATAGAGATATGGATATTCTGTTTCAGAATGATAAGGCCAATATATTAGATCTTTCATTTGAATCTTTAAATGCTGAGCTTGCAAAGAATTTTACAGAAATAGTTATTGATGAGATGTCAGAAATGTATATAGATCATCAGACTGAAAAATCTAGGAATACATTAAATAATTTATATAATAGATCTGATTCTATTTTTAAAGATTTAAAAATATCAGAAAGAAATTTTGCAAAAGTAAAAGACAACAACATGCGAGTTATGACAGCATCAGGAAGATTGGAAGAACTTCAATATATGAGAGAGGTTGAGATTTTACAAGCTGTTTATTTAGAATTAAGAAAAAATATAGAATTATCACATATGAGTGTGTTAAATGAGACACCTTTGATTCAAATTGTTGACAAACCAGTACTTCCTCTTGAGAATATAAATAGATCTAATTTATTTTGGATAGTTATCTTCACCTTTCTAGGTGTTTTTACTATTTGTTTTATAATAATACTCAGGAAGTTAGTAAGAGATGCATTAGAAGAAGATTTTTAAAGATGTTTTACTAGATTTTCTAACTTTATTCCTCTTGATCCTTTTATTAGAATAGTTCTCTTTTTCAGATTATATCTAGTGATATTATCAATAAGTTCTGATGTTTCTAAGTAAATATTTTTGTTTGTAAGATTTAAGAACTCTTCACCGACAAAGATGCTTTCAATTCCACTTATTTCTATTTGGTTAATCAATTTCTGATGTTCATCTTTAGAATATTTACCTAATTCTCTCATTTCTCCCAGGATACACATCTTATTTGGTTTATCTAATTTAATAAACGATTCTATCATTGATTCCATACTTGAAGGATTCGCATTATATGCATCTAAGATAATATTATTGTTTTCTGTCTCTATTAATTCAGTTCTGTTGTTTTTTGGGATATATTCCTCTATAGATTTTTTAATGTTCTTATAGGAGATATTATAGAAATCTCCAATACAAGATGCGGCTACGATATTATCATATTGGAACTCCCCTATAAGATTAGAATTTATTTCAGTATCTTTTATTTTTACAGAGATAAAAGGGAAACTAGAAGTTAATGTAGCTATAAAATCTGAGTTAGATTCTTTACCATAAGTTATTCTCTTTTTCTCATTACTTTTTAGAATAAGTAAATCATCATTTCTATTTACAAATTGCATTACATTTTTTTCTTGCAGATAATGATATAATTCTGTTTTGGCTTTCATTACTCCTTCAAAACTTCCAAATCCTTCCAAATGAGCTTTTCCTATATTAGTTATGAGTCCTGATGTAGGTTTTGCAATTCTGCACAAATTCTTTATTTCTCCAATCTCACTTGCTCCCATCTCTATTATAGCAATTTCATGATCTTTATCTATTTCTAAGATACTTAAAGGTAAACCTATCTGATTATTTAAGTTACCTTTAGTGCTGTAGCAATTATATTCAGATGAAAGTATAGAATTAATGAGTTCTTTAGTAGTTGTTTTTCCATTTGTCCCTGTTATTCCTATAACAGGAATATTTATTTTATTTCTGTGAAACTCTGCTAATTCCTGAAGTGTAGACTTCACATCATTCACTAAGATACAATTAGTTTTATTATATTCTTTATCATCAATAATAGCGTGTTTACATCCATCCTTTATTGCTTGATTAGCAAACTTATTTCCATTAAAATTTTCTCCCTTTAAAGCAAAGAATATACTATCTTTTTGAATGTTTCTGCTATCAGTACAGATTACAGGAAATTCCTGATATGTTTTATATAATTCAGATATGGTCATACTATAAAAAAGAAAACCCCAATTAAGGGGTTTTACATTTTAGATATTTATTTGATTATTGTTTTGCTTTACTATAATCAACTTCTCTTCTTTTATTTTGTTTTAAATCGGATTGAGGCGGCCCAACTCTATCCATGGCACATCTAAAACCGATAAAGTCAGTTGCCAGAGTTTGATCTAGAAATCTTCTAGTTCCAGGGTTTAGCCAATAAGCTCTATCTTTCCAAGAACCACCTTTATACACTCTAGCTTTGTCAGATATTAATGTAGTTTCGCCATAGCTATACATTTCATTACTGTTACCGGTATTTCTGATATTTTGAATATTTCCATCATCATCTTGTCCTTTATTTCTTTTGTCAATATTTATTGTTGATTTATCCTCATCGCTATTTTCATCAACGTCTTTAGTAGTACTTCCCATTTGAGATTCAATATCACCATCTAAATAATTAATATTATCAGCTTTTTTATAATTTCTTCTATAAATGTTATCTGCTTCTAATTTGTAGTCAGTTTGTTCTATACGACCTGTACTATCATTAATGATATAAGGATTTTCTCCAGGACTAGCATCTGGGTTTTTTTTCTGAGTAGTATATACATTTCCTCTAAATGGTCTGTGATCTGCAGTACTATTTTGTTCAGTAATAGGCCTATAGACATCAGCTACCCATTCAGAAACATTTCCTGCCATATTATATAATCCATAGTCATTTGGCCAGTAAGATCTAACAGGAGCCGTAATATCAGCTTCATCATTAAGACTTCCAGCAACTCCCATATTATCTCCTCTTCCTCTTTTAAAGTTTGCCATTATTTTTCCTTGATTTTGCTTGGTGTTATTTCTTAATCCTGAACCATTCCAAGGATAAATTTTTCTTTCGTTATGATTATCACCTATATTATTCCCAACATACCCTAAGGCAGCATGTTCCCATTCTGCTTCAGTAGGAAGTCTGTAATTTGGTAACAGTATTCCATCTTCCATATTAGTATATCTTCCTTCATCATCATCTTTTAATACTTTTAGGTTATCTAACTTAGATTTTTGTTTTTCTGTTACAAAATAAGCTAAGTAATCTTCAGAACCTTGTAGATATCCATCTGTAGTAAATGGAACTTCAATTCCTTCTCTGTCTGGATGAGTTACTTCCATTATTAAACCTAGATCAATTAAAATTCTTTCATTTACTCTATCTGTTCTCCAGATACAGTAATTATTTGCTTGTTCCCAGCTAACTCCAACAACAGGATATTCTCTGTATGATGGATGTCTTAAATAGTTGTTAACGAACATTTCATTTTCACCTAATTTATCCCTCCATACTAAAGTGTCTGGAAGAGCTTTCTTATAAATTTCAGGTCTTGCAGTTCCTGTAAAGAATGGACTGTTTTCATATACATAATGTTTCTTTATCCATTCAAGGTATTCTACATAGTCAAGGTTTCTAACTTCAGTTTCATCAATGTAGAAAGAAGATACAGTTACAGTTTTTGAGATATTGTTCCAGTCAGACATAACATCTTCATCAACTCTTCCCATTGTTAATCTACCTCCTTCAACAAACATTAATCCAGGACCTGGTGTCTGTTCCGATTTTTTAACAACATCAAAACCACCTTGTTTCCGATCATTATATTTCCACCCTGTTGTAGAAGACTCTTTACTACTTTTAGTAGATGAAGATTGCGAACATGAAGATATAATGAGAACGCTTAAAATTCCTATTAATACGGTGTTTTTATTTATCATTTTTCTAATTTTTTACTTTTTTTGGTTTTATATAACTAAAATTGTGGGCAGCTTATTGTGTTAAATGATTTACTTCTGGTTTTGCATGGCATGTACAGAGTAAATGATAATTCGTGAGCTCCTAGTGTATTGCTATTTCTTAAATTACTTACTGTAATATCATAACTATACCCGAACTTGAATGCGTCTTGTATTACACCAAACATTAATATAAATGAATCAAAGTTTTCTAAACTATTTCTAGCCCATAATCCACCAACTATAGGTCCTCTATTTATATAAACCCCATAGTTAAATTGTTGAAATTCTTGTTGTTTTTGGTATAAAAAGTTAGGTGAGATAGTTATAATGTCATTTTTGTATCGGCTAAGTGGCCACTTACCTCCAATATGGGCAGTGTATTTTGTTGGTAAATTACTTACACTAATAAATCCTTGGTTTGGTTGAGTAAGGTGATGAGCTGAAAAACCAAAGTACATTTTTTCAGTATAACCTAAAAGACCTGTTGAGAAATCAGGATAGTCAACATGATTTGGGTTATTGACAATATCTTCCTGTGTTGTATAAATAAAACCATATGTTGGATCAATCTGATCTCCGAATGTAAGATTTCCCCAATCTAGATCTAATGACTTATACGAGGTTTCAAAACCTACTTTAAATGTCAAATCTCTATTTACTTCAAGTAGATAAGAGTAGATAAGGGAAGCATTTAAGGTATTTAGGTTCCCAGAACCAGCCTGATCTTTATGAATTAAAATACCAATTCCTCCTCCTAGAGCATCTACGTGTTGGTCGTATGAAGCGGAATAAGTAACATAAGTTCTTCCGATTCCAGGCCATTGATCTCTATAATTTAAGTTTGTGGTTGGACATCCGTTATTATTTGCTCCTGCAAATGCCGGATTTAAGTATAATGGATTAGAGTAAAATTGACTAAATGCAGGGTCCTGTCCATAAGCGTTGTTACCTAGTAAAACTAGTGTAAACGATAGTAGGAATAACTTTAATATATTGTTCTTCATATAGTATCTTCTTCTTTATTTGAATTTTACAAAGATATGAATTTTATTTATTACTAAAAGAAGTAGATATAATTTTTCTTTTTATTTGTCGTTATCCTATTCAGAAATTAATAAATACTTACTTTTGTTTTATGAATTTTAAAAAGATATTTCTTCTTAATTTGGTTGTTTTCTTCTCAGTTGTTAGTTATTCTCAGAACACTATTTTTTTAAATTGGATTAGTACGGATGAGAATGGAATAAAAGTAGAAACATTTGAGAATTCAACATATTTGCAAGATTATCAAGGATTACCTTCATATCAGAGAATAACTAAACTTAAATCTTCTGAATATTATGAAATCGAACTTTTTGATATAGAATACACTTCTATATCAGATAAAGAGAAAATGAAATTGAGTAATTTAGATGTGTCAAATTCTATTGTATATTCCTCTGATGTATTGAAATCGGATCATAATTACTATAATAGGATATTAGTTTTTCCTTATATTAAAACAGGAAATAATTACAAGAAAATTACAAAATTCACTTATAGGAGCACTCAAAAGAAGTTTTTTCATGAAACAAAGAAAAAATCCGTGAAAATAAGCTCCGTTTTAAAAGATGGAGATTGGTATAAAATATCAGTAAGCGAAAATGGTGTTTTTCAACTAACTTTCTCTGATTTACAAACTTTAGGAATAAATACTACTAATTTGAATGTAAATTCTATCCGATTGTATGGAAATGGAGGAGGAATGCTTCCTAGGTTAAATTCTGATTTTAGACATCAGGATTTACAAGAAGACGCTATTGAAATTGTAGATAACAACAATAACGGAATCTTTGAAAGTGGAGATTATCTGTTGTTTTATGGAGAAGATATTGATATATGGGAACCATATGATAATTATATAGGTAAATATCATCATTATAAACATTTATATGATAATTTTAATTATTATTTTATTACTATTAATAGTACAGGAAATCCAAAAAGAATAGAAGATTACACCTTAAATAATAAAGGAGAAATAAAATTTAATGATAAATTTAACTTCCACGAATTTCATGAAGAGGATTTAACAAACTTTATTAAATCTGGGAAACAATGGTATGGAGAAGAATTTGATGCAGATTTATCCCAAACATTTTCTTTTGCTACTCCAAATATTGTAGATAATTCTATAGTTCATGTAAAAGCAGATGTTGCTGCAAGAGCGTTTTCCACTCCTAATTTTTCTTTTAATTATAATAATTCAGAATTCATGAATACTGATATTGGAGTTGTTGTATCTGGCTCTTTGGATGACTATGCAAAAACTTCCTCTGTTAGTGGTCAGTTTTCTGCAATTTCGGATAATTTGAATATTGATATTAATTTTAATAGAAATTCTTCTAGTCATAAGGGATGGTTAAATTACATTGAAGTTTGTGGTTTTAGGAATCTAACTATGTCTGGATCACAAATGAATTTCAGGAAAACTATTTCTTCCGGTGGTAATCAGGCTTATGGTTTAATATTAGAAAATGTAATTCCTTCTTTAAAAGTATGGAATGTTACAGATCCTACAAATGTAACTAATCATGAGTTATATGTTCCTCCAAATTTATTAAATACTGTTACGTTTGGATATGATATGTCTATTGGTCTTTCTGATGAAAAATTTATTGCTTTTACTGGAACAGAATATAAAACTCCAAATTTAATAGGTTATGTTCCAAATCAAGATTTACACGGGGATATAGATGTTAAGATGATTATTGTTGCTCATCCAAATTTTCTGTCTTCAGCACAAGCTCTTGCAGATTTCCATTTCCAGAAAGATGGCAGTAAATCTAAAGTTGTAACTCCTCAACAAGTTTATAATGAATTCTCTTCTGGAAAACAAGATATTTCTGCTATTAGAGATTATTGTAAATATCTGTATGATTTACCAGATCGTATGTTTAAGTATTTATTAATTATAGGTGACGCTTCTTACGACCCAAAAGATAGAATTCCAAATAATACAAATTTTGTAATTACGTATCAATCCAATAATTCCTTAGGTCCTTTAGATACGTATTCTACAGATGATTATTTTGGTTATTTAGATAATAATGAAGGAAACTTAAATAATGATTTAGTTGATATTGGGATCGGAAGATTACCAGCAAAAACACTGCAGGAAGCAAACAATATGGTAAATAAGGTTATTCATTATCATGATAGGGAATCTATGGGTAGTTGGAGAAATTACGCTGCATTTATTGCAGATGATGGAGATGATACTGACGCAAATATTCATATGGAACAATCAGATAATTTGTGTAATATAATTGATGATAATTACGATAATTACAATTTTGACAAACTCTATTTAGATATTTTTAATCAAGAATCTACTCCTGCAGGACCTAGAAGTGAGGGATGTAGAGATGCTATAAACAGAAGGATAGATAAAGGAGCTTTAATAGTAAATTATACTGGTCATGGTGGTGAGTCAGGACTTACATCAGAAAGAATTATAGATATAGATCAAATTCAAGAGTGGAAAAATTATGATAGATTACCATTATTTGTAACCGCTACTTGTGAATTTGGCAGATTAGATAACCCTGATCTTACTTCTGGTGGAGAACATATTATTTTATCTCCAGATGGTGGAGGAGTAGCTCTTTTAACAACCACCAGATATGTTTATTCACATCTGAATTATAGTATGAACACCAATTTTATAAATTCTTTATTTGAACCAATAAATGGGAAACCTCCTACTTTAGGAGACGTTCTCTTGCAAACAAAATCACTTAGTGGAACATCAATTAATAGTAAAAAATTTACTTTGCTTGGTGATCCTATGATGTGTTTGGCTTATCCTGAATATGGAGTGCAGACTACAATAATTCCGGATACCTTGTCTGCACTTTCAAAAGTAACTTTTGAAGGAGAAATAATAGATGAGGACTCTGTAAAAGTAAGTAGTTTTAATGGAGAGATTGATATTATAGTTTTTGATAAGGAGTTTACTGCAACTACTCAAGGTCAACAATCTTCTACTCCTATGCCTTATAAGAAACAAGACAATATTATTTATAAAGGAAAATCATCTGTTACAAATGGAGTTTTTACTTTTACTTTTATAGTACCGAAAGATATTGATTATAACTTTGATTCTGGAAGGATCTCATATTATGCTTCAGAACACACACAAAATATTGATGCAAGCGGATGGAATGAGAGTTTTATTGTTGGAGGAGTTTCTTCTGACATTACCCCTGATGATATGGGGCCGTCAATTCAACTTTATATGAATGATAAACAATTTGTTTCTGGAAGTATTACAAACTCAACTCCTGTATTTCTGGCTTTTGTTGAAGATTCATCTGGAATAAATACTGTAGGCAACGGAATTGGTCATGATATTACAATTACTCTTGATGGCGAAACTTCCAATAAAATAATACTAAATGATTATTATGAAGCTGAATTAGATAATTATCAGAAAGGAAAAGTTGAATATTTGTTAAATGAAATGGATCCTGGACTACACACTATCGACTTTAAGGTTTGGGATGTACATAATAATTCTTCAGAGGCAACTTTAGAATTTGTTGTTGCAGAAACAGAAGATTTTGTGATTGAACATTTGCTAAATTATCCGAATCCATTTACTACTAATACTTCATTTTACTTTGAGCATAATCGTCCAAATCAAAATTTAGAAGTTCAGATACAGATTTTTACAGTTTCGGGTAAATTAGTTAAAACAATTAATTCATTACAAACAAATACTGGATTTAGGGTAGGTCCAATTTCATGGGACGGAAGAGATGATTTTCAGGATAATATAGGTAGGGGTACCTATATCTATAAAGTAAAAGTAAAAGATATGAACGGAGAATTTATTGAAAAATTAGAGAAATTAGTAATATTGAAATAAATTTCACGTTACCTACCAACATAAAACAAGTATATTTGCCAAAATTCAATTTATAATGAAGAAGAGTTTATTATTATTCCTTTCCATCTCATCTGTTTTTCAAATGAAATCTCAGATTAATTATGATGAAGTATTGGGTGGAAATCTAAATACTATTACAACAGCGGTTCCATTTTTGCTTATTTCTCCTGATTCGAGAGCTGGAGCAATGGGTGATGTTGGAGTTGCTACTACACCAGACGCATCTTCAATGCATTGGAATCCTGCAAAACTATCTTTCACAAGAGATGATATCGGAATTTCTGTTTCTATTGTTCCTTGGTTAAGAGAGTTAGTTCCAGATATTAATCTTCAGTATATTGGTGGTTATTACAAATTAAATGAGAATGAAGCAATTGGATATGAGTTAAGGTATTTTTCTTTAGGTGATATTACATTCACTGATATTTCCGGAAATGTAATAGGGCAGTATAAACCTAATGAAATGGCTATAGGATCTGCTTATTCTAGGAAATTATCTAGGAATTTTTCTCTTGCAATATCAGGTAGATATATTTATTCTAATTTAACAGGTGGGCAATCTGCAGGTGGTACAGAAACTGTTGCAGGTCAATCTATTGCTACAGATGTTTCTACTTTCTATACTAAACCAATTTCTATTGCAAATAAAAAATCAGATTTATCTTTTGGTATGAATATCTCTAATATTGGTAACAAGATTTCATATACAGAGACAATTACTAGAGATTTTATTCCAATTAATTTAAGATTAGGAACCGATTTAACTACGAAAATGGATGATTATAATAAGATCTCATTGTCATTTGATCTAAATAAATTATTAGTTCCATCACCTCCTTTATATAATAATGATGGAGAGATGATTGCAGGTAAAGATCCGAATGTTGCTGTTGTAGAAGGTATGTTTCAATCTTTTGGAGATGCACCTGGAGAAATTGATGAAAATGGGAATCCAGTTTCGGGGAGTGTTTTCAGAGAGGAAATGAGAGAGATAAATATTTCAGCTGGATTGGAATATTGGTATGCAAACCAATTTGCATTAAGAGCAGGTTACTTTCATGAACACGACACTAAGGGAGGTAGAAAATATTTAACTTTTGGTTCTGGAGTAAAGTACAATGTATTTGCTCTTGATTTTTCATATCTGATTAGCACAAGTAATATTGGAGGAACTAATCCTCTTGCAAATACTATGAGGTTTACTTTAGTATTTGATTTAGGAGCAATGGGTAGCTAATGAAAATTAAAGTAGGTTTTGGTTTTGATGTTCATCAATTAAAAGATGGATTAGACTTTTGGTTAGGGGGAATAAAAGTCCCTCATACAAAAGGAGGATTAGGTCATTCTGATGCAGATGTATTAATTCATGCTATTTGTGATGCGCTTTTAGGTTCTGCTAATTTAGGAGATATAGGGAAGCACTTCCCAGATAGCTCAGAAGAATTTAAAGGAATTGATAGTAAAATTTTATTAAAAGAAGTTGTAAAGATGATTTCAGAAAGAGGATATTCTATCGGGAATATTGATTCTACTGTTTGCTTGCAAAAACCAAAAATAGGTCCGTATATTCCAGAAATGCAGAAAGTACTTGCATCATGTATGAATATTGATTCAGAAGATATATCAATAAAAGCAACTACTACTGAAAGATTAAGTTTTGTAGGTAGAGAAGAAGGAGTGTCCGCTTATGCTACTGTATTAATTCAGAAGGATTAAAACCCTAATTTTTTCTTCTTGTCATCATCTCTTAAATAAACCAGCATTTTTGCTCTTGCGCAAATATCCTCTTTTTTATTGATAGCTTCTACTGTATGCCAAATCTCATATTTACCTTTTTCATTCAGATTTCTCTCCACTTCCATTACATCTTCTTCAGTAATTTGGAAATGTAGTTTTAATGAACTATCTGCAGGTTTTAAGTATTGTATTTCAGCAGATTTTAACCAAATAATTAATTTTCTATTTTTATTAGCAAAAATATGGTAATACATTGTTGGAAAATAGGGGTCGCATGCTGAAAAGATACTACCTCCAAAAATAGTTTTATGAAAATTCATGTTAAAAAGAGTTCTTCTTACAATAACTTTCATCTCTAAAAAGTCATTCGAAATTTCTTTTAAAACAATCCTGTTAAAAAGAAGAGGAGGGAAAATATTCAGAACAAATTTTAGTAAAAATCTTGATGTTTTCATGCTGCAAAAATAAAAAACCCCACTCAATAAAGAGTAGGGTTTTAAATGTTAGTTTATTCTATTTAGTGTTTTGCTAAATATTCAGCAACTGCATCATGATCTTCTTTCATTGAATCTTTTCCTTTGCTCCAATTTGCTGGACAAACTTCACCATGCTCTTCAAAATGTTGTAATGCGTCAACCATTCTCAGTGTTTCATCAATACTTCTTCCTAAAGGGAAGTTGTTTATAACTTGATGTTGTACTGTTCCTTCTTTGTCGATTAAGAAGAGTCCTCTAAAAGCAATCATTGGTCCGTTGGCTGTTAAGTTGTCATTTTCATCTAATTCATAATCTCCAGCAAGTACACCGAAATTCGCGGAAATAGTTTTATCTGTATCCGCTACAATCGGGTAAGTAATTCCTTTAATACCTCCTTCTGCTTTTGGCATTTGTAACCATCCCCAATGAGATTGTTCTGTATCTGTTGAACAAGCAACTACAGCACATCCTTTATCTTCAAATTCAGATAATTTTTCTTGGAATGCAAATAATTCTGTAGGACAAACAAATGTGAAATCTTTTGGATAGAAGAAAAACACAACTGGTTTCTCTCCTATAAACTGATCTAATGAATATCCTTTTACAAATTCGTTACCATTTACTACAGCTTGTGCTGAAAATGATGGAGCTTTTTTACCTACTAATACTGACATTATTTTATGTTTTTTTTAATTAAAAATTTTATTGCAATAATACAAGAAATTAAATATACATCATATTTTAGAGAGGATAAAATTCACCCTATCTACTACACCTAATTTAGGTATTTCAATTAAGATATATCCAAATTTCATGTAACAATCTTTCAGATATTTATCTATCTTAATAGCTTGATCCAAACTTTCTTGTCTTTCATTATCATTTTTGTAAATTTCTTGCCAAATAGGAGTGTAAAATACAGTTTTGTTAAAGATGCATTTTTTAATAATTTGATTGATCTGTGATGTAGATTCTAATTTATTATTATTTAAGTATGCAATACAATCGATACTACTTCTGTCAAAAAAGGAAATGCAATTTTCAGGACTATTTAAATATTGTTGGTATCGTCTATGAGCAATTTTATTTTCAAAAGCAATTTGATCTTTCCAAGGTAAGATATTACCTCCAATAGATATCTGTTCAGCAATTAACTCTCGTGAAATTTCTTCAGCACAATAATGATCTTTTTTTTTGAGAGCGTTAATAATGGTTGTTTTCCCTGTTCCAGGAGCTCCAGAAATTACATATTTCTGAATCATTTTAAAGGCTTAAAATGGCAATGCAGGCCCCAATAATAATAGTCAATATCTTTTGAAAACTAAATCGGTGTCCATCTGTACTTTCGAATAGAATAGTAGTAGAAATATGTAGAAAAATACCAATTACAATTGCCATTATTTCATTTGCGTAATTTGATAGTTCGGTAAACAAATGTCCAGAATATACTCCAAGTGGAGTCATTAAGGCAAATAACAGCAGTAAAAAATAGGCCTTTATTTTACTCATTCCACTTTGCAGGAATAAGGAGAGTAATACAATCGAAACAGGAGCTTTATGCAATAAAATTCCTGTAAGTAAAGCATTATGTGCATGATCGTGCAAGTGACCTCCTAAAGGTATTCCTTCTAATAAAGAATGTAAACAAAGACTGATTAGCACCGAGAATGGAATAGTATTTCTCTTGTGAAAATGACCATGTTCTATGCCTTTTGAAAAATATTCTAATAAAATCTGGATTAAAAAACCAGCCAAAATAAAAATTCCGATATTATTTGAAATATTGTCTCTGAAAAGTTCAGGAATTAAATGAATTACACTTACAGATAGTAAATAAGCACCACTAAAAGTTAGTAATAGTTGAATATTTTTACTTTTTGTAGGTTTAAAAATTTCTACAATAATAGCACCAACTGCAACTGAGAGGAATAAAAATAGGAAATCTTGATTCATTTTTTTGCTATAATAATTAATCTGTCAGATGTTTGAGGATTAAATTCATCTAACTTATAATTTCCAAAGGTATTAATAATTTGTAACCCTGCAAAAGTTAAAAGCTCTGAAAAATTTTCTTTTGTAAGTGCTTGTACTTTTTCTTGAAAATAAAATTTATCTTCATTGTGGTTTACTTCTATATTTTTGATGATAAAATTATCTTCAACTTTTCGGGTAATATTGAATTGAACTCCATCAATTTCTTTTGTTTCTGTTTTTATTAAATTGGAAATTACTTTGTTAGAATTTAGGAAATCAACAATCAGAATTCCATCTTTTTTTAAATTTTCTGACATTGACTTAATTGCTGAAAAATCATTTTCTTTGTTTTTAAAATATCCAAAGGAAGTAAATAGGTTTAGAGATATATCAAAACTATTCTTTTTGTAAGTTTTTCTCATATCTGCTACATCAAATTTCAGATTCTCTTTTTCAAATTGTTTTGCGTATATTATGCTGTTTTCCGATAAATCTACTCCTGTTACATCATAACCTAACTCAGATAAAAACAAAGAGTGTCTTCCTTTGCCACAGGCAACATCAATTATCTTAGATTCTTTTTTAAAGAATTTTAATTTACTCAGATTTTTTAAGAAGTTTTCCGCTTCCTCTTCATCTCTATTTTTGTATAGAATATGATAGTATTTGCTATCAAACCATTCCGAAAACCAATCTATCATTCCACAAATATCTTTTCTTCAACAGACCCATCATCATAAATATAAAACAATAAGGTGTTTCTACTTTTTTCTACTACTCTACCTAAAACATCTACAATTCTAATAAGTTTTTTATTTTCTGAACTTACAGATGGAGTTAGAGAAATATTTGTTCCATTAACTCTCACATTATCCATAAAAAACCGGTTTCCATAGTCGTTTATGGCAGTAAACCTAATCATAATTGTTTCTCCATTTAGTCCGAAATTAGTTAAGTTTAAAGTATCTTTTTTCCAACTTCCACAGGTAGGATACCAAGCGCTACCCACATAAGGTACAGTTTGCAAACTTGTACCACTTGCTCCATAAATTGAGTCCCATGTGTCACCACAATCTGTAGAGATATCAATTCTGAAACCATCATCAGAACCAGAATATCCTGAATACGCATAATCATAAGTCAGTAAATTTTCTGAAAGATAGGAACCTGAACCTAATCGGATTTTGTTCGTAATAAGATAAGCTTCTTCTCCAATTTGATTAATCCAATAATGATTAACGTATGATACTGTAGAAGGATGACAATTGTATCCTGTATCTACTACAATTGATTGCCAAGAAAAAGAAGATGGTGGAGTTTCCCATGATTCAGGAGGGAAAATGGATGTTTCAAACTCTTCAGAATAGTTTTGTGTATTGGTAATTATAAATGTACTATCGGAATATTTTATTAATCCTAAAATAGTTTGTGTATTACTTCCATAAGCATCCGTTACTTTTAAAGTAACATCATAAGTTCCGGGTGCATTGTAAACTACAACTGGATTTTCCAAAGTTGAAGATGAAGGCGTTCCTCCAGGAAAAGTCCATTCCCAGATTGCACTATTTAATCTAACTGCAGAATGGTCTACAAAATGAACAGTATCGTTCATACAATTTATTTCTAATCTGTTAGCTGCAATTTGTGCAGATGGTGGAGAATTCTCGTAAAGATCAATTTCGTAAACCGATCTGTTGGTTCCATTAATTAAAAGTCCTTCTCTGTAATAAGGGACTAATTGTGTTGAAAATGTTCTTTTAGGTAGATTGTTATCGTAAATTACCCAATCATTCATCGCATTATTACGATAATAAACAGTATTACGGGTCCCTAAATATACCCCACCATTACTACCCCTTTGATGTTCAATATTTGTCATATGTTGACCATCTAAAGTAGGAGTGCTTAAATTTATCCAATTCTGGCCTCCATCAATAGATTTAAATACGTTATATCCATCGATTAAATTGTAATTTCCACTTTGCGAACATCTTGCTACCCACAAAGTGTTTTCATCGTTACTACTGACAGTTATATCATAAGATCGGGATAAATATCCGTTTAATTGAGCAGAAGGAATGGTGATATCTATCCATGTTTTTCCACCATCAGTTGTTCGGTATATTTTTTTGTCGTCCCACCAACCAGGCCAAGTAGCGACATAAATAACATTAGGATTACTCCATGCAACCTCTACAGAAGTTACTTTTTCATCAAAATGATGAATAGCTTCAAAAGAACCCCCATTATTTTTACTTAACCATAATGTAGTGTCATTACCAATATAATGCCAATTAAAGCATCTAGGATCAAATTCCATTTGAGAAGATTCTCCTACAATATAAGATGCGTTTGGTTTTAAATTCATACTAAATGTTGAGATATCAACTGTTCTATCTCCTGATAAAATTTTACCTCCGTAATCACTATAGGCCATTCTAGGATTTCCAAAATTGACAAATCCTCTAATTCCATCACCACCATCGGTGCATAACCAATTATTTATGTAAGTGTCTCCATCTTTTAGTAATGTTCCATTATGATAAGTCCCTCCAAGCATTACATCTTTATCTTTAAATCCAATTCCAAATCCCCAGAAGTCAGACCCTGCGATTCCGAACATTCGTTTTGTAATACTATCTCCTGAATTTGCAGAATAAAACACCCCTCCATCACAAGCAAACCAAAGGTCATCTCCAGAATAATTGATGTCATGAATGTCTGCATGAACATATCCTTTTTTGTGAGGTTGACTCCATTTAGCTGGACAAGTAAAAGTAATGCCATTATCTGCAGACACCCAATGATTCACTCCTCCTACATGAATACTATCCGCATTATTGGGATTCACCGCAAGAGCTAAATCGTAATAATATTGTCCTCCATCATCAGATCCATCTGGCTGCCAACCCATCATATTAATATTTGTAGCAGAAGGAGCTCCTGAAGGCTGTGGTCCACAACACTGAAAGGTCCAATTCTCTCCTTTATCATAACTAATATAAATACCATATAATCCACTTCCTCCATTTGCAGATCCGGTTGCAAGGGCTACAATTTTATTAGGAGATGCAGGACTTACTGCAATTTCAGTTCTTTTTTGCTCATCTCCACTTCCAGGACTTGGCCATCCGTTAGTATATTGTGTTAAAGTATTTCCTCCATCATCAGAACGATAGAACTCAGTACTATCTCCTGTTTGTTTTATGAAGTATATAGTGTCTACTAATAAACTAGGATTACCATAGTGAACAATACCATTCCAATTTCTTTGAGAGAATTGTACTCCATTAGGGTAAGCTCCACCATGACCTTCAGTTATAGTTAGATCGGTGTTTTGAGATCTAGGAGAGACTCCAGGAATCCCTGAACCAGTAGTATAACCTACAATACCTGTTGTTCTACCAATCCAGATACCAACTGTATCTCCTGCTGGTATTGAAATTACAGTAACTGGAATATATCCAGTAGCAGCACCAGTTGTTAAATTTACCATAGCACTACCAACTAATGTCCAAACGGGAGAAGATATATAATTACCCAGAGTCATATAAACCTCCATTGTCACACCTGTATCAGATGTGTTTATAGAGGAAGGTCCTTGACTAAATCCTGTAATTACTAATGGACTACCAGATGTATTAATAAGATTAAAAGCATTTCCACTTTGTCCAGTATTGGGATCTATTGGAGTAGCAAGACTCATATTACTCAAAGTCCCACTAGGTTGAAATTCAATTTCTTGAAAACTTCCACTCATTACTTGATTGAATGTTAATCCTGCATTATTTGATAAGTACAATCCTTGATTTGATGCAACAAATAATTTTTGATTATCCTGAGGGTGTAATTTTATATCTTTAATAGAATGATTTAAACTAACAAAGTTTGCATCTCCTATAATATTCCAATTATTTCCTCCATCTACAGATTTATAAACTACTCCATTTCCACTAATATAAATTGTATTGAAATCAGTAAAATCAATTTCAATTGCATATACACTATTTAATTCTAAATTTTTAGTAATTAAACTCCAATTCATTCCTTTGTCAGTAGTCTTCCAAGCTCCTGCAGTTGCAGTTCCTGCATATAAAACATTACTATTACTTAAGGATTGTTCAACAGTATAAACATGAGCTGCTCCTGGTGCATAACTTCTACTTGCTGCATGCTGATCGAAATCCCACGGACCAACGCATTGCCACTGGTTACTACTTTCAGAAGATGAACTTTCTACTTTAGAATTAGTATATCTACTGATGTTTCTTATCCATCTTTTGTAATATTGCGTGTGTTTGTTTTTTACAAATTCATTTGTTTTATAATATTCTCTATAAAGTTTTATTACTTCTCCTTCATCCGGACTTTCAGAATACATTAGTTCTGCCCAATTTGATAAATTCTCTGATTTAGCATTATATTTCATTTCTGTTTGAGAATATACAGTTGCAGAAAGTGAAAGTAAGAATATGAAAAATAGATATTTCATTAGTTTATTTTATGCTAAATTAAGGTTTCTTGTATAAAAAAAGGTCGCTTTTGCGACCTTCTAATAAAACATAGAATTAGTGATTATAAATTAAAAGCAGTTTTTATTTCTTCTTGGCAATCTAATTTCTCCCAAGTAAAAGTCTCTACCTCAAACTCTTTATTTGATCCAGCAACATTAAATGTTACGGTTTTATTTTCGGATTCTCTTCCCATATGTCCGTATGCTGCAGTTTCTGAATAGATAGGTTGTTTTAGTTTTAGTCTGCTAATAATAGAAGCAGGTTTCAGATTAAAACAGGGCATTTCTTTTACTATGTCAGCAATTTCTCCATCTGTCATATTAACTTTAGAAGTCCTGTAAGTGTCTACAAAGATTCCCATTGGTTCTGCAACACCAATTGCATAACTTACTTGTACCAATATTCTATCTGCGACACCAGCAGCAACTAAGTTTTTAGCAATATGACGAGTTGCATATGCGGCTGATCTATCTACTTTACTTGGATCTTTTCCAGAAAAAGCTCCACCACCATGAGCTCCTTTTCCTCCATAAGTGTCTACAATAATTTTTCTACCTGTAAGTCCTGTATCTCCATGAGGACCTCCAATTACAAATTTTCCTGTCGGATTTACATGGTATTTTTCGCTACCAAAAAGTAATCTGCTTTCTTCTGAAAGTTGTTTCTTAATTCTTGGAATTAAGATCTCTCTTACATCTTTTTCAATTTGTTCTTGCATTGGTTTTTCATCTGCAAAATCATCATGCTGAGTAGAAACTACAATATCTGTGATTTTTTTTGGTGTATGGTCATCATTATACTCCAAGGTAACTTGCGATTTTGAATCCGGACGTAAGTAAGTCATTTCAACACCTTTTTTTCTTATATCAGCAAGTTCAATAAGTATTTTATGGGAGATGTCTAATGCAAGAGGCATTAGATTTTCAGTTTCGTTTGTTGCGTAACCAAACATCATTCCCTGATCTCCAGCTCCTTGTTCTGTATGTAATCCTGATCCTTCTACAACTCCTTGCCTGATATCTGCAGACTGTTCATGTATTGCGGAAATTACTCCACAACTATCTGCGTCAAATTGGTATTCTGATTTAGTATATCCTATTTTTCTGATGACTTCTCTGGCAACATTTTGAACATCCACAAAACCGTTAGTTTTTACTTCTCCACTTAGAACAGTTAGTCCTGTAGTTACTAGTGTTTCGCATGCAACTTTCGAGTTAGGGTCTTGTGCTAAGAAGTTGTCTAATAATGCATCAGAAATCTGATCTGATACTTTGTCTGGGTGTCCTTCTGAAACGGATTCGGATGTAAAATAATATGACATTTCTTAAATAATTTAAGTTATTAATTAATTATTTGAAAGATGTTAGGACTTGGCTTATGTATCTAAAAATGAGGTTTGCTATTTTAGCATTTTTTCTAGTGGTTGCAATAGGCCAAATCCTTCCACATTTCGGACGACAAATATAAAATAAAAAAATAAATATGTTTGGTTTTTAACTTTTTTTGCTATTTATTTGTAGCTGACTTATCAAGAAAGACGGAGGGAAGGGCCCTATGATGTCTTGGCAACCCTGGAAAGCAGGGTGCCAAATCCCACTCCAATTATGGAGGTAGATGACGAAATTAATATATATTTTCTGAAATCTTTTTTGTTAAGTCTTGTAAAAATTAAAAATGAACAAGACAATAAAAGATATATTAAAAGAAAGAATCCTTATTCTGGATGGTGCTATGGGTACTATGATTCAGAGATATAAATTACAAGAAAAAGATTTTAGAGGAACTCAATTTGTAAATTCTGAAAATGATTTAAAGGGAAATAACGATTTGCTTTCTATTACTAGACCAGAAATTATTAAAGAGATTCATGCAGAATACTTAAAAGCAGGTGCTGATATCATTGAAACAAATACTTTTAGTGGAACTATTATAGCTCAAGCAGATTATAAATTAGAGTCTGCTGTTTACGATATTAATTTTCAGTCTGCAAAAATTGCAAAACAGGCGGCAAAAGAATTTTCAACGCCTGATAAACCAAGATTTGTAGCGGGAGCTATCGGACCCACAAACAGAACTGCATCTATCTCTCCAAAAGTAGAGGATCCTTCTTTTCGTCATGTTACATTTGATGATTTGAGAATTGCGTATAAACAGCAGGTAGAAGCATTATTAGATGGTAATGTTGATTTACTACTTGTTGAAACTGTTTTTGATACTTTGAATTGTAAAGCAGCTCTTTTTGCAATATCTGAAGTGTTTGAGGAAAAAGAAATAGAAGTGCCAATTATGGTTTCCGGAACAATTACTGATGAGAGTGGCAGAACTCTTTCTGGTCAAACTGCAGAAGCTTTTCTGAATTCTGTTTCTCACATTCCACTTTTAAGTATTGGTTTTAATTGCGCTTTAGGTACTAATGCTATGCGTCCTTATATTAAAGAACTTTCTGATAAATCAGAGTTTTTTATTAGTGCTTATCCAAATGCTGGTCTTCCAAATGAAATGGGAGAATATGATGAAACAGCAGAAATAATGGGGAAACAATTGGAAGATTTTATGAATTCAGGATTGGTAAATATTGTAGGGGGTTGTTGTGGAACTACTCCAGATCATATTGCTGAATTTGCCAGAATTGCTGCAAAATGTAAAGCAAGGGAAATCCCTAATCTAAAAACCCAAATGAAGTTGAGTGGTTTAGAAGCTGTTACTGTTACTGAAGAAAGTAATTTTTTGAATATTGGGGAAAGAACAAATGTAATGGGTTCTATAAAATTTAGAAGATTAATAAAAGAAGATGATTTTGAACAGGCACTCTCAGTTGCACTTCAACAAGTAGAAAGTGGAGCTCAGGTAATTGATATCAATATGGATGATGGATTGATTGAAGGAGTAGAAAGTATGGTTCATTTCTTAAATTTAACAGCTTCAGATCCTGATATTTCCAGAGTTCCAGTTATGATTGACTCATCAAAATGGGAAATAATTGAAGAAGGTTTAAAATGTTTGCAAGGTAAAGGAATTGTAAATTCTATTTCCTTAAAAGAAGGAGAAGAAGTTTTTATTAAACATGCGAAAACCATATTAAAATATGGTGCTGCAGTGGTTGTTATGGCTTTTGACGAAAAAGGACAAGCGGTAGACTATAAAGATAAAATCAGAATTTGTGAAAGAGCATATAACATTCTTACAAAGGCAGTAGGTTTTCCTGCTGAAGATATAATTTTTGATCCTAATATTTTAACTGTAGCAACGGGAATTGAAGAACATAATAATTATGCAGTTGATTTTTTCAGGGCATCAAAATGGATAAAAGAAAATCTTCCTCATGCAAAAGTGAGTGGTGGTGTGAGTAACGTCTCTTTTTCTTTTAGAGGAAATAATATAGTGAGAGAGGCTATGCATTCCTCTTTTTTATATCACTCTATACAAAATGGAATGGATATGGGAATTGTCAATGCAGGTATGATTGAGGTTTATTCTGATATTCCTAAAGATTTACTAACTGCTGTAGAAGATGTCCTATTAAATAAAGATAATGGAGCTACCGAAAGATTAGTGGATATTGCAGAAATATACAAAGGTGGAGGAAAGATAAGAGAAGAAAATCTGGATTGGAGAAATCAGTCGGTAGAAAAGAGATTGGAACATTCACTTGTAAAAGGAATTGTTACTTATATTGAAGAAGATACAGAAGAAGCAAGATTAAAATCCGACAAACCTATAGATGTAATTGAGGGAGCTTTAATGGATGGAATGAATATTGTTGGGGATCTTTTTGGAAGCGGGAAAATGTTTTTGCCACAAGTAGTAAAATCAGCAAGGGTAATGAAAAAATCAGTTGCTCTTTTAACTCCTTATATAGAGGATGAGAAAACAGAAAGATCGAATGCTGGAAAAATATTAATGGCGACGGTAAAAGGAGATGTACATGATATTGGAAAGAATATTGTTGGAGTAGTTCTGTCTTGTAATAATTTTGAAATTATTGATTTAGGAGTCATGGTTTCTTCCGAAGAAATATTGGAACAAGCGAAAAAACATCAGGTAGATATTATTGGTTTAAGCGGTTTAATTACTCCGTCTTTAGATGAAATGATTCATGTAGCGGAGGAGATGCAACGACAAGATTTTGATGTTCCTCTAATGATTGGAGGAGCTACAACATCAAAGGTACATACTGCTGTAAAGTTAATGGATAAATACACTAATAATTCTATAATACATGTGTTAGACGCGTCCAAGTCCGTAAGTGTTAGTAGTAAGTTATTAGGTTCCGATTCTGAAAACTTTAAATCAGATATGAAGGAAAAGTACTCAGAGATTAAAGATCATTATTTAAAAAGAAGAAGTCAAAAAGAGTATATTCTTTTAAAAGACGCAAGAAAGAATTGTTTTTATTATGATTGGAATAATTACAATCCTATTACACCCAATAATTTGGGAGTAAACATTTTTGAAAATATAAATATTGAAGATGTAATCCCATATATCGATTGGACCCCTTTCTTTATTTCTTGGGAGATGAAAGGAAAGTTTCCTGCAATTTTCTCAGATGAAAAATATGGAGAAGGAGCAACAAGTTTGCATAAGGATGCTACTGAAATGCTACAAAAAATTGTTTCAGAAAAATGGTTAACTTTAAAATCGGTAGTAGGGATTTGGGAAGCAAAACAAGAGGGAGATGATGTTGTTCTTTCAGTAAAAGGAGAACAATTAGAAACCTTTAATTTCCTCCGTCAGCAATCGAAAAAGTCAAAAAATAATCTTTGTTTATCAGACTATATTTCTCCTATAAAAGATTATATGGGAGCTTTTGTTTGTACGGCAGGTTTGGAGATCGAAAAACAATTAGAGATATTTGAAAAGGATTTGGATGACTATAATAGTATCTTGCTAAAATCGTTAGCGGACAGATTAGCAGAGGCTCTTACAGAATACATGCATGAAAAAGTAAGAAAAGAAATTTGGGGATATGCTTCTGATGAGAAATTCGAGAATGATGAGTTGATAAAAGAAAAGTATCATGGAATTCGTCCTGCTCCTGGTTATACTGCATGTCCAGATCACACTGAGAAGTTGAAGGTTTTTAAACTTTTAAATGCAGAGAAAATAGGAGTGAGTTTAACTGAGAGTATGGCAATGTATCCAAATGCAACAGTAAGTGGTTATTATTTCTCTCATCCTGAAAGTAAATACTTTAGTGTTGGAAAAATACAAAATGACCAAGTGGAAGATTATTCCGAACGAAAAAAACAGACTATTAATAAAACTAATAAATGGTTAAGTTCAAACATATAAAATTATGAAAGTAATAAAACATCTAGAAAACGCAAAACAAACTTTATTCTCTTTTGAGATCTTACCTCCATTAAAGGGCAAGAGTATTGACTCTATTTATAATTCTTTAGATCCGTTAATGGAATATAATCCTCCATTTATTGACGTAACTTATCACAGAGAGGAATATGTGTATAAAAACAGAAAAGATGGACTTCTGGAGAGAATATCTGTAAGAAAAAGACCTGGAACTGTTGGTATTTGTGCCGCAATAATGAATAAGTATAATGTAGATACTGTCCCTCATATTATTTGTGGAGGTTTTAATAAAGAAGAAACTGAAAATGCACTTATTGATTTGGATTTTTTAGGAATTGATAATGTTTTAGTGCTTAGAGGAGACCCTATTAAATCAGAAACCTATTTTACCGGAGAAGAGGGTGGTCATAAATTTGCTTCTGGGCTTTTAAAACAAGTAGATGGAATGAATAATGGAGTTTATTTGGATGAAGAATTAAAGAATTCTGCAAAAACAGATTTCTGTATTGGAGTTGCTGGATATCCTGAAAAGCATTTTGAGGCAGCTAATATGAGATCGGATATACATTTCCTAAAAAAGAAGGTAGAAGCAGGTGCGGATTATATAGTAACTCAAATGTTTTTTGATAATCAGAAGTATTATGATTTTGTAAAATTGTGCAGAGAAAATGACATAAATATTCCTATTATTCCAGGATTGAAACCCATGTCTACTGAAAAGCAATTAACATTATTACCACAAAGGTTTCATTTGAATGTGCCTAACGAATTAGTAGATGAAGTACTGAAATGTAAATCAAATGAAGATGTACGACAAGTAGGAGTAGAGTGGGCGATAAATCAGACTAAAGAACTAATTGATTTTGGAGCACCTTGTATTCATTTCTATACTATGGGGAAGTCAGATAATGTTCAGAAAATTGTAGGAAATTTTGTTTAAAAAGGCAAGTATTTGAAAGCAGATTCTTAACAACAGTTTTTAGTAACCCAATATCTGTAAGCAACAATTATTTTTTGGTACTTACTTAATTTTCTTAGATCTTTATTAATCATGGAAGGAAGTAATATTTTATTGATTTTTGCCAATATTTTAAAGAGTTTCTTCATTCATTTATTCTAAAAGAAATTTCAGAATTTTCTTTTTTAGCTTACTATAGGGTTTGTATTTTATATTAGGTTCAAACAAAAAAGATTTGTGTAAGATACTTTTGTAATGAGTAAAAGTGTCAAACCCTGCTTTAGAATGGTAAGATCCTATTCCACTTGCTCCTACGCCTCCAAATGGCAAATTAGGATTTAATAAGTGAACTAAAGAGTCATTAATTGCTCCACCACCAAATGAGATTTCGTTAAGCAATTTTTTGATTCTTTTTTTGTCATTAGAATAAATATATAGAGAAAGAGGCTTGTCTTTTTTCTTAATATTTGCAATTGTTTCATTCAAATTATCGAATGATATAATTGGAAGTATAGGACCGAAAATTTCATCTTTCATTATCTCATCTTCAAAATTAATGTTGTGTAAAATTGTAGGATGTATAATTCTTTCTTCTATACCATATTCTCCTCCAGAATATATTTTATCTGTTGAAATTAAGTTTATTAACCTTTGGAAATGTTGGTCATTAATAATCTGAACATAATTTTCATTAACAGTATCTGTTTTTGAATAATTATTTTTCATTTCTTTTTTAAGCGCTTCTAGTAATTTTTGTTCAATTTTCTTTTCAACTAAAATATAATCAGGAGCAATACAGGTTTGTCCTGCATTAAAGAACTTTGCCCAAGCAATTCTTTTTGCAGTCATGTTAATATTACAATCATTAAGAACAAAGGTTGGACTTTTTCCTCCCAACTCTAATGTTACAGGTGTAAGTTTGTCGGCCGCTGCTTTATAAATAATTTTTCCTACAGTTGAACTTCCTGTGAAGAATATCTTATCCCATTTTTCTTTTAGTAATTCTGTAGTAGTGTCAACACCACCTTCAATTACTGTAAAATAGTTTTCAGGAAAATTAGTGTTTATTAATTTTGATATAATATTGCTACAATTAATAGTGATTTCAGAAGGCTTTACAACTACTGTATTTCCAGCAGCGATTGCTGAAATAGCTGGTATTAATGAAATTAGATAAGGGTAGTTCCAAGCACTGATAACCAGAACTGTACCTAGCGGTTCAGGAATAATATAAGATTTAGAAGGTAAATTAACAAAATTTGTTCTGACTCTTTTTTGTTTGCTCCATTTTTTCAGATTACGAATTGCATCATTTAATTCATTGTAAATTAATGATAACTCTGACATATAGGTTTCAAATTCAGATTTTTTAAAATCAGAATAAATAGAATTATATAAATCCTTCTCATTCTCTTTTAAAATAGTTTTTAATTTCTTTAGAGTTTCAATTCTGAACCTAACATCTTTGGTTTTATTTGTATTGAAAAAATGTTTTTGTGAATTTATAATTTTACTAATTTCCATATTTTTCAAAGATACAGTATTTATTATCTTCCTTTAAAATCATCCATAGTTTTATAAATTCCCATTACTTTCCCAGCAAACCAATCAAATAAATTAACCGACATAATTGTTTGTCCGAAACGAGTAAAACGATAAATCCACCATGGAATAGTGATAATTTTTTTATTTTTCTCAATGGATTTAATAATTGTTAATGCTGTTTTTTCTGCATCTAAAATTGGTATACGAGATTTTACGCCATCAAACATTCCAGTATTTATATAATAGGGTAGGATAGTAGTTACTTTAATGTTCTTATTCAGTTGTTTTATTTCTAAACGTAAACTATCTGACCATGCAAGAACAGACCATTTTGAGGCTGCATAAACTGACATCTTAGGATTAGCAAGTAAACTTGCAGACGAGGCAATATTGCAAATATGCCCTAAATTCTGATCTATCATTTCGGACAAGAAACTAGAAGTAACATGCATAGGAGCATTTGCATTTATCATCATGGTTTTTTCAATTTCTTCTGCAGTATGTTCGTGAAAATATTTCCCTACAACTATTCCTGCATTATTTATAAGAATATCAATATTACCATGTTCTTCTTTTGTCTTTTTAGCTGCTTCCTGAATTTGTACTAAATTAGAAATATCAACCACATAAGAAGAAATATTTCCTAAAGTATTTAAATTCTTTAAGGTATTTTCTATGTTTTGAGTATTAATATCCCAGATAATAACTTTTGCATTTTTCTCTAAAGATAATCGACTCATTATTCTACCTATTCCTGATGCTCCTCCAGTAATAAGGATAGTTTTATTTTTCAATTGAGTCATGTATATTATTTTAAAAGGGAAGAGATTTCCATTATTCAATAATTATTTTTTTCTCTACCGTTCCATCATTATAGATGTAAAATAGAATTGTATTCGATTCTTTATTTACTTCTCTTCCTAAGATATCAATAATCTTAATAAGTTTATTGTTTACAATACTATTATCAGTCACAAAAGGAATTGGAGTTGACCATTCAGACCAAGCTAAGCTTCTGTCTCTATATCTTACCCTCCAACAATAATTGCTTGAACCGTCTAAGGATCTTATTACTTCATCTCTTAAATTATCATTTTCTTGAGTATTTATATCAAGGTACCAGTTTTCATATTGTTTCCAACTATCAAAAATCAGAGAAGTAAAATCATTACAATCATTACTAATTTGCCATTGTGAAGATCCATGAAGATCACCATCTTGATCAGAGAAATTATCAGCAATTAATATCATAGAGCTTGAATTAATAGTATCTAGATATAAAGGGAAAATACCTGTAGGAGTATTTGGAGGGTTGTTATATAATCGAATCGTAACAATATCCTCTAAGCTGTTCTTTTTACTAATAAAATCATCACCATTACTTAATCTTTTTAAGGTAAATTGTGGATCAGACCCTGCTTTTACTTCCAAAAAAACATAGCCCCATTCATCTTGACTAATACTATATTCTTCATAATCTTCCTGAGGCCATTCTCCCCAATAATCTATATAACCTCCAGATGTAGCAACATTCACCATTAAATGAGTATGATCTTTTGATTGTCCTCTTGAATATCCATGTGTATGTCCATAAAAATGAATAGTTGGCTTACCACAATTTGCAGTAAAATTTTCTAATAATGAAATTACATCTCCAGTAAAACCAGTATTGCCAGGAGTCCATTGCTCTGATTTGTGAGGATGGTGTAATTGAGCAAAAACGAAATCAATAGTATTGTCTAATGAGGTCATATAAAGTATACTATCCAACCAATCTAACTGATCTTGTATTTGATAGTCAGAATTTGAATTTAAACCAATAATTCTGACATTTGAATTATCTTTATACCACCAATGTTCTTCATAACCTAGAGTCCCATTCTCTGGTAAATCCATATATTGAAAATATAGATTAGCATTTGCTTCATGATTACCAAGTACAGGGTAAAAAGGAACAGTTGAAAATAAAGGTTCTGATTGAGAAAAGAAATCATCCTTCCAATGTGAGTGATTTGTTCCTGTACCAACTAGATCTCCAGGAATTAATATCATATCAAGATTTTCATTTGTATTTCCTTCATAGTTATCTTTTACATAGTCAATTATTCCATCATTAATGATCTCAGAAAATTTTGTTGGATTGTTGTCTGATTTTTGCATATCGCTCATCACTACAATATTAATAGGAGCTTCATCAATATTAGTAGAGGGAGTATAAAAATCAAACATTTCTGAGGTAGAGTTACCTGTATTTACTTGATAATAATATTTCGTGTTTGATTGTAAACCGGTTAATTTTGCTGTAAAAAGGCAAGATATAGAACTAGTAATCTCAAAGGTAGTTGAATCTAAATTACCTAATGTATCTGTATTACCCCATTCAACAGATGAAACATCCCAGTTACTATACTCCCACATTATTGTAATACTATTTGGGCTTGCATTTTGCAAATAAGGATTTATTGTGAAATCCTGACTTAATACAATAATAGGCAAGCAAAATAATATAAGTAGTATCTTTTTCATACGACAATACTACAAAAAATACAGGAACTTTGAAGTGAAAAAGTGGGGTAGCAGCAAGTTTTCAAACTAAAAATTGCTCCGCTTTTTGCACCGCTAATCAATCTACTAATACAAACTTAAAAAATTAATTGGATTTTCTGATTAGAAAAACTTATTAAAAATAATTTTATTTTTCTTTAGAAATAGCCATAGCTACAAACGTGATAGCTACTGCAGCGAATCCAATTGAAACAAGAACATTAGCGTATGGATATGAATTATGCTTAAAAAATCCCCCAACACATAATAATGCTATTGATATATAATTTAGTTTTCTCATAAAGCAAACTTACAGAAAATTTAGGGAAAATATAAAAGAGAAAAAAGTTAAAATGATCTGTAATCTAATAGATTAAAGGATTTTTATTTAGTTTTACAATATATTTATGAAATCAAAGAATTTTATTAAAAAAGCAGAATATCCTGGAGGAGGAGATGCGTTAAAGAAATTTGTACATCAAACTTTACGATATCCTAAAGAAGCTTTATTACACAGAGTTGAGGGGAGTGTTCATCTTCAATATGAGGTTAATGAAAAAGGAAAAGTACATAGCATATCAGTTGTAAACGGTTTAGATTATGGATGTGATGAAGAGGCTGTCAGGATTATTGGTTTATTAAAATATCCTCAGGTTAAAAATAGAGGGATGAAAGTAAATACTAAATTTAAACTAGCAATTCATTTTAAATTACCTCCTGCTATTCCTGTAAAAATAAATTATATTTACACTAAAAAAAGTAGTGATTAGTTCTTATTCAGCAATTATCTTCTTTTCTACGGTACCATTATCATACATATAAAAAAGAATCTCATTACTTGTTGCTGGTGTTTCTCTTCCTAATATATCTGTAATTTTCACTAAGCTCTTGTTCTTATTTATTTTGGTAACAGAAGTTGCAGATAGACAATAATTTCCATCGGGAGCAGATAAAGGTAATTTGTATTGAGGGTCAGTTATTAAAGCGTACATTAACACATCCATAGATTGTAAAAGAGTTGCATTATATGCTTCCCATTCATTATCAATTCCTGCAGCAGTTTGTGGGTCATCCAAAATTCCCATGTAACTTACAATTGCCCAATACATATATTCAATTGCCATACATTCATAATCGCAAGTATAATCATCATAATGGTACCAAGCAGAAACAGGATAAGGGTTTGGAATGCTAGTAAATTGACCCCCTCTTGCTACATCCATAGCATCCGACATTAAAGAAGAGTTAGGTTGCATGCTAAATGCGGCAGGATATACATTAGTATGTCCAACATGGTTTATTGTATGGATAACTTCTTCTACAGTTGCATCATTTCCCCAATGTCCTGTTTGTGATGGGTCTATCTCATCATTGAAAAGCACTGCACTTACTCCATTACCATAATAATTATTAGCAAAGGTATTCATTGTAGAGTTTCCATCTTGAAAGAATATAGGCATTAGCGCATTTTCACTTATAAGTTGCGCTTCAATTAAAGGATCGTCCACTATTCCATCTTCATTGTTGTCCAAAAGTTCAGCTGCAACAGCTGCTACGTGTAATACTTTTGCATCTGATATTGTGCTTTCTGCATAAATACTGAAACAACCTAATACATCCACATACTTTGTAAAAGGAGCAAGAGCTGGGTCATTTGAATTTGGGTTAGGGTCAATTGTAAAACAAACTATGTTTTGGGCAATTCCTAAAAATGGAATAGAGAATAAAAGAACTAATATTTTTTTCATCTTATAGATAGCTTTCGAATTGAGACAAATATAAGAAAATTCTTATTGTATATTTGCCATGTGAAAGGAACTGTAATAAAAACAACAGGAAGTTGGTACTTAGTAAAATCTGAGAAAGGTGATTTGCTAGAATGCCGCCTAAAAGGAAAGTTTCGAATAAAAGGAATTAAAAGCACTAATCCTATTGTGGTAGGAGACGAGGTTGTTTTGGAAAAATCAGATGATTCCTACATGATTATAAAGTTGATAGACAGAAAGAATTTTATTGTTCGAAAATCAGTAAATTTATCAAAACAAACTCATCTTATTGCTTCTAATATAGATCAGGCAATACTGATGATAACTTTGTTGAATCCTATAACTACCACAACTTTTATTGATCGGTTTTTGGTTTCTGCAAATGCTTTTGGTGTTGAGGTTGTATTACTTTTTAATAAAACAGATTTGTATAACAACGAGAATAAAGATAATCATAAAGAACTAATTAAGGTTTATAAGAAAATAGGATACAAAACCATCTCTCTTTCTGTTTTAGAAGATGATTTGTCCAATGTAAAAGAAGTGATGAGAGGAAAAGTAAATTTAATTTCTGGTCATTCCGGAGTTGGTAAATCTACCTTGATAAATAAGTTGCAACCAGATCTTCATATTAACACAAAAAAAGTTTCGGAAAGTTATAATCAAGGTCAACATACCACAACTTTTTCGGAGCTTCATGAGTTAGATTTTGGATCCTCAATAATTGATACACCAGGAATAAAAGGTTTTGGTTTGGTGGAGATTGATAAAAATGAAATTACAAATTTCTTCCCAGAATTTTTTGCTTTAAAAAGCAAATGCAAGTTCCATAATTGCATTCATCTTAATGAACCAAACTGCAAAGTGAAAGATGCAGTTGTAAAAAATGAAATAGCAGAAAGTAGATACTTTAGCTATTTAGGAATGATAGAGGAAGAGGAGGAAAATTATAGATTAAACGATTACTAATGAGAGCAGTTATTCAGAGGGTAAGTCAGGCGTCAGTTAGTATTGATGAAAAAAAAGTTGCTTCAATAAATGAGGGAATTTTAGTTCTTTTAGGAATTGAAACTCAAGATACAAAAGAAGACTCGGAGTGGCTTTCAAATAAAATTTCGTCATTGAGAATTTTCTCAGATAAAGATGGGAAAATGAATAAATCCGTTACAGAAGTTAATGGAGAGGTTATTGTGGTAAGTCAGTTTACACTACATGCAAAAACAAAGAAAGGAAACCGACCATCATATATAAAATCTTCCAGACCAGAACATGCTATGCCCTTGTATGAACAATTTAAAAAAGATTTGTCTGATGTAATAGGAAAAGAAGTTCAGTCTGGAGAGTTTGCTGCAGATATGAAAGTTTCTTTAACCAATGATGGACCTGTCACTATAATTATTGATACAAAAAATAAAGAATAATTATTTTTTTATTCCGTCAGGAATTCCATAGAAATGTATTATTTCTATCTTTTCAGAAAGTGACATAATTCCAGGATTTATCCCTAGTTTATTTTGAGGAATTTCAACTCCTAAATCTGAGTAATACTCTTTCCATGTTTCTAAAGTGTCCTTGGTCTCGGGATGAAGAAAGGTCATAGGTTGTAACTGAAAAATAGAATCTTTTGAGAAAGCTTCATAGATTAATTCTGAACAATAATATTTGTCATTATCTAAGATAAAAACTTCATCATAATCTACTCCAATTTGCTTCTTTGCAAATTGAATTGCTTTTGGTATAGTATTTTTGTATTCATCATTTAATCTACCTACAATAACTTTCGGTTCTCCATTTTGATCAGAGGAACGATTTAAGAAATCATCAAGCTTTGTTAATATTACTTTTGGAGGAATTGATTCCAGAACTTTTAATGTGTCATTATCAGAAACTATTAATCCGATATGGGAAAAATTTGCTCCATTATATCCTGGAGTTACCAATTCGATTGCATCACAAAGAGGAGAAGAGTCTAAATCCTGAAAAAGAATATCACCTACCTCAAGTTGAAATGTAGTGTTTTCTTTAGTAGTATTATTTCCGCAAGCAATACAAAAGCAGCTAAATAATATAAACCAATTTTTCATTCTTCAAACATAAAAAAAGAGGACCGATTAAGGTCCTCTTCTATAATTTTATTTAAAAACATTTAGTCAGCTAAAACAATAATTTTATTGTTTTGCATTTCAATCACACCTCCGTTAATGTCAAAGTTCTTACTTTCATTATTATTATCAATGACAACAATAGAACCCTTTGTAAGTGTAGAGATAATAGGAGCGTGATTATTTAGAACTCCAAATTCACCATCTGTACCAGGAAATTTAACAGAAGTAACTTCTCCTTCAAATAGTTTGTTTTCTGGTGTAATTATTTCTAATAACATAATTTCTTATTTAGCGTCTGCTAACATTTTTTCTCCTTTTTCAATTGCCTCTTCAATAGAACCAACAAGGTTAAATGCAGCTTCAGGATATTGGTCAACTTTTCCATCCATAATCATGTTGAATCCTTTAATAGTATCCTGAATATCTACAAGTACTCCTTTAAGCCCAGTAAATTGTTCAGCAACATGGAAAGGTTGTGATAAGAATCTTTGTACTCTTCTTGCTCTATGTACAGCTAATTTATCCTCTTCTGATAATTCATCCATACCAAGAATAGCAATAATATCTTGTAATTCTTTGTATCTCTGAAGAATCTCTTTTACTTTCTGAGCACAATCGTAATGTTCTTCACCAACTACATCAGGAGTAAGAATTCTTGAAGTTGAATCTAATGGATCTACCGCAGGATAAATACCTAGCTCAGCAATTTTTCTAGAAAGTACTGTTGTAGCATCAAGGTGAGCAAATGTTGTAGCAGGCGCAGGGTCAGTTAAATCATCTGCAGGTACATATACTGCTTGCACAGAAGTAATAGAACCATTTTTAGTAGAAGTAATTCTTTCTTGCATAGTTCCCATCTCTGTTGCTAATGTTGGTTGGTATCCTACAGCTGAAGGCATTCTTCCTAATAGTGCAGACACCTCTGATCCAGCTTGTGTAAAACGGAAGATATTATCTACAAAGAACAATACATCTCTTCCTTTACCATCACCTTCACCATCTCTAAAATACTCTGCAATTGTAAGTCCTGACAAGGCAACTCTTGCTCTAGCTCCAGGTGGCTCGTTCATTTGTCCGAAAACGAATGTTGCTTTTGAATCTCCTAAATTTTCTCTATCAACTTTTGATAAATCCCATCCCCCTTCTTCCATTGATTTGTTAAAGTCTTCCCCATAATTGATAATTCCAGATTCTAACATCTCTCTTAAAAGATCATTTCCTTCTCTAGTTCTTTCTCCAACGCCAGCAAATACGGAAAGTCCACCATGTCCTTTAGCAATATTATTAATTAATTCCTGAATAAGTACAGTTTTACCTACTCCAGCTCCACCAAATAATCCAATTTTACCACCCTTTGCATAAGGTTCAATAAGATCAATTACTTTAATACCAGTAAATAATATCTCAGTAGCTGTAGATAAATCTTCAAACTTAGGAGCTTCTCTATGAATTGGAAGTCCAGAAGTTTTATCCAAATCTTCCATTCCATCAATAGCATCTCCAATTACGTTAAATACTCGACCTTTAATATGCTCTCCGGCAGGCATTTTAATCGGAGATCCTGTTGAGATAACTTCAGTGCCTCTGCTGACTCCATCTGTTGTTTCCATTGAGATAGTTCTTACAGTATCTTCTCCAATGTGTTGTTGGCATTCTAAAATTAATTTACTTCCATTTTCTCTAGTAATTTCTAAAGAATCGTAAATATGTGGAAGTTCTGTTGAATCATCTTCAAATATTACATCCACTACAGGTCCAATAATTTGAGAAACTTTACCAATGTTTTGTGACATATTTTTTTGTTTTATTTAGATTAAAATAAATCGTTAATTTTCGACAGCAAATTTACATTTTTTTATTTGTTTGATTATATAAAGTATGTAAATAAATTTATGTTTAATTTTGAACAGTTTTTTAACAATATAAATAAGAAAAATTTGTGAAGATTTATAATTCTATTGAGGAGTTTTCTCCTGAATTTAACGTAGCTTTAACCTTAGGAACTTTTGATGGAGTTCATATTGGTCATCAATCTATATTAAAGCAGCTTAACCAAGATGCAAAAAAGATAGGTGGAGAAAGCGTTCTTTTAACATTTTATCCTCACCCACGTCATGTATTATTTCCTGACGATCAAAAATTAAAATTATTGACTACAATTGAAGAAAGATCAAAGATGTTGGAAAGTTATGGGTTAAAACATTTAATAGTACAAGAATTTACCCCTGCATTTTCTAGAATAAAAGCTGTGAATTTTGTAAGAGATGTATTGGTAAATAAACTAAAAGTTAAAAAACTGATTATTGGGTATGATCATCATTTTGGAAGAAATAGAGAAGGTAATTTTGACGATCTTCTAAAATTATCAGATTTGTATTCATATAGTATAGAAAAAATAGAGCCTCAAAGATTTAAAGATATATCAGTTAGTTCATCAAAAATCAGGAAACTAATAATAAACAATGAAATTGAAGAAGCTACTGATTATTTGGGTCATAGTTTTTGTTTGAAGGGAAAAGTTGTAAAAGGAAAAAAAAATGGCAGTAAAATAGGATTCCCTACTGCTAATATTCAGATAGAGAATAAATGGAAACTAATTCCAAATGATGGTGTTTACGCAGTAATGGTTGAACATAATTCTAAAAAATATTCGGCTATGATGAATATTGGTTATAATCCGACATTTGCCGCAAAACAAAGAACCTTAGAAGTGCATATCCTGGATTTTAATCAAGATATTTATGGAGAGGAATTAAGAGTAGAGTTTGTAAAAAGAATTAGAGAAGAAAAGAAATTTCACTCAGAACAGGAATTGAAAGACACCTTAAAAATAGACGAAAATAAAATTAGAAATTTATTAAAATAAGATTTTCCCGTAAAAATACCTCTTATTTCATAATTTCTAATCGGGCAAATTTCAATAATAATTGCTTGTTACCGATTCCATTAAAGAAAACGGTAGCTTTTTTGTTCGGTCCTTCTCCTTCAATATTTATAACTTTTCCCGTTCCAAACTTTTCATGTTTTACTATTTGTCCGTTTTTTAATTTAATTAGATTACTCTTTTTTATACTGGTATTAGAGAGTTTGCTTGCTTTTTTAAATCCTTGAGGTGAAAAGTTTTTGTTTGTTGTAGTTTTTGTTTTCGCAAATATTTTATGAGGATTCCTGTTTGTTTTTTGATCTTTTAAGAAGTTCTTTTTTGTAACATATCTTTGGTCAAGTTCAGAAAGAAACCTGCTTGCTTCAGAATCAATATATTGCCCCCATTTAAAACGAATATTGGAGTAAGACAGAAAAAGTCTTTTTTCAGCTCGGGTAATTGCAACATAAAATAATCTTCTTTCTTCTTCTAAATCAGATTGACTATTTCCACTCATCATGGATGGAAACAAACCTTCTTCCAAACCAACAACAAAAACATAAGGAAACTCCAATCCTTTTGAAGCGTGAATAGTCATTAAGGTGACCTTATTAAAATCCTCTTTTTTTTCTTTATCAGTATCGGTTAATAGAGCGACATCTTTCATGAATTCTGAAAGGATAGGAGTAGTATCCCCATCATAATTTTCTATGAAATCCTGCATTCCGCTAAGTAGTTCTTGTATGTTTTCAAATCTACTTACTCCTTCAGGGGATGTGTCTGATTTTAGCAACGTAAATAGACCAGAGGTTTTAGTTATATGATCTGCTAAATCATAAGCATTTTTACTTTCGGTCTGAGCTGCAAAACTTTTTATCAGAGTAACATAACTTTCTAATTTATTGCGTGTGCCGGAATTAATTTTAATATCAAATTTATCCAAATCTGAAATAACTTCCCAAATTGAAATATCATTTTCGTTTGATGAAATTATCAATTTCTGAATTGTAGTAGATCCAATTCCCCTTGCCGGATAATTTATTGTTCTTTTTAGAGCTTCTTCATCTTTCAGATTTATTGCCATTCTGAAATAAGCAAGCACATCTTTTATTTCTTTCCTTTGATAAAAAGATAGTCCCCCGTAAATTTTATAAGGAATTCCCATCTTTCGTAAAGATTCTTCTAAAGCTCTTGACTGAGCATTTGTTCGATACAAAATTGCGAAATCAGAAAAATTATCTTCTGATAATAGGCTGTTAATTGTATTTGCAACTAATCTTCCTTCATCATTGTCGGTTGCTGTTTCGCATATTAATATAGAATCACCCTCTTTATTGTCAGTCCAAACAACTTTCTCAATTTGTTTTTCATTATGTTTGATTAGAGAGTTTGCTGTTTGTACTATGTTTTTTGTAGAACGATAATTTTGTTCTAATTTATACAGTTTGTATTCTGGATAATCAATCTTAAAATTTAGAATATTTTGGATGTTTGCACCTCTAAATGCATAAATTGATTGAGCGTCATCACCCACTACACAAATATTTTCGTTCAGTGCAGCTAAAATTTTAATAATCAGATATTGTATATGGTTAGTATCTTGATACTCATCTACCAAAATGTATTTAAATTTGTTTTGGTATTTATGCATTACCTCTGGAAAATCGTTCAGTAATTTGTAAGTATTTACTAGTAAATCATCAAAATCCATAGCTCCAGATTTGAAACACCTTTGAACATACTGATGGTAAATTCTTCCAAATTCAGTTCGTTTTGCTTTTACGTCTGTTTGTAAAAGTTCGGGATGACTATTATATCCTTGAGGAGTGATAAAATTATTTTTTAAAGAGGATATTCGATTCTGAATGGTGCCAACTTTATAAACTTCTTTGTCTAGATTAAGATCTTTTATGATACTTCTGATTAGGCTTTTAGAATCGGCTGTATCATAAATAGTAAAGTTAGTAGGAAAAGAAATTTTCTCTGCTTCTGATCGTAAAATCCTGGAAAAAACAGAGTGAAAAGTTCCCATCCATAGATTTCTGGATTGTTGACCTCCAACAATTCTATCAATTCTGTTCCTCATTTCTTTTGATGCTTTGTTGGTAAAGGTGAGTGCAAGTATATTGAAAGGGCTTATTCCGTTCTTTAAAAGATGAGCTACTTTGTATGTGAGTACTCTAGTTTTTCCTGATCCAGCACCTGCAATTACCATGCTCGCGCCATCAATTTGCACAACCGCTTTTATTTGATCAGAATTTAGTTCTTTTAAGTAATCCGTCATTTTTATTTTAATGAATTTCAAATTTAAGAATTCCTGAATATTAGAAGTGTTGAAATAAGAAAGTTTTTGTGTCTTCCATCATTACCTATATACTAGATTAATAAGTAGACTAATAAATGCAAAATGTTAATAAGATTATAAGATCTTGTTTTAAGGCTACTTTTTGTATGTTAGTTTTACGAAACCTTTTGTGCATTATTGTCTTCTAATGAATTCTTGAATATTTAACGTATTGAAAATAAGAAAGTTTTCGTATGTTTGCAAATTGACGATACCTAGATGATAGAAGGAAAATATAAAGATATTAATAAAATCATGAGTTCCTATTGTAGGATTTTACCAACTTTAATGTTTATGATGGGGAGTTTTACGATACCTTTTTACTCATTTTATTTCTTGTAAATTAATATTTATACATGAATAAAATACTAACTATATTATTTGCGTTTCTATTGTTGTTTCCATCACTTGATGCGAATGCACAAACAATACAGAGTGTTATGATTACTGATTCTGTTTCATGTTTTGGAGGTGGAGGAGATATTAATGTTTTAGTAAATCAAACTATTCCTCCTACTGTTTTAAAAGTTAAGATTGGATACTATGTTTCACCAACTATTTTTATACCTATTGCATCAACAAACAACACTACTGTACCTAGTATTACTTTCCCATTCTTACCATCACAAAATTATACAATATTATTAGTTGATTCTATTTCTTGGTATGCAACCAATCCTAATGGAACTAATCCGGCATCAATATATGATTCTACTAGTATATCTCTTACCGAACCTCCTCCAATAACTGTTTCTGAAAGTATTATAAATGCTACAAATGTATTGACTTTTGACGGAAGTATAGATATTAGTGTTGCAGGAGGAACACCTCCATATTCTTACCTATGGAGTGGTTCGAATAGTTACTCTTCTACAAATGAAGACATCACTAATTTACAATCTGGAATATATAATTATACAGTAACAGATGCAAATGGATGTTCTTATTCTGACACGTATACTGTTGGCGCAAATCAGGCCTGTAGTTATGGTGAACTTGACAGTATTGTTAATCCAGTTTGTTTTGGTAATAATAATGGGGAAATATGGATTAACCAAGTTTTTGGTACAGGTCCATTTGATTATTCACTAGAATTCTATGATTCAACTACTACGAGTTGGAATCTTGTAGGATCTCCTATTTTTAATATTCAAGATACATTTTATATTTTTGCTCAGCCTAACTTTCAGCTAGGTGCGGGACAATACCGATATACTGTAATTGACTCCAATGGTTGTGGTGGTACTAATTCTACTATTATACAGGTTATAGACCCAACAGAAATTGAAAGATTTAATTATATTATTACACAAGCTACGGATAGTACAACTTGTGACGGAGAGATTGAATTTCAGATAGTTGGAGGAGCAGCTCCATTGACACATAGTTGGACTGGGCCAACTCCTATTAGTAATAATGCATTATCCCCAATTACAAATTTATGTGCTGGAACTTATATTGATACTGTTGTTGATTTACTTGGATGTACTAAGACTTTTACTTACTCTGTTCCCATAGAAGATACATGTAGCCCTGAATTAGAGGTATATAATATTTTCTGTGATCAAGATAGTAGTGGTATTGCAATTGTTAATAGAGTTAACTACGCTTATAAAGATAGTTTTCAGTTTAAAGATACTCTTACTGGGAATATATGGAACACAATGGCATCAGATAATTTTGCTATAAATCTTCCAGCAGGAGGATATGAATTTCACGCATATACTTTGGGAGGTGCTGGCGCTTGTCCAGACACTACAATTCCTTTTTCTATTATAACTCCTGAGATAAATGTTCTTTCTTTAAAGGGACCTGAAATTTGCGCAGGAGAGAGTACTGAGTTCTACTTTGATACAATAAATACCGACCCATCTTTTATTTATAAACTTATAATCTCAAATGATGTTTTGTTTTCAGGTGATACATCTTCTTCTTCATATTTCCCAGGAATTTATCCTTACACGATTGAGGTAGACACCGGAAATGGTTTTATAAGTTGTTTTACAAATCAGAATATTACAATAACTGAGAATGATTTGAGTTTTGACTCTCCTCCATTTGTAACTAATGAGATTTGTTCTACTTCTTTAGGAAGTATTGAGGTTTTTGCTAGTTCTTCTTCCGGTCCCGTAGAGTATACTCTTTTTCTTAATCCTCAATTTTCTAATCTCTTTACCGGCTTAAGTACTGCTTATTATACTGTAATGGTAGAAGATGCAATAAATTGCGTAATTTCACAAGACTCTATTTTAGTAGATTTAGAATCTAACATTGTGTTGGATGTGGATTCATCTTTAGAAACTTGTAGATTAAATGATGGATGGATTGAAGTAATAGCGCAGGGTGGATATGGATTCTATACCTATACTATAACAGACGCTAATGGTCCATTTACATCACCTCCAATTAATAATGACACTTTACTTATTGATTCCTTAGATAAGGGGTATTATAATTTAGCTGTTGAAGATTCCCTAATGTGTAGTTATAATTACGGAAATATATATATTGGAAAAACCCCCCGAACAATAATTGACTCTCTTGTTACAAAAAATGAGAGTTGTTGTGCGTGGGATGGAGAGATTGAGGTAGTCACTATTCCACAAAACTCAGTTTCTATTTATTCATTAGATACTTTTAATTTTGGGCAATGGGCTGAACTTACCTCTCAAAACAGCAATATATTTAACTCATTATACAGAGGAGATTATCTAGTTGGTATTGAAGATACTAATGGATGTGTAGATAGTATGGAAGTTACTTTGGAAGTAGATACTGTTTGGAGCATACCTCTAACTGTCGAAATAACAGACGTAGTTTGTAATGGGGATTCTAATGGTACTTTTAGGTTAATAGATACGAATCAATGCTATATTTATGAGTTGTATAGATATACTCCTAATACAATTCAAGTTCCATTGGATACAGGAACCTATTTTAACACACTAATTTCTGGTTGGTATGCAGTAGAAGCTATTTCAAATTCTGGGACTTGTGAAGATAGATCTGATTCAATCTTTATTAATGAACCACTTCCTGTATCTCTTAATCATCCTCCTGTAGTTACTGATGTTAGGTGTTTAAATAATAATAGTTGTAATGGAGAAGTTTATTTGATTACTGACTCTATTACTGGTTATCCGGCTTCTGGAGGATGGGCTCCATATTCTTATTATTTAAAATATCAAAATAATAATATTCCATTTGGATTAATTTCCTCTACAGATACTTTTCAATCATTGTGCGTAGGATTATATAAAATTCAATTACTAGATGATAAAGGGTGTGAAGTAGTTTACGACTCAATTTTTGTGTCAGATTCTTCTTTATATATCGATTCTTTTTCGGTGCAGAATGTAGGGTGTTACAATGGTAATGATGGTCAAATAGAGGTTTTTGTTAGTGGAGGACTTGGGAATTATTCTTATTTATGGTCTAACTCGGATACTACAAATATAGCAGATTCTTTATTTGTATCAAATGCTAATCCTTCACACTTATTGGAAAAATATTTTATCTCGGTTTCCGATTCAGTCGGATGCTTTGCTTTAGATACAGTTGCGATACAACATCCAGCAAAACTGGAATTTTCTATTATAGGTAAGAAAGATGAAACTTGTAAGGGAGTTACAAATGATGGAGAGCTTTATCTTAATATAACGGGAGGAACATCTCCATATCAACATATGTGGTCTTCTACTATTTTATCGGGGAACGCAGGATTTGGTTTTGGAGATACTATTTTTAATCTGCCATATGATTCCATCATTATAGATGTTACAGACGTCAATTATTGTAATTCTACTACTTGGGTAACTCAACCCGAATCATTTATAGGGGCTTTGAACTTTTTAAAACCACTTTCTTTTGATAGTATTTACTTTACTCAAGACACTATATGTTTTGGTTCTCATAGCGCTTTTATCAATATAGATCTAGATGGTGGAGAAGCTCCAATTCAGTATTCAATTGATAATATGACTAATTGGAGTGCATTGAACTCTTTTAATTATCTAAATGCAGGAACATATAATATTTATGTTCAGGATGTTTATGGATGTTTGGATAGTGCAACTATAGATATTATTGAGTATGACGAAATAATAATAAATTATGATTCAATAAAACATGTGAGTTGTTATAACGGAAATGATGGATATATTTCTGTTTCAAATTCTGGAGGAGTTTCTCCTTATAGTTATTTTTGGATACCTACTAATGAAACTACTAATCAGATTTCTGATTTATATGCTGTTCCATATATAATAGAAGTTACAGATTTAGTGAATTGTGTTGTAGTTGACACCATTGATTTATATGAGCTTACAGAACCACTACAAACTATTTCTTCAGTTATAAATATAGTAAGTTGTTTTGAGGGGGATGATGGTAATCTTTCTAATTTTACAATTGGAGGAATGCCTCCTTACGACTATGTTTGGATAAATGAAAATTCAGATACTGTTTCTACTGATGAAGACGCTATAGGAATCCCTGCGGGAACTTATACTGTTTTTGTTTCGGATAGTTATAATTGTGGTCCTGCCTTTGATAGTATTATTCTTAACTCAAATTCTGAGATTGAGATTGAGATAGTTAATATTATTGACAATATTTGTTTTAGAGGTGATCTAGGTGAGTTAACTATAGATGTTAGTGGTGGTGTTCCACACTATTTTATTTCACTATTAGATGAAGATGATAATACTACTACCTCCTGGAGTACCACTTTTCCAAATTTACCTTCTTCCACTTATATGGTATGGGTAACTGACACAACAAATAAATGTGTTTCGGATACAATTAATTTGGAAATACGTGAACCAGGAAGAATTCAGATACTTAATAATAATATCGAGAATTTAAGTTGTTATATGTCAGAAGATGGTGTTATAAATTTAAGTTTCTTAAGCGGAACTCCTCCATATAATTATGTTGTTGAATATGACAATATGATTATTGCTCAATCTCAAGTAAATGATTCATTTATGCCGTTTGATCTGGAAGATTTGTCAGTAGGAGAATATTATATTTCTGTTACTGATTTCAACTCTTGCCCTTCTGTTGATACGGTTTTATTTGTTTCTGAACCAGATGAAATCGTTGCAGATTTTGAGACTTTCTCTGATTTTGGTAGAAAAACCTTCTTTTTTGAGGCAGAAAACACATCAGTAGGAGGACAGATGTATTATTGGGATTTTGGTAATGATTCTACATTAATTACTTCTTCACAAGAAATAATAAAGATGCAATTCACTAATCAGGGAGAATACAATGTATTTATGATTGCTCATGACACGGCATTGGGTCATCAGTGTAACGATACAACTGACATGACGGTGATTCAAATAGAAGGTTATGATGTGTATAATGTATTTACTCCTAATAATGACGGAAAAAATGATGTATTCTATTTTAATGACTGGATGCTTAGTATATATGTGGAAATATTTAATAGATGGGGAGAGAGAATTTATCATTGGAATAATGTTAATTCTGGTTGGGATGGAAAATCGTATAGTGGAAGGCATGTAGAGGAAGGAGTGTATTTTTATCGTTTAGAAGCAACTGGTGAGGACGGAACTCTTTTTGAGGAAAAAGGTAGTATTACACTTATTCGATAATTGAATGTATGTAAGATAAATGAACAAATTAATATATAACAATATAAATATTTTGTAAATTTGTAGAAAAATTAATTATGAAAAAATTGCTGATTTTATTATTCACTGTTTTTAGTTTTACTTCTTTTTCTCAAGATGTGAATTGGGAAAATTACTCCGAGAAGGATGGAGTAATAATCAACAAAGGAATGATTGATTGTAACGGGAACGAACTATTAACTTTTAAAATTACCAATACAAATAACCAAAAGGTAGTTATTTCTTGGTATCAAGAAGTATGGGTAGATGGAGTCTGTAAACAAGATGGTAAAACAGAGGAATGTTTCAGAACATTAACATTAAATGCTAATGAGATTGTTGAGGGTTCTTGTAGTTTTAATAAGAGTTTTTATATAGGATCAAAGGTAAAAAGAGGAAATAGAGTAATGACTTTAACTTCCTTTTCTTTAAATAATATTTCTGTAGAAATTGAAAAATAAAAATATGAAGAGATTATACTCATTTTTAGTATCAATATTTATTTGCGGGGCTGTTTCTGCTCAGTGTACAGTATTTGCTACTCAATACATTTGGCCTGACACTAATAATTTATCACAATGTTTCCAATTAGGAGATACCTTGGTGATAGACGCTTATAGTAATCAAGTTAGCACTCCTTTGAATAATAGTTTTGAAATAGGCTCTTTAGGTGCGGGTTGGGCAGCTGGAGCATCAGCAAATGTAATTATAAATAACCCCGCTCATTGTGCGTGGCCACCACCTGCAAATCCTGTGCCAAATACGGCTTATGTATGGATGGGAAATTTAGCTGCTCATCCACGAAATTTAACATCTGTTGATTTTGATTTATCTTCATGTGCTAATTTAGAATTTGACATGAAATATGCTATTCAGAGTCAAGCAGGTCCTTGTGAGGGACCAGATTTATATTGTGAAGGAGTAAGGATACAATATTCTACAGATGCTGGTCTTACCTGGTTCAATTGGGATGGTTCTTTGGAACAACCATGGTCACCACCAGGAAGTGGTTTGCCAAATGCATTAACAGGTGTTTGTGCTACGCATCCTGTGTATAATTATAATGGAATAGGATATTGGGATCCAGATACAAATAATGTTGGAGGGTCTGCTGCTAGTCCATATGTAAATTGGTTTCATGTAAATATTGCTTTACCAGCTGCTGCACAAACTGCTCAAACAAGAATAAGATGGATTCAATTATCTTCTTCTTCTCTTTCTTTTGATCATTGGGGCTTAGATAATGTTTATATTGGTTGCCAAACATTTTCACCTGGATCATATACCTGGACAGGAGGAGCGGCAGTTGATACAATTGGAGTTAGTCTACCTTACGGCGGACAACATTTATTAGAACTTAACACTTTAGGTACTTACGAATATGTGGTTACTTTTGTAGATAGTACCTATTATACTCCTCTTAACCCTCAAATAGATATTTGTCATGATACGCTTCGATTTATTGGAATATCTGATTTTGAATATCATGTTTCAGATGTTAGTTGTTATGGAGATTCAAACGGAATAATATCTGTTGAACAAATAGATGCTTCAACTTCAATCTATAGTTATTCTATTAATGGAGTTTTAAATACCAATTCACAACCTTATGATACTGTTTTTACTGATTTGCCTCGAGGGGTTTATGATATTACTATTTCTGATAATGGAAATTGTGAGATAACAGATTCAGTTACGATAGATGGTCCAGATTTCCCCTTACAATTAACATCTTATTATGGAGTCGTTAGTTGTTATGGAGCTCCAACTGGAACAGCATACGCTATGTCAATTGGAGGCACTCCTTCCTATAGTTATGAGTGGTTTGATGGGAGTAATTATAGTATTGGTATTGGAGATAATATTGACAGTTTATTAGCTGGAAGTTATTTTATAAAAGTCACGGATGCGAATGGTTGTCAGGAGGTTGGAACTATACAAATATTGCAATCTCAAACTCCTTTGGTTGCTCAAAACCAACAATTTCCATTAGTGTGTAAGGGAGATAACAGTGGTATGATTGTTTCTCAGGCAACTGGAAGTCAGGGCCCTTATAAATACTACTGGTTTGATTCTGCTGGAGATAGTATATTAACTAGCAGTACAGGTTTACTAAAAACGGGTAGAGATACTTTATCGGGTTTATTTACGGGCACTTATTATTTACATTTATATGATGCAAATGGTTGTTCCGAGAGTTATAATATTTTCGTTGGAGAGCC